>Ga0315292_10000172_pt1 | contig 26899 bp, 23 predicted proteins | sample YL17G13_0_MG_FD_204029 | JGI IMG/M metagenome (GOLD analysis project Ga0315292, IMG submission 204029) | Sediment microbial communities from Yellowstone Lake, YNP, Wyoming, USA - YL17G13_0 | ecosystem: Environmental > Aquatic > Freshwater > Lake > Sediment | place: USA: Wyoming | collected... | reverse complement strand
TCCGCCAGGCTGCCGACGCCGGCCGGCGTGCCGTGCCGCACCGGCAGGTCGAAGATCTGCTCCGCGATCTCGGTCATGCCCTCCAGGTTGGCCGCGCCGCCGGTCAGGACGATGCCCGAGTTGAGGGACTTCTCGTACCCCGCGCGGTGGATCTCGTCCCACACGAGGTGGAAGATCTCCTCGGCGCGGGGCTGGAGGACCTCCGACACGATCCGGCGGGCCATCGTCCGTGGCGGCCGTCCGCCGACGCTGGCCACTTCCATCAACTCGTCGTCGCCGACCATCGCGGACAGGGCGCAGCCCCACTTCCGCTTCAGCTTCTCGGCCTCGGGGATCGGCATACGCAGGCCGACCGCGATGTCGTTGGTGAAGTGGTCACCGCCGATCGGCACCACGGCCGTGTGCCACAGGCATCCGCGCTCGAAGATGGCCAGGTCCGTGGTGCCCCCGCCGACATCGACCAGGGCCACGCCAAGCTCTTTCTCGTCGGAGGTCAGCACGGCTTCGCTCGCGGCGAGCTGCTCGAGCACGGGCTCCTGCACGTTCAGGCCCGCGCGGTTCACCGCCGCAATGACGTTCTGCGTCGTCGTCGTGCCGCCGGTGACGATATGAACGTTCACTTCGAGCCGCGACCCGGTCATGCTCACCGGGTCGCTGATGCCGTCCTCGTCGTCGACGACGAAATCCTGGGGCAGGACGTGGATGATCTCGCGGCCGCTCGGCAGGCTGACGGCGCGCGCGGCGTCGATGGCGCGGCGCACGTCGTCCCGGGTGATCTCCCGGTTCTTGCCGGCCACCGCCACGACCCCGCGGCTGTTGAAGCCCTTCACGTGCGTGCCCGAGAGCGCCACGTACGCGTTGTCGATCTCGATCCCCGCCGTGAGCTCCGCCTCCTCGACCGCCTTGCGGATCGACTCGACGGCGGCCTCGAGGTTCACGACGGCGCCGCGGCGGATCCCGTGCGACTCGGCAACGCCAAGCCCGATGATCTCGACCTCGCCGCTGCTCATCACCTCGCCGACAATCGCCGCCACCTTCGAGGTGCCCAGGTCGAGCCCGACCAGGTGTCGCTCTCTTCGTCCCACGAATCCTCCACCTACCGCTGTGGCCGGGAACCCGGCTCCTGGACCGTCGCCGCGGGCGCCCCAGCCGGCGCCGCGACCGGGGCCACCCGCCCCGCCATCGACGACGGCCCGACGTAGACGCGCTCGCCGAAGCGCAGGTCCACGTAGTCGATGTCCGGCACGCTCTGCCTGAGCTTCGCCTGCAGTCCGACGTACGAATCCAGCCGCTCGACGAAGTTCGTGTCGCCGATCCGGAGGACGGCCGAGTCGTCGTCGAGGAGGACGTGCACGTCGTGCGCGTCCTGGACGTCGACCTGGGACACCCGCTTCGCGAGGTCCGGCCGCGTGCGCAGGTCGGCCAGCAGCCGGAAGACCAGCTGGCCCCTGACGCGATCGATCGTCGGCGGCACGGCTCTCGCGTCGGCCACCAGCCCGTCGATGACCGGCAGATCGCAGTCCGCGTAACGCGGCCCGTATTCGTCGACCACCTGCCCGCTGGCATCGATGAGCAGCAGCGTCGTCCCGACGCGCGCAATCCCCGCGGGCACCCGCTCGCGGATCTCGACGTCGATCGTCCCGGGCAGGCGGCGCCGCAGGGTCGCGTCCGCGATCCAGGCCGAGGCGAACAGCCGGGCGCGCCATGTGTCGAGGTCAGCGGTGAGCAGGTTCGCGCCCGTCAGCCCGTCCAGCAGTGCTCGCACTTCGCCGGACTGCACGCGCTGGTTGCCGTGCACGCTGATGTGGCTGACCCGCAGCCACGACAACTCGGTCACGGCCAGACCGATCCAGCACCCGGTCCCGACCAGCACGGCCAGCACGACCAGCGCCCGGACGACCCGCCAGATCGGCCGCGCGCGCAGGCGCCTCCGCCTGATCGTGTGGATCTGGCTGCGGCGGAACCGGCGATCGGAGGGCACGTTCACAGCCATGTCAGGGCCGGCCTCCGTCCTGGGGCCCGAGGGCCGCCAGCACGCGCTTGCCCGCGGTGCCGATCGAGCCCGCGCCAAGCGTGATGACCGCATCGCCCGGACGCGCCAGCGCCACGACTGCGGCGACCGCCTCGTCGACGGTCCTGACCACGTGCAAGCGCCCGTCGAAGTACGGGCGGATGGCGCCCGCGAGGACGTCGATGGTCACCCCCGGAATCGGCGTTTCGCCGGCCGGGTAGATGTCGGTGAGCACCAGCTCGTCGGCCTTCGCCAGCGCCGGCCCGAACTGGTCGAGCAGCCGCTCGGTGCGCGAGTAGCGGTGCGGCTGGAACGCCACGACGAGGCGCCGGCCGAGCGAGGCGCGCGCGGCGTCGAGCACGGCCCGGATCTCGGTCGGGTGGTGCCCGTAGTCGTCGATGACCAGCACGCCGTTGACCTCTCCCAGCCGCTGGAAGCGGCGGTCGGCGCCACTGAACTCCGCGAGCGCCGCGGTCACCGCGCCGAGGTCGACACCCAGTTCCAGGCCGACCGCCACCGCCGCCAGCGCATTCAGGATGTTGTGGCGACCGGGAATCGGGAGCCGCAGCGTGCAGAGGGGCGACGGCGGAAGAGCCCGCAGGCCCACCGCGTCGCGCAGGCCCGGGCCCGCGACCACCCGGCACTGCCACACGCCGTCGGCGTGGCTCACGTCGAGGCCGCGCAGGTCGGCGCCGTCGTGTTCGAGGCCGTAGGTGATCACGCGGCGGGTCATGCGGGGGACGAGCGTCCGGACGTGCGGGTCGTCCACGCACGCCACCACGGCGCCGTAGAACGGCACCTTGTTGGCGAATTCGAGGAAGGCCTCGCACAGATCGTCGAACCCCCGGTACGCCTCCAGGTGCTCCTGATCGATGTTGGTGATGACCGCGACGGTCGGGGTGAGCCGGAGAAACGATCGGTCGCTCTCGTCCGCTTCCGCCACGATGTACTGGCCGCGGCCGAGTCGGGCGTTGCTGCCGAAGGCCGAGAGCCGTCCGCCGATCACCGCCGTCGGGTCCAGGCCCGCGCGCTCCAGCACGAGCGCCACCATCGAGGTGGTGGTCGTCTTGCCGTGCGCGCCCGCGATGGCGATGCCGGACTGGAGCCGCATGAGCTCAGCCAGCATCTCGGCGCGCGCAATCACCGGAATGCGCCGGCGGTGCGCCTCGACGATCTCGGGGTTGTCGCCCTTGACCGCCGACGAGTAGACGACGACATCGGCGTCGCCGACGTGCGCCGCGTCGTGGCCGAAGCCCAGGCGCACCCCAAGCGTCTGGAGCCGGTCGGTGACCTCCGACGTCTTCAGATCGCTCCCGCTGACGGCGTAGCCCAGATTGGCGAGCAGCTCGGCGATGCCGCTCATCCCAATCCCGCCGATCCCGATGAAGTGCACGTGTCGCGTGCGGCCAAGCACGTTCAGTCTCCCCGGGAGGTCGCCGACGCGCCCTGCGAGATGTTCAGCAGCACGCCCATGCCAGCCAGGCTCACGATGAGCGATGAGCCGCCGGCGCTCACGAATGGCAGCGGGATGCCCTTGACGGGCAGCAGCCCGAGCACGACGCTGATGTTGAAGAACGCCTGTACCGCGAACATCGCGGTGAGGCCGGTGGCCAGGAACGCCCCGAACGGATCCGTGGCCCGCGCGACGATGCGCAGGCCGCGCCACGTGATCACGACAAAGCCCAGCAGCACGAGCGAGGCGCCGATGAGGCCGATCTCTTCCGACACCACCGCGTAGATGAAGTCCGTGTGCGGCTCCGGCAGGTAATACAGTTTCGAGATGCTGTTGCCGAGCCCGCGGCCGGTCAGGCCCCCGGTGCCCACGGCAATCATCGACTGGACCGCGTGGAAGCCGGCGCCCTGAGCCTGGTCCCAGGGGTTCCACCACGCCTCCAGCCGCCGCATGCGGTACTGCGCCGACACCGCATAGACGCCAATCAGGGGAATCAGGCTGATCGCGATGCCGACGAAGTACCCGTACGACAGACCCGCCGCGAAGACCATCGCCGCCACGCTCGCCAGCACGACCATCGCGCTGCCGAAGTCCGGCTGCCACAGGATGAGGCCGGACGTGACGACCAGCAGGAGCGCGATCGGTCCCAGGGCGTACTTCACGTCGCTGATCCGGTCCATCCGCCGTTCGAGCACGGCCGCCGTGAACAGGATGACGGCGAGCTTGGCGAGTTCCGCCGGCTGAATGCCGATGCCGCCGAGCGCGAACCAGCGGCGCGCGCCGTTGATCCGCGGGCCGACGACCAGCACCGCCGCCAGCGCCACCAGCGTGCAGCCGACGACGGTCCAGATGAAGCGCTCCTGGCGGTAGAGCTGGTAGTTGACCTGCATCGCGATCGCCATGGCCGCCAGGCCGAGAATGGCGAACAGTGCCTGCTTGGTGAGGAACAGCGTGGGCTGCTTGAACTGGTCCATGGCCAGGACATTCGACGCGCTGTAAACCATGACGATGCTGGCGGCCACCAGCGCCACCGTGGTCAGGAACAGCACCCGATCGGACTTGAGCTTTCGCGCCATGACACCCTTCGGACCCTAAAGTTCCACCCCATCCGCACCGACACACAGGAGGACATCGCACGACCCGGGCATCCGGCCTGGGTGTGAGCCGTCAGCAGTCATCAGTCGGTTCTTCGGCCTGGACACCTGCTCCCCGCGCGGGGCCGCGCGGGGTCCCAGCAGCTAGTTCCAAGCCGCATCGAGCCGACTGACGACTGCTCACGGCTCACGCCGTCGTACGCGTCACCTCCACCGACCGCCGGGTCTCTCTTCGACGTCGCTCAGGGCAGGAACAACCCGACCTACGTTCTCACTAGCGCCTAGCCCCTAGTCCCTAGCCCCTCGTCCCTAGCCCCTCGTCCCTAGCCCCGCGTCCCTAGCCCCTAGCCCCTAGCCCCTAGCCCCTAGCCCCTAGCCCCTAGTCCCTAGCCCCTCGCCCCTGACCGAGCCGCGCCACCTCGTCCTTGAACGCCCGGCCGCGGGCGGCGTAATCCGCAAACATGTCGAAACTCGCGCAGGCCGGCGCCAGCACCACGCTGGAACCCGGCCGCGCCGCCGCGTGCGCCGCCCGCACGGCGTCGGCCATCGTGGCCGCGCGCGTGACGGCGGCGGCGCCCGCCAGCGCCTCCTCGATCAGGGACGCCGCTTCGCCGATGGCCACCACCGTCGCCGCCCGCGCCCGCAACGGCTCGCGCAGCAGGCGCCAGTCTCCGCCCTTGAAGCGGCCGCCCATGATCACGACCACGCCGGGCCCGAACGTCTCGATGGCCTGGCGCGCCGCGTCGAGGTTGGTCGCCTTCGAGTCGTTCACGAACCGCACGCCCCGAACCTCGGCGACCCACTCCATCGCGTGCTCGAGGCCGCGGAACGCGGCCACCGCCCTCGCGATCACCGGCGGCGCGACGCCCGCCAGGCGCGTGATCGCCGCGGCGGCCAGCACGTCCTCCAGCAGATGCGGTCCGATCAGCCGCACGTCCGCGATGGGCAGGATCGGGGCGTCCCCGTCCGAGGTCCGCTCGATGACGAACCCGTCGCGCACGGTCACGCCCGCGTCGATCCGGCCCACTCGCGCGAAGCGCACCACCGGCGCGAGGCCGCGGCTCGCGATGCCGATCGCCTGCTCATCGTCCGCGTTCGCCACCGCCCAGTCCGCCGACCTCTGGCGGGCGAAGATGCGTGCCTTGGCGGCGGCGTACTCGGCCACGTCCGCGTGGCGGTCGAGGTGGTCCGGCGTCAGGTTGAGCAGCGCCGCGATCCACGGGTGGAACGTGTCGGTCGACTCCAGCTGGAAGCTGCTCACCTCGACCACATGGATCGTGTCAGGCGTCGACGCCTCGACGTGGTCCGCCAGCGGCGTCCCGATGTTGCCGCCGACCGGCGCGTGCATGCCGGCCTCCGCCAGGATCCGCCCCGTGAGCGCCGTCGTCGTCGACTTCCCTTTCGTGCCGGTGATCGCCACCACGCGCCCGCGCAGCCAGCGCGACGCCAGCTCCACTTCGCCCATGACCGGCACACCGGCCCTGCGCGCCTCGGCGACCATCGGTTGGGTGAGCGGCACGCCCGGGCTGAGCACGACCAGGTCCGCGCCGGTCAGCAGACCCTGCGGGTGGCCGCCCAGGACGAGCTCGACGCCGATCGCCGCCAGCGCGTCCTGCCCGTCGATGGCGGCGCGCGTGTCGGTGAGCGCCACCCGCGCGCCGCGCGCCACGAGCAGCCGCGCCGCAGACACACCGCTCCGGGCGCCGCCGACGACGACGACGCGCTGTCCGCGCACGGTGAAGTCGCTGGCCTGCTGGTTCACGCCCGCTCCGCTTTGACGCGATCCACGACGAGATCCGTCCGGATCCCGCGCGATCCCTTCACCAGCAACAGGTCGCCGCCGCGAAGCCGCGGCACGACGGCCTCGGCCGCCTCGGCGCTGGTGGCCACGTGGAGCACGTCCGCCGCCGGCATGCCCGCCGCCACTGCCCCGGCGGCCATGGCTGCGGCCGGGGCGCCGCCGACGGTGATGAGCAGCGCGATGCCCGCCTGCGCCGCGGCTCGCCCGCACGCGTCGTGCAGCGCGGAGGCCGAGTCGCCAAGTTCGAGCATCTCGCCCAGCACGGCCACGCGGCGGGCACAGCCCTTCTCCGCCGCGATCGCCTCGAGCGTGCGCTGCAGCGCGCGCGGGTTCGAGTTGTACGAGTCGTCGACCAGCGTGAGGCCGCCACGCAGGCGCCACACTTCCCCGCGGCGCGTGGCGGGCGTGAACGCCGCCACGCGCGCCGCCATCGCGTCGAGCGCCACGCCGTAGTGCGTGCCCACCGCGATCGCGGCCAGCGCGTTGGCCAGGTGCCCGCGGCCGATCAGCGGCACGGTGATTTCGGTCTGTCCGTCCGGCGTGACGACCCGTGCGTGCGTGCCGGCCAGGCCGTCGTCACGCACGTCGGTGGCGCGCACGTCCGCCGGCACGTCGATGCCGAAGGTCATCACCCGCGCCGGCGTCTTCGCGACCCGGGCCATCACCCGCGGGTCGGCGGCGTTGGCGACGACGAGCGAGGACGAGGTCGCCCCCTCGAGAATTTCGGCCTTGGCGTCGGCGATGGCCTCGATCGACGGGAAGAACGCGGAGTGCACCTCCGCCACCAGGGTCCACACGCGTACGTCCGGCTCTGCGAGATCGACCAGCACACGGATCTCGCCGGCGTGATTCATCCCGAGCTCGACTACGGCGATCTCGGGCCGCTGGCGCAGTTCGACAAGCGAGAGCGGGAGCCCGATGTGGTTGTTGAAGTTCCCGTGGTTGCGGAAGACGCGGAACCGCGCGCCGAGCAGATCCGCCGTCATTTCCTTCGTGGTCGTCTTGCCCGCGCTGCCCGTAATCGCCACCACCTGCGCGCCCGACGCGCGCCGGATGTGCTTCGCCACGCGCTGGAGCGCCCGCGTCGTGTCGTCCACGCCGATCACCGTCAGGCCGGACGGCCACGCGCCGCCGCCGGCCGACGTGTCGGACACGACGATGCCCGTCGCGCCTGCGGCGTGCGCCGCGCCGCTGTAGCGATGACCGTCCAGGCGCTCACCGATGATCGCGAAGAAGAGGTGGCCCGGCTGGTTGGTGCGCGAGTCGATCGACACGCCGGAGAACACGGCGTCGGCCGGGCCCGACAGGATCGTGCCCGCCATCGCCTGCGCGAGGCCGGCCGCCGTCAGCGCGAGGGCCGCGGCCGTCACGAGGCCTTCCGGGCGCGACGCCTGCCGAGCGCGTCGTGTGCGACCGCGACGTCGTCGAAGGGCAACGTCTTGTCGCGGATGACCTGGTACTTCTCGTGCCCCTTGCCGGCGATGACCACCACGTCGCCCGGCTGCGCCTCGCTCACCGCGCGGTCGATGGCCGCCCGGCGATCGGCGATCCGCCAGCACACGGGCGCCGGGCGCGACCCGGGGGCCGCACTCGAGGGCGAGCGGCCCCGATCCCCGGGCTGCGCGATGCCCCGCACGATCTCGTCGATGATCGCCTCCGGGTCCTCCGACCTCGGGTTGTCCGACGTGATCGCCACGATGTCGCTGAGGCGCGCCGCGACGGCGCCCATCAGGGGCCGCTTGGTCCGATCGCGGTCGCCGCCGCAGCCGAACACCGTCAGCAGGCGGGCGGTCGCGAGCGGCCGGACGGCCTCCAGGAGGTTCTTCAGCGCATCGTCGGTGTGCGCGTAGTCGACAATCACCGCCACGTCGTCCTCGGTCGACGACACGACCTGGAACCGCCCCGGCACCGTCTCCACCCGCGCCAGTCCCGCTTCGATGGCAGGGACGGGCAGGCCTGCGGCCACGCCGGTGGCGACCGCCGCGAGGAGGTTGTAGACGTTGAACCGCCCGCCGAGCCGGGACCGGATCTGCACCGTTCCGGCGGGCGTCCCCACGTCGAAGGACAGCCCGAGCAGCGAGGCCGGCATCGCCACCGGCATGACGTCGGCCGGCCGGTCAACGCCGTAGGTGACGATCGGCGTGAACTGGGCAGCCAGCAGCGCGCCGCGCGGGTCGTCCATGTTGATGACCGACGGCGCCCCGGGCGGCAGCAGCTGGAACAGCCGGCGCTTCGCGGCGAAATACCGGTCCATGTCCTGGTGGAAGTCCAGATGATCGCGCGTAAGATTGGTGAAGACGGCGGCGGCGAACCTGGTCGACTCGGCCCGCTTGAGCGCGAGGGCGTGCGACGACACTTCCATCGCGCAGGCCCCGCAGCCGGCCTCGATCATCTCGCGGAACATCTGCTGGAGGTCGGTCGCCTCGGGCGTCGTGCGCGCGGCCTCGCGCACCGTCGTTCCGATCCGGTACTGCACCGTACCCATCAGGCCGCACGGCACGCCGGCGGCCTCGAACATCTCGCGCACGAGGTACGCGCAGGTCGTCTTGCCGTTGGTCCCGGTGATGCCGATGACGCGGAGCGCCCGGCTCGGATGCCCGTAGAACGCGGCGGACAATGCCGCGAGCGCCAGGCGATCGTCCGGCACGCGAATCCAGGGCGCGGCGCAGGTGGAGGGCGCCTCGCCCGCCGACACGACCGCGATGGCGCCCCTCGCCACCGCCTGCCCGGCGAAGCTCGCGCCGTCCGCTTTCTCGCCCTGCATCGCGACAAACACCGATCCCGGCGCGGCCGCGCGCGAGTCGTACGCGACGGCGGTCACGGCCAGATCGCACGCAGCGGCCGGCAGGACGTCGCCGATCGGGCCGCTCAACTGGCCGCTCTCGCCGAGCACGGTGAGGAGCTCACGCAGCGTCATTGCGGCGGCGCGGGCGGCGGCCAGATGATGAGGCGATCCAGCCAGAGGCGGCAGGCGCGACCGGGTGCGATCGGCGATCCGGCCGCGGGATCCTGGTCGATCACGGTGCCGGTGCCCGTCACGCGGGCCACCAGGCCGAGCGTGGCGAGGCGGCGGACCGCCTCACGCGCCGCGAGCCCGCGCACGTCGGGCACGGTCGGCGGCCCGGTGACGACATCGACGCGCGGCGCGCGTCCGGTGTTGGATGCCGGCACGAACGCGTCGACGGGATCGGCGACGGCGCGCACGAGCACGGGCGCGGCCGGGTTGATCGTCGGTGCGATCCGCAGGTGGCGCATGGCCGCCACGGCGATCGTCTGGAAAATCGGCGCGGCCACGTCGCCGCCGTAGTGCCGCCCGGCGTGCGGCGCGTCCACCAGGACGAGAATGGCGAGCGCCGGCTGCCGCGACGGCAGGAACCCGATAAACGAGGCATGGTAGTCCGTCTCCGAGTACCGGCCGCCGACGATCATCTGCGCCGTGCCCGTTTTGCCGGCCACCGTGTAGCCCGGCACCTGGGCTTTCGTGCCCGTGCCGTGATCGACGACCTGCTCCATGATGGTGACCAGCGTGGACGCCGTGTCCGGCGCGATCGCGCGGCGCAGCTCGACCGGCGTCACCTCCGCGCGCGTCGTCCCGTGCAGCCGCGCCTTCACGATGCGCGGCTGCATGTAGGCACCGCCGTTGGCGACGGCCGAGACGGCCGCGGCCATCTGCACCGGCGTGACGCCCACCTCGTAGCCCATCGAGACCGACGCGATCGTGCTCACGCCCCAGCGGCTCGGGTCCGCCAGCATGCCCGGCGTTTCGCCCGGCAGGTCGCCGAACACCACGCGCGTGCCGAACCCGAAGCGGTGCACGTAGCGGCCGAGCCGCTCAGCGCCGAGGGTCAGCCCAACCTTGATCGCCCCGACGTTGCTCGACTTCACGATCACGTTGGTGAAGCTCAGCACGCCGTAGTTGTGGTCCTTCGCCTCGCGGACGGTGCGGGACCCGCTCCGCCAGACGCCGGCGCTGGCGTCCACCATGTCGTCCGGCGCGAACACGCGCTCCTCGATCGCCGCCGACGCGGTGACGACCTTGAAGGTGGAGCCCGGCTCGTAGATCTCCTGGACGGCCCGGTTTCGGCGCTGGTCCTCGGGATAGTCGCCGTACGCGTTCGGATTGAACGACGGGTAGTTGGCGAGGGCGAGGATCTCACCCGACCGCGGGTCCATGATGACGACCGACCCGCCGGCGGCGCGGTTGGCCGTCACGCCGATCTGCAGCTCGCGCTCCGCCACGTACTGCAGATACGCGTCGACGGTGAGCTCCAGCGTATCGCCGGGAATCGGCGCGCGCTCCACCCGGCTGAACGCGTTCCCCTTCGCGTCGATCTCGACGAAGCTCGAGCCCGGCCGCCCGCTGACCTTCGAGTTGTAGGACTGCTCGATGCCGCTGGCCCCCTTGTTGTCGAGGTTCACGTACCCCAGCACGTGCGCGGCAAGTTCACGGTTCGGGTAGTACCGTCGCGGCTCGGGCTGCGTGTAGACGGCGGGGATTGCCTGCGCCACGAGGAGCCCGGCAACGCTGCGCGTGACCTTGCGGCGCAGGTAGGCGAAGTCCTTCTTGTTCTTCCGAAGGCGGTCCAGGTACTCCTGACGCTCCCGCTCCGTGCAGTCGCCGAGCACCCAGCACACGGCCTCGAGCACCGCGGCCGGGTCCTCGATCCGGCTGGGAACCGCGCAGATGGACTCGGCGTCCACGCTCAGCGCCAGCGTCCGGCCCTGGCGGTCGACGATGTCGCCGCGGCGCGGCTCGAGCGTCGTCCTGCGGTTCACCTGGTTCTGCGCCCGCGCCTGCAGCACGTCGTGCTGATAGACCTGGAGGTAGACCAGGCGCGCCTCGATGGCCACGCCCCAGGTCGCGAACAGCATCGCCGCCAGGAGCACACGCTCCCGGACGGTGGCGTTCCACGGGCGATCGCTGGTGTCGGCCATCTCTGTGACTCCCTCTCGACGGTGTTACCGCCGCGCGACCAGCGTCCGGGACGGCTGGGCCGCCTGACGCACGCGCTCGATCACGACGGCCTCGGTCTGGGTCGGCGCCACCATGTGCAGTTGCGTCGTCGCAATCTCCTCGATGCGCTGGGGTGACCGCAGCGTCGCCTCCTCCACCAGCAGGTGACGGCGGGCCGATTCCTCGGCGGCCGCCGCCAGCGTCAACCTCTCGATCCCGTACCCAAGGTCCGTAAACTGGTAGTGCTGCCACGTCAGGAGCAGCAGCCCCCCGACGAGCACGCTGACCACCAGCACCCACCACCACAGCTCGCGCTGCCGCACGCGGTCGAACTCGCGGACGGGATGGTTCTGCACGTCCTTGGGCACGGCGAACCCGCTCGCGTCTGTCACTCCCCGTGTGCGCGCCATCCCGCTCACCCCACCCGCTCAATCGCCCGAAGCCGTGCGCTCCGGGCGCGCGGGTTCTGGCGGGTTTCGTCCTCGCCGGCGACCACCGACTTCTTCGTCACCAGGCGGAACGCGCCGCCCTCCTTCGCCATCGCCCGGAACGTATGCTTCACGGGCCGGTCCTCGAGAGAGTGGAACGTCACGACGGCCATCCGGGCCCCGACACGCAGCCGCGCGCCCATCGCGCGCAGGAACACGTCAAGCCCCGTCAGTTCCCCGTTCACCCACACGCGGATCGCCTGGAACGTCCGCGTCGCCGGATCGATCCGGCCGCTGCGACCGACCACGCGCCGGACGATGGCCGCCAGCCGGCCCGTCGTTGTGATCGGCGCCGTCCGACGCGCGGCGACGATGGCACGCGCGACGGCGCGCGACCGCCGCTCCTCGCCGAACGCGTAGATCAGGTCGGCCAGTTCGTGCTCGTCCACCCGGCCGAGCAGGTCGGCCGCCGTCGGCCCCTGGCTCGAGTCCATCCGCATGTCGAGCGCCTCGTCTCGCTGGAAACTGAATCCCCGGCCGGCCCCGTCGAGCTGCAGCGACGACACGCCCAGATCCGCCAGAGCGCCGTCGATCGCATCGATGCCGCGTGCCTCCAGCAGATGCGGCAGCTCGCGGTAGTCACCGTGCACGAACTCGATCCGGTCGCCGAACGCCGCGAGCGCCTCGCGCGCCAGCGCGATCGCCTCGGTGTCCCGATCCACCGCCAGCACCCGCGAGGCGCCGGCCTCGACCAGCGCCCGGGTATGGCCGCCCAGGCCGAGGGTGCAATCCACGAAGAGACCGCCGCGCTCGGGTTGCAGGGCCGTCAGGACCTCGGCGGTCATCACCGGCACATGCACGGCCATCGGCGCTACACCCGCGTGCGTCAGATCCCGAACTCGGCGAGCCCGCGGGCGTCGTCGTCCGTGAACGGATCGCTGGCGAGCTTGGTGACGAACCGATCGTGGTTCCACACCTCGAGATGGTCGTACTGGCCGAACACGTCCACCTCGCCCGCCATGCCCGCCGATTCCCGCAGACGCGCATGGATCAACACGCGACCCTGGCTGTCGAACTCGCCAGCCTGGCCGTAGTAGTTGACGCGGCTGAAGAAGCGGAGGCGCGCCGGATGTGTGGTAGGGATCTGGGCCAGCTTGCGCTCGATCTCGATCCAGACCGGCATCGGGTAGATGCGGACCGACTCACCGGTCAGACTTGTGGTAAAAACAGCGTGGCCGTGCAGGGCCTCGATGACGGCCCGAAACGCGTTGGGAATTTTGAGCCGGCCCTTGTCGTCGATCCGGGCCGGCGCATTCCCCCTGAGGATGGCGTTTTGCTCCACGCTGCTCCACCTAAGTCCACCCGGATGTTAGATGCCCGGTGAGCCCTTGTCAACGGCAAAATCCCGCTGGTGCATAGAGTTAGCCGCCCACAAACGGGTTCTGTTCTACGCTTTTTGTTCGCTTCCTGACGGCTGTTGGCCTTGGACGTGGTGTTGCCCGGACGCTTGGTAATTCGTGGGTTCCGGATTCAGCCGGCGCCAGACGGGCACGGCACGCGGAGGTCCGGCGTGCGTGGGTGCCGGCTTCAGCCGGCGCCAGCATGGATGCAGTGGAGCCCCGTGTTAGCATGGGCGTTTCACATGTCCACCCCGGGATCGGCCGGGGAACGCCGGTAGGCCTCATGCTGCGCACTGCCCTGATCGGTTATCCGTCGACCGGAAAGACGGCCTTGTTCCAGCTCATGACGGCGGCCCACGACGCGCCCCGTGGCTCGCACGGGCGCCTGGAAGCCACGCTGGGGATTGCCCGCGTGCCCGACCCGCGCCTCGACGTCCTCACCGCGATGTACAACCCGCGGAAGCGCGTGCCGGCCACGGTCGAGTTCGCCGACATCCCCGGGCGGCCGTCCGGATCCGGCCCCGACGCGCTGCTCGACGTCGCGGCCTATCGCAACGCCGACGCGCTGGTGCACGTCCTGCGCGCGTTCACAGACGAGGGGATCCCGCACGCCGCCGGGTCCGTCGATCCGCGCCGCGACGCCCGCGCGATGGAAGACGAGCTGCTGCTCGCCGATCTCGCGGTGGTCGAGAAGCGCCTCGAGCGGCTCGTGAAAGATCTGAAGAAGGCGCGCACCACGGAGCTCGAACGCGAACAGGCGCTCCTGGTGCGGTGCAAGCCCGAACTCGAGAACGGCGTGCCGCTGCGCACGTTCCAGCTTGATGCGGACGACCGGCGGCGGCTGCGCGGGTTCCAGTTCCTGTCGGCGAAGCCGCTGCTGCTCGTGCTGAACGTCAACGAGGGCGATCTCGCGGGCGGCGGCGCCGCGGGCCTCGCGCGGGCGCTCGAGCGCGCGGACGTCGCGTCGGTCGCCGCGGGGCCCTCCACGCGCGTGGTGGCCGTCTGCGCGAAGATCGAACTCGAAATCGGCCAGCTGGAGCCGGCGGATGCGGCCGCGTTCCTCGCGGATCTCGGCCTGACGGAGTCGGGGCTCGACCGCGTCATCCGCGCCAGTTACGACCTGCTCGGCTACATCTCGTTCTTCACGGTCGGAGACGACGAGTGCCGCGCCTGGTCGATCCCGCGGGGCACGCCGGCGCAGGCAGCGGCCGGCGAGATTCACACCGACCTGTCGCGCGGCTTCATCCGCGCGGAGGTGGTGGCCTACGACGCGCACGTCGCGCGCGGCACGATGGCGGCCTGCCGCGAGCACGGCGAAGTCCGGCTCGAGGGCAAGGAGTACATCGTCTCGGACGGCGATATCATCAACGTGCGTTTCGCGACGTGAAGCGGTCTCAGAACCTGTTCTCGCGGCCGGAGTCGGCGGTTCTGCGCAGGTGCTGAGGCCGGAGAGATGCTCATGGCGGTACAGACAATTCTCGTGTGCGAGGTCCAGGTGCCGTTGGTCCATGGCGGCGCCGAGATCCTGGTCCGCCAGCTTGTGGAACGGTTGCGCGGGTACGGCTATCGAGTCGACCTGGTCTCGGTCCCGTTCAAGTGGTATCCCCGAGACGAAATCCTTGCGAATGCGGCAGCCTGGCGACTGCTGGATCTGAGCGAGAGCAACGGCATTCCCATCGACCTCGTCATCGCGACGAAGTTTCCGTCTTATTTCGTGCGCCACGCGAACAAGGTCGTCTGGCTGGTTCACCAGCACCGCGCCGCGTACGAGTTATGCGGGACCCTCTACAGCGACTTCGGGCACACCGACCTTGATGTCGGCCTGCGTCAGGAGCTCCTGGCGCTCGATACCCAGATGCTCGGAGAATGCCGGCGCCGCTTCACGATCGCCGACAACACGACGGCCCGGCTCAAAACGTTCAACGGGCTCGATGCGGAGACGTTGTATCATCCGCCCAGGCTGGCTGATCGAATCATCGGCGGATCCGCCCAGGACTATATCCTGTCGGTCGGACGCCTTGAGACGATCAAGCGGCACGACCTGGCGATCCGAGCGATGGCTCTGCACCAGGGCCCTGTGCGTCTCGTCATCGTCGGAACGGGGACCCAGCAGGCCAACCTTGCTGCGCTGGTCGAACAACTCGGGCTGAACGACCGGGTGCACCTTGCGGGTGCCGTGGACGACGAAACGCTGATCGGGCTGTACGCGGGTGCACGCGGTGTGTTCTTCGCTCCATTCGACGAGGACTACGGGTATGTCACACTCGAGGGATTCCTGGCGCACAAACCCGTTGTCACGGCCCGGGATTCTGGCGGAACGCTCGAATTCGTGCAGGACGGCGTGAACGGCTGGGTGTGCGACCCCACGCCGGAGTCGGTGGCTGACGCGTTCGCGGAGTTGACCGGCACGCCGGCGAGGTCTGCCGCGCTCGGCGATGCGGGCTACGAACGCGCGCGCCTGATCACGTGGGACGGCGTCATCGAGCGCCTCGTCGGGGTCGCCCGGTAGGCTCGGCCGCATCGTGGTCCGCCACTGTTCGCAAGGACCCTGATCGGAATAGGTATGCCACCCTGGGCGTCGAGGCGCCCGCCCGGCAAGGCGCGAGGAGCGCGCATGTCGGGAACATGCAAGCGACGAGCCACGCCGTCGGGCGGGATGCATCGGCGTTCAAGATGGCAGAGTTCTTCCGGTCAGGGTCCTAAGGCCGGACGGGGTAGAATATCGGGGATCCGGATTTCGCGTGGCTGAAACGTCGAGCACCTCGGTCGTCATTCCCGCGTTCAACGAAGAGCAGGCGATCGGCCCGCTGGTGGCGGCGCTGTGCGCAGGCGCTGACTGGCACGAGGTGTTGGTCATCGATGACGGGTCGAGAGATGCCACCGCCACGCGTGCCCGCGCGGCAGGAGCGCTGGTGGTCCGTCACCCGTACAACAAGGGCAACGGTGCGGCGGTGAAGACGGGCATCCGCCACGCCACCGGCGAGTTCGTCCTGATCATCGACGGCGACGGCCAGCACCGGGCGGCGGACGCCACGCGGCTGGTGTCGTTCCTGGGCGAGTACGACCTGGTGATCGGGGCGCGGGCGTCGAACACGCAGGCCACGCAGGCGCGGCTGCTCGGCAACCGCGCGCTGAACTGGCTGGCCAGCTCTCTCACGGGCCGCCACGTGCCCGACCTGACGTCGGGCTTCAGAGCGGCGCGCCGGCAGTGCCTGCGCGAGTTCCTGCACCTGCTGCCCAACGGCTTCTCGACCCCGACGACGACGACGCTCGCCTTCATCAAGGCGGGCTACAACGTCCATTTCGAGCCGGTCGAGGCGGAGGCGCGCGTCGGCACGTCGAAGATCAAGTTCATCCGCGACGGCGTGAAGTTCCTGCTGATCGTGCTGAAGATCGTGACGCTGTACAGCCCGCTTCGCGTCTTCATGCCGATCAGTCTCGCGTCGTTCGCCGCCGGGGCCGGCTACGCGGCGTGGACGGTCGGCACGCAGTCGCACATCACGAATTCCTCGGTGCTGCTCATCATGCTCGCGGTCATCGTCTTTCTGGTCGGGCTCGTGTCGGAGCAGATCGCGGCGCTGCGCTATGAGGGCAGGGAATGATGACGCCTTCAGGGTCAGATGCAGGCCGGGGCTTTCCTGCCCTGAGCGCCGCCGAAGGGAGCCCCGGCGCGAAGGACGTACTGATCATCGTCCCGACCTACAACGAGCGCGAGAACCTGCCGGCGCTGGCTGCCCAGGTGCTCGAGCCGTTCCCGTACCGCATGCTCGTCGTCGACGATCAGTCGCCGGACGGCACGGGCCAGGTGGCCGACGAGCTTGCGGCCCGCTACCCCGGCCGGCTGCACGTCATCCACCGCACGGGCGAACGCGGGCTGGGGCTGTCCTACCTGGAAGGCTTCCAGTGGGCGCTGAAGGACGGCGCCGAGCTGATCTGCCAGATGGACGCGGACCTGTCGCACGATCCGAAGTACCTGCCCGACCTGATCGCGGCGGCCGCGTCGTTCGACCTCGTGCTGGGGTCGCGCTACCTGAACGGGATCAGCGTGATGAACTGGCCGCTGCGCCGCATCCTGCTCAGCTGGTTCGCGAACCGCTACGTCCGGGCGATCACGGGGGTCACGACGTTCGACACGACGAGCGGGTTCCGCTGCTGGCGCCGCGAGGCGATGGCCCGCATCGACTGGAGCCGCTTCCTCTCCCAGCGCTACGCGTTCACGGTGGAGACCGTCTTCGAAGTCGCCAGACAGGGCGGGCGCGTGGGCGAGGTCCCGATCATCTTCATCGAGCGGCGCCAGGGCACGTCGAAGATGTCCGGGAGAGTCCTGCTGGAGTCGATGCTCATGCCATGGCGGCTGATCCTGCAGAACAGGGGTCGTGTGAAGCCGCCCGCGGAATGAGACACGCCGGCCCTGAAGGGCCGGCCTACATCGGAAAGCGGCGTCGAAATGCAGGCCGGGGCTTCAGCCCCGGCCTCAGCGACGTGGTCAGTGTGAAGGTCCCACGATGTCTGTTCCTGAGACCACACCCGGGTTGACGGTGTTCTTCCCGGCGTACAACGACAGCGGCACCATCGCCAGCATGGTGGTCAGCGCCGTGCTGGCCGCCGGGCGGCTGACTTCCGACTTCGAGGTCCTCGTCATCAACGACGGCAGCCGCGACGCGACGCCGCTCATCATCGACGAGCTGGCGCGCGTGTATCCGCAGGTCCGCGCGATCCACCACCAGGGCAACCGCGGGTACGGCGGCGCGCTGCGCACCGGCTTCGCCGAGGCGGCCAAGGAGTGGATCTTCTACACCGACGGGGACGCGCAGTACGATCCGTGGGAGATGGCCGAGCTCTGGGCGAAGCGGGGGCCCGGCGTGGACATGGTTAACGGCTACAAGATCAGCCGCTCCGACCCGTTCCACCGGAAGGTCATCGGGCGGTTCTATCACCACACCGTCACGCTGATGTTCGGGCTCACCGTCCGCGACGTCGATTGCGATTTCCGCCTGATGCGGCGGACCATCTTCGACCGCGTCCACCTGACGAAGAACAGCGGCGTGATCTGCCTCGAGATGATGAAGCGGATCACCGACGCCGGGTTCACCATCGTCGAGGCGCCGGTGCACCACTATCACCGCGCGTACGGCAAGTCGCAGTTCTTCAATTTCGGCCGCGTCTTCCGCACCGGCATCGACCTGCTCAAGCTGTGGTGGGCGCTGGTCATTCGGCCCGAGCCGGCCCCGCCGGGCTCCGCAGGCCGCACCGGAGCGTGACCATGGACTACGAGGCGTTCTACCGTCGCCGCCCCGTCATGATCACGGGCGGGGTCGGATTCATCGGGAGCAACCTGGCCCACCGGCTCGTCGAGCTCGGCGCCGACGTCCTCCTGGTGGACTCGCTCATCCCGGAGTACGGCGGGAACCTCTTCAACATCCGCGACATCCAGGACCGCCTGCGCCTGAACATCGCCGACGTGCGCCAGGACAGCACGATGAACTACCTCGTGCGGCACGTCGACGTGATCTTCAACCTCGCGGGCCAGGTGAGCCACATCGACAGCCTGCGGGATCCCTACACGGATCTCGAGATCAACTGCCGCGCCCAGCTGTCACTGCTCGAGGCCTGCCGCCGCAACAACCCGAAGGCCAAGGTCGTCTACGCCGGCACGCGGCAGGTCTACGGCAAGCCGGAGTCGCTGCCGGTCACCGAGCAGCATCTCGTGCGCCCGACCGACGTGAACGGCATCAACAAGGTCGCCGGCGAGTACTACCACCTCGTCTACAACAACGTCTTCGGCGTGCGCGGCTGCTCACTGCGGCTGACCAACATCTACGGCCCGCGCCAACTGGTGAAGCACAACCGGCAGGGGTTCATCGGCTGGTTCATCCGCCTCGCGGTTGAGGATCGCGAGATCCAGATCTACGGCGACGGATCGCAGTTGCGCGACTTCGTCTTCGTCGACGACGCCGCCGACGCGTTCCTGCGGGCGGGCGCCTCGGACGCGTGCAACGGCGAGGTGTTCAACGTGGGCGGGCTCGAGCCGGTGAGCCACCGCGATCTCGTGCATCTGCTCCTCGAAGTCGCAGGCACCGGCCGCGTGCGGTACGTCGAGTGGCCGGAGGAAAAGAAGGCCATCGACATCGGCAGCTTCTACGCCGACTCGAGCCGCATGCGCGCAGCTACCGGCTGGGCGCCGCGCACGGGTCTGCGCGAGGGCCTGGCCCGGACCGTGGCCTTCTATCGCCAGCATCTGCCGGAGTATCTCGATCCGGCGGCCCCGGAGTTGCCCGCGTCATGACCACACCACGCGTGCGTTTCATGCTCCTGCAGCCGGCCGAGGATGCACCCGGCGTCGATGCCGCCATCCGCCGGGTGATCGACAGCGGCTGGTACGTCCTGGGCCCCGAGGTCGAGGCGTTCGAGCGGGACTTCGCCGCGGCCTGCGGCGCGGGCATGAGCGTCGGCGTGGGCACCGGCACCGACGCGATTGCCATCATCCTGCGCGCGCTCGGCATCGGCGCCGGCGACGAGGTCATCACGACGCCGCTCTCGGCGGCCTACACCGCGCTGGCGTGCATGATGGTGGGCGCCCGGCCCGTCTTCGCGGATCTCGACGCGCGGCGGCTGACGATCGACCCGGCCGCCATCGAGGCGGCGATCACGCCGAAGACGGCGGCCATCATGCCGGTGCACCTGTACGGCCAGCCGGCCGACATGCCGGCGATCATGGCGATCGCGGCCCGCCGTTCCCTGGCGGTCGTCGAAGACTGCTGCCAGGCGCACCTGGCCACATGCGGCGGGCAACGCGTCGGCAGCTTCGGGGTCGCCGCGGCGTACAGCTTCTACCCGACGAAGAACCTCGGCGCCCTCGGTGACGGCGGGGCCATCACCACCAGCGACGCGCAGCTTGCGGCGAAAATGAAGCGGGTGCGGAACGGCGGCCAGACCGACCGCTACCATCACGGCGAACCGGGCGTGAACAGCCGGCTTGACGAGATGCAGGCGGCGATCCTCTCGGCCCGACTCCCCTGGCTGCGCGGGTGGACCGAGGCGCGGCGCGCGAGGGCGGCGATGTACAGGCGCGCGCTCGGCGGCGCGCGCCTCACGGTGCCGCCCGAGTGCGATCCCGGGCACGTCTATCACCTCTTCCCCGTGCGCTCGGCCGCGCGCGACCGCCTGCAGGCGTTCCTGCGCGAGCAGGGGATCGAAACGCTGATTCACTACCCCGTGCCGATTTCGCGCCAGCCCGCCCTGCGGTCCGAGCAGCCGTCGCCGTGCCCGGTGGCGGATCGGGTGTGCGCCGAGATCCTGTCGCTGCCGATGTATCCGGGCATGCCGGAGACCGACGTGCATGAGGTCGCGGAAGCGGTGAGACAATTCGGAGCGTGACGCCGTCACGCGTGGAAGCCGGCTGTCCTGCCCTGCGCGAAGTCCAAGGGAGCCGGCTTCGGCAAGGTGCTGGCTGACCGCCTCCGCCAAGGCGGAACCCGGCACCCACGACTGCGATCGAAGTATGCTGAAGAGATAAAGGAAGGTCCATGCGCGCACTAATCACGGGCGGTGCCGGTTTCATCGGTTCTCACCTTGCGGAACGCCTGCTCGACGAGGGGCACCAGGTGTTCGTGCTCGACGACCTGTCCACCGGGTCGTTCGAGAACATCGCCCACCTGAAGGGCCACCCGAAGTTCAGCTACACGATCGACACCGTCACCAACGAGTCGCTGCTGTCCGAACTGGTCGACCAGTGCGACGTGATTTTCCACCTGGCGGCGGCGGTCGGCGTGCGGCTGATTGTCGAAGCGCCCGTGCGCACGATCGAGACCAACGTGCACGGCACCGAAGTCGTCCTGCGCGCGGCGGCCAAGAAGAACAAGGTCGTCGTGATCGCCTCGACGTCTGAGGTCTATGGCAAGAGCGCCGACGTCCCGTTCCGCGAGGACGGCGACCTGGCGCTGGGCCCGACGAGCAAGCACCGGTGGGCGTACGCGTGCAGCAAGGCCATCGACGAGTTCCTGGCGCTGGCGTACTGGAAGGAGCGCAAGCTCCCGGTCATCGTGGTGCGCTTCTTCAACACCGTCGGCCCGCGGCAGACGGGCCGTTACGGCATGGTGGTACCGACCTTCGTCCGCCAGGCCCTCGACGGCCAACCCATCACGGTGTACGGCGACGGGGTGCAGTCGCGCTGCTTCACGTACGTCGGCGACGTCGTCAACGCGCTCGTGAAGCTCTGCCAGGAGCCGCGCGCGATTGGCGAGGTGTTCAACCTCGGCAACGAGGAAGAAGTGAGCATTCGCGAGCTGGCCGAGCGCGTCAAGGCCTCGACTGGCAGCGCCTCCCCCATCGTCACCATTCCGTACGATCAGGCGTACGAGTCCGGCTTCGAAGACATGCCGCGGCGCGTCCCCGACATCAGCAAGGTACGGGCGCTCATCGGCTTCGAGCCGAAGGTCAAGCTGGACGAGATCCTGCAACTGGTCATCGCCGATCAGCGCAACCGCTGAGGCCGCGCGCAGGACGGCCTTCCGTGTCGCACACCGCATGTCGAACGGGGCGACGTCCGGACGGCATGCCGGGAGCCTGCCGGAGTGGGCGCACGCCCTATCTGAAGGACGCTCCGACGCCGATCACGACGCGCGTCTGCTTGGCGTCGGCCGGCACCCGCTCGGTCGCGGCCTGCGCGGCCAACATGTAGAAGCGCACGTCGAAGGAGAAGGCGACGCGCTCCTTCTTGAACCACCTCGCACCACCGCCAACGTTGAACGTGGATCGCTTGGGGAGGCCGGCTGACTCCACGTCGGTGGGCTTCGAGACCGCGAAGGTCGAGTAGCCATAGCCGGCGCTGAGATAGCTCCAGCCCCGGCGGCGGCCGAAATTCGCCGTCACCTGCGTCGCGACTGAGCGGAAACTGGTGTGGGCCTTGTTGCCGGTCGACGCGCCTTCAAGGTCCGTGGGGTCGCTGTTCCCCGCCGTCCACAGTACATTGCCACCGGCCCCGAGGGCGACCGTGCCGAGTTTCATGAAGTAGTACTGTCCGCCGACGTCGACACCGAATCCGCGCCCTGGGAGGTCGCTGTCCGCGTAGCCGAGCCAGGCGGCCTGTTCCGACGTCGGCTTGTAGCTGAGCGTCACGCCATGCACATCGACGGCGAACGGGCCGATCCGGTTCTCGTCGGCCTGAGCCAGCGCCACGCCTCGGTCCGCGAGTACGCAGGCGGCCACGAGCAGCACGAGCCCGAGGATTGACGCACGGCCCTTCCGCACGTTCGGCACGGCCACTTTTCCCTCCAGTACGCTACCGACAACGCTCGATCTTATCGCATAATCGAGAGCGACCCGGCCCGAGGATTTCCGAGAAGGGACAGGCCCGCCGAAGTACCGGCTCCTGGACAGGCAGACGCACCATGCCCACCGTCGACACCTACCGACCGGCAGACGAACGCGCCATCACGCTGATGTACCGCCGCGTCTTCGGACCCCAGGCGGCAGACGATCACCGCCTGCGCTGGGACTGGCAGTACCGCCGCAACCCGAACTGCCCGCCGGGCGGGCCGCAGATCTGGGTGGCGCGCGAGGGCCCGACGGTGATCGGCCAATACGCCACGATGCCGGTGCGGCTCGCGGTGAGCGGCCAGGAGATTGCCGCCTCGTGGGGCATGGGATTGATGGTGACGCCGGAGCGGCAACGCCAGGGCGTCGGCGAAGTGCTGGTGCGCACGTGGGACCAGCAGGTGGGTGCGTCGCTGGGCCTGGGCCTGCCGGAGTCGTCGTACCGGCTGTTCGAGAAGCTGCGCTGGCCGAGCGTGGGCACGGTGCCGTGCCTGTCCAAACCGCTGACGCGCCGCGCGGTGCGCCGGCCGAGCTGGCCGATGCCGCTCAACCGCCTGATCTCGGCCGTCACGCTGCCGATCGTGCGGATCATCGCCCGCAAGAAGCCGCTCGGCGCCGACGTCACGACGATCCGGCGGTTCGACGACGAGTTCACGGCGCTCTGGGAACGGCTGGCGCCGAAGCTCGCCTTCGCCGTGCGCCGTGACGCGGCCTACCTCAACTGGAAGTTCATCGAGCCGCCGCACGTCCGTTACAGGGTGGCCGCCCTGCGGCGCGCCGGCGAACTGCAGGGCTACGCGGTCTACCGCCACGTGTGGGAGCCGCGAAACCGCGTCACGCTGCTGGTGGACTTTCTCGCGGATCCAGACGATGAGCCGGGGATGGCGACGCTGCTGCGCTGGATGGACCTCGAGGCGCACGAGGCGAACTCGGACAAGATCCGCACCTACTGCCTCCACGAAGGCTTCCAGAAGGCGCTGAAGCACTCGGGGTATTTCAACGTGTCGTCGGCGATGTCCTACACGGCGAAGATCAACGCCGTCGAGGTGCCGGCCGATTTCTATCAGCACACGGCAAGGTGGCACCTGACGCTCGGCGATTCGGACCAGGACCACTAACTGGAACGCGTGCAGAACCTGCGGGAGGCGAGGGAGAAGACCTGCCGCGAGAACGGGGTCCGAAAGCACCTTCCTGCTGCAGTTGTGCCGCGCGACCGAGGGTACAATAGGGTCTTCATGCTGCCGTCTCCGGATTCGCACCGTCGCGATGGCCAAGCATCCAGGCGACCGGCCCATCGGCGAGGACCTCGATCTCGTCTGGCTCAGAACACGCGCCTGAAAGGCCGGTCCAGATGTCCACACTTTCGTCCACCCTCGCCGACGTCAACGCGCGCATCGTCCAGGCGATGAAGGCCCACGACCAGACGGCGCTCTCGGCGTACCGGATGCTGAAGGCCGCGCTGATGAACAAGGAAGTCGAGAAGGGGCACGCGCTGGTTGAGACGGAGGCGCTCCAGGTCGTGGCCGCCCAAATCAAGCAGCGCCGCGACTCGATCGACCAGTTCGGCAAGGGCGGTCGCCAGGACCTTGTCGACAAGGAAACGGCCGAGCTCGCCCTGCTGGAGGGCCTGATGCCACCGCCGCTCAGCCAGGCGGACATCGATGCCGCGGTCGAGAAGGCGGTTGCCGAGACGGGGGCGTCGACTCTGAAGGACACGGGCCGCGTCATGAAGGCCGCGATGGCAGTGCTGGCCGGACAGCCGGTCGACGGGAAGGCCGTCAACGATGCGGTGAGAAAGCGACTCGGAAGCTAGGAACGGGCCGCTCGACGATCTGGCCGCCTCGACAAGCGTCAATTTCCCGACGCCCTGATGGGCGGCCAGTCCCGGGCCGCTGCTCTGTCCAGCGCCGTTGACCTGTTCACGGCCGTTGTCATGGCCGTTCCCGTCGCCATTTCCTGTGCCCAGGAAGATACACCCTGGCACGCGCCAAATCGCACCATCGCCCCGTTTGACGGCAGATGTCGCGATTCGTCGTGCCTCATGTCGTCGCCCTCCAGCCGACCGGCGCCCCACCCGCCCAAACTTTTTCCCCGGAGCCGCCGTCTAACCAAGTGAACGCGTTAGTGAGTCCTGACCTCCTCCTCACGGGCACCTGCCATCCCGACTGGCAGGTGCCCGACCTCCGTACGGCCCCTGATCGGGCGGTCTTCCCGTTCATCCTCGACAGACAGGCTCAGGGCGCGCGTCAGGTGATTGTGGTACGCTGGCACCCCTAGATGTCCTCAGAGCCGCCCACGCCCGCGCCAGCCCCGCCGGCGCGGGCTACTTCGCCCGCTGAACCCTCTCCGCCGACTCCGGCCACCTCGCCCCAGCTCGCCAGATCGGCAGGCGTGATCGGCGCGGCCACGATGACCAGCCGCCTGCTCGGGCTGGTCCGCGACCAGGTGATGGCGATTCTGTTTGGCGCGGGCGACGCCATGGACGCCTATCTCATCGCGTTTCGCATCCCGAACCTGGTGCGCGATCTGTTCGCCGAAGGCGCGATGAGCGCGGCGTTCGTCCCGACCTTCACCAGAACGTTGACGAACGAAGGACCGGACAAGGCCTGGCGCCTCGGCAGTCTCGTGATCAACGCGCTGGTGGCCGCCACGGCCGTCCTGATCGTCATCGGGATCGTGTTCGCCTGGCCGATCACGACGCTGCTCGACTTCTCCGGAGCTTTCGCGGCGGTCCCCGGCAAGCTCGGTCTGACGGTGTCGCTGACGCGGGTCATGTTCCCGTTCCTCATGTTCGTCGCCGTGGCCGCCGCGCTGATGGGCATGCTGAACTCGCTGCACCGGTTCTTCGTCCCGGCGGTGTCGCCGGCCATGTTCAATGTCGGCTCCATCGTCTGCACGCTCGGCCTGGCGCCGGTGATGCCGATGCTCGGGCTGCCCGTCATCATGGCTCCTGCGATCGGGGTGCTCGTCGGAGGCTTCGGCCAGATGGCGTTCCAGTGGCCGGCCCTGCGGCGCGAAGGGTTCCGCTACGCGCCGGTGCTCGACTTCTCCGACCCGGGGCTGCGCCGCGTGCTCACGCTCATGGGGCCGGGCGTGGTCGGGCTGGCGGCGGTCCAGGTCAATCTGGTCGTGAACAGCATCCTCGCGATGCACGAGGGCACGGGGGCGGTCTCGGCGCTCAGCTTCGCCTTCCGCCTGATGTACATGCCCATCGGCCTGTTCGGCGTGTCGATTGCCACGGCGGTCATCCCGACGATCAGCCGGCACGCGGCGCGCAACGAAACGGCGGAGATGCGGGGCGCGATCTCGAACGGACTGCGCCTGATGCTGGTGCTGAACGTGCCGGCCACGGTCGGCCTCGTCTCGCTCGCGGCGCCCATCGTCGCCCTCATCTTCGAGCACGGCCAGTTCACGGCCGCCGCCACCGCCGCCACCGCGGCGGCCCTGGCGTGCTATGCGCCCGGGCTGATCGGATACTCCGCAGTCAAGATCGCGGCCCCGTCGTTCTACGCGCTCCACGACAGCCGGACCCCGGTGCTGGTGTCCGTGACGACGATGATGGTGAACGTCGGGCTGAACCTGGCACTGGTGCGCGTGATGGGGTTCCAGGGCCTCGCGCTCGGCACGGCCATCAGCGCGATCTTCAACGCGGGTGTCTTGCTCTGGATCCTGCGCCGTCGCCTCGGCGGCCTCGATGGCCGGCGGATCGCCTCGTCTCTCATGCGCATCATCGTCGCGTCGGCCATCATGGGCATCGCCGCCTGGGGCACGGATCGCGCGATCGCCACGTGGCTGCCGTCCCACGCGTTTGCGGTGATGGCCCTGCGGGTCGGGGCGGCCATCGGCGTGGGGCTCCTCGTCCTGGACGTGGCAGCGCGGGCCCTCGGCGTGCAGGAGTTCATCGAAGCGCGTGCGATGGTCGTCGGCCGCCTGGCGCGGCTGCGGCGACCGGCGTAAGGGCATCGCCGGGGCCTTAGTTCCCGTGGCCCTCGCCGATCAGTGCAATCCGGCTCAGCACTTCCTCGTGGAGAATCAGCATGAAGCGGCGTACTTCGGCAAACCCCTGCATCATGGCCGCTTCGAGTGTGTCGATGCGGTGATTCGTGCTCCCGTTCAGGCTGTGCATCTCTTGATGCAGCGCTCCACCCATCTCTCGCACTTCCCCGCGCAGGTCCTCCGCCATCGCGCCCATCTCACCGCGCAGCGCCTCACCCATCGCGCCCATCTCACCGCGCAGCGCCTCACCCATCGCGCCCATCTCGCCGCGCAGGTCCTCACCCATCGCGCCCATCTCGCCGCGCAGCGCCTCACCCATCGCCCGCATCTCGCCGCGTAGCTCTTCACCCATCCCCCGCATCTCGCCGCGCAGGGTGGCACTCGTCTCCTGCGCATCCACACGCAGCGCCTCACCCATCGCCCGCATCTCACCGCGCAGCGCCTCAC
>Ga0315292_10000170_pt1 | contig 26991 bp, 22 predicted proteins | sample YL17G13_0_MG_FD_204029 | JGI IMG/M metagenome (GOLD analysis project Ga0315292, IMG submission 204029) | Sediment microbial communities from Yellowstone Lake, YNP, Wyoming, USA - YL17G13_0 | ecosystem: Environmental > Aquatic > Freshwater > Lake > Sediment | place: USA: Wyoming | collected... | reverse complement strand
ATGTTCCTGTCGTGGCCACGAGTCAGTTCAGCTTGACCGAGATCAGCTTCGAGACGCCGGGTTCTTCCATGGTCACGCCGTAGAGCCGGTCGGCGATTTCCATCGTCTTCCGGTTGTGCGTGATGAGGATGAACTGCGTGTGCGCCAGCATCCCGCGCAGCATCTCGAGGAACCGGCCGGTGTTGGCGTCGTCCAGCGGCGCGTCGATTTCGTCCATCAGGCAGAATGGGCTCGGCTTGTACTTGAAGATGGCGAACATCAGCGCGATCGCCGTCAGCGCCTTCTCGCCGCCCGACAGCAGCTGGACGTTCTGGAGCCGCTTGCCCGGCGGCTGCGCGATGATCTCGATGCCGCTCTCGAGCAGGTCGGTCTCGTCGAGCAGCGTGAGGCCGGCACGTCCGCCCCCGAACAGCGTGCTGAACGTCTCCTGGAAATTCAGGTTGATGGCGTCGAACGCGTCCCGGAACCGCACGCGCGTGGTGTGATCGATCTTCTTGATGGCATCGCCCGTCTGGGCGATCGAGTCGGTGAGATCCTTGCGCTGCGTGGTGAGGAAGCCGTGGCGCTGCTCGAGCTCGTCGAACTGCTCGATCGCCATCATGTTGACCGGCCCCAGCTTTTCGATCTTGCGCTTGAGTTCGTCGATGGCATCCTCGGGCGTCAGGACGGGCGGCGTCGGCTCCGCGGCCGCGCCGTCATCAGCGGCCGCCTGCGCCCCGCCCTCCGGCGCAGTGGCGGCGTCGCCCGCGGCCTCGGCCGCGGCGTCCTCGTCGGGTTCCTCCGCGTAGATGGTCCGCCAGTCGGGGCTGACCTCGCCGTCCTGCTCCAGTTGCTCGACTTCGGCGATGACCGCGTGCAGCGCGCACTGCAGCACCTCCAGCGACGTCGCCTCGAGGTGGGAGAGGTCGCTCTCGGCCTTCGCGCGGGCGATCTCGGCCTCGGACAACGACGCCCGGATGGCGTCCAGCGCGCGGCGCGCGTCCCGGATGGCCGCCTCGAATTCGTCGCTGCGCGTGCGCAGTTCGTGGAGGCCCTCGTCGGCGAGGCGGACGGCCGCGCGCGCCCCGTCGAGCGCCTGCACGGCCGTGTCGAGGGCCTGACGTCCCTGCGCCAGGGCCGTGCGCAGGCGGGCCTGGTCGGCCTCGATCTGCTGGCGTTCGTCGTGACGCGCCGTCAGCCGCAGCTCGATGTCGCGCTGCGCTTCCTCGAGCCGGGCCGCCTCGAAGGCCATCGCCGCCGCACGTTCGAACAGGCGGGCGTGCACGGCCATCGCGTCACGCACGCGTTCGGCGCGGCTCCGCGCGTCCTCGCGCGCGTCGAACAGCCGGCGCTGCGCCGCGGCCAGCTTCTCGTCGACGGTCTGCTGCTCCGCGATCAGCTGCCTGATGGAGGCCCGCGCTTCCGTCTCGCGCGCGTCGAGCCCTGCGATTTCCTCCTGCGCCCGGCGGGTGTCGAGCAGGACCAGTTCCTGCTTCTGCTGCAGGCGTCCCATGACCTCGTCGGCCTGCGCCACGCGCAGGTCGTAGCCGACAATCGCGACTTCCTGCCGATGGACTTCGCCGGTCATCGTCTCGATGGCCGCCAGCGCGAACGAGATCCGGTGATCGAGATCGGCTGCGGTCTCGACCAGCCGGGTCACCGTGGCGCGCTGCGCGTCGAGCCGCTCGCGCAGTTCGCGCATCTCGCGCTTGGCCGACAGGATGCCGCCCCGTCCTTCCCGGCCGGAGCCGCCGACCACGAGGCCCGGCCCCGTGCAGACGTCGCCGTCGGTCGTCACGACAGGGGCGGCCGCGGACGCGGCGGCGGTCACGGCTGCGGCGTACGAGGGCGCCACCCACGCGCTCGTCACGAGGGGGCGCAGCGCGCGCGCGTACGGGCCGGTGACGGACACGACCGTCCCGAGCCAGGTCAGGCCAGGCCGTCGCGCCGGCTCGGCGGCGTCGGCCATCGCCGCGGCGTCGCCCACGACCACGAATCCGCAGCGTCCGGCCTCGCGCTGCCGGACGAACTCCAGAGCGCGGCCGGCTTCGTCGTGCGTCGGCACCACCACGTACTGCAGGAGGTCGCCGAGGCAGGCCTCGACGGCCCGCTCGAACCCTGGCGTGACGTCGAGATAGTCGGCCACTGAGCCGAACTGCTGCACGACGCCCGACGACTCGGCCAGCACCAGGCGTGCCGCTTCCCCGTAGGCCGTGCGCGCGGCGTCGAACTCCTCCAGCGACCGCAGGCGCGCCGCGGCCTCCGCCAGGTCCTGCTCGTGCTCGCGCAGCGTCTGGGACAGGCGATCGCGCTCCACGCGCAGCGACGCGATCTCGGCGTCGCGGACCGTCCGTTGGCCGGCCATGGCGGCCAGTTGAGTGCGGGCGGCAGCCAGCGACGATGTCGCGGCCTGGCGATCGGTGCGGGCCCGCCCGGCCTCGACGTCCAGGTCTGAGCCTTCGGCGTCGAGGCGCGCCAGGTCCCGCGACACGCGCTCCCGCGCGTTCACGGCGTTCTCGATGGCGTGCTGCAGCGCGGTCGCCGCGCTGGCGGCGGCGTACTGCTCCGCGCGCACCGCTTCGACATCGGCTTCGAAGCCGTCGAGCATGCCCTGCACGGCCGCCTGCGCCTCGTGCGCCGCGGCAAGGTCCGTGGCGGCGGCGTCGCGCTGGCGGGCGGCCTCGGCGGCCTCCGCCTGCTTGACGGCGAACTGGTCGGCGGCGGGGCCGCGCCGGGCGATCAGGATCTCGATCTCGCCGGCGATGTCGGTCGCCCGCCGGTCGAGGGCCGTCAACTGCCCCTCGTCGCTCTGGATGCGCTGCTCCAGGCGGCCGATCTCGACCTCGCGGGCGTGCGCCGCCTCACGGGCCTCCCTGGCGACGGTTTCGCGCTGGACGAACTCGAGGCGCAGGCGCTCGAGATCCGACTCGACCTCGGCCAGGCGCCCGGACGCGACGGCCTCGTCGCTGCGCACCTGGCCGATGCGCGCCTGCGCGCTGGCGATCGCCTGGGCGAGCACGCGCTGGCGACGCGCGAACAGCACCTTCTCCCAGCGGCGCAGCTCCTCGCGCAGCCGGCGGTACCGGCGGGCCTTGGCGGCCTGCCGCTTCAGGGTGCCACGCTGCTTCTCCACCTCGAAGACAATGTCGTCGATGCGGGTGAGGTTGTGCCGGGCCGCCTCGAGCTTGAGCTCGGCCGTGCGGCGGCGCGCGCGGTACTTCGTGACGCCGGCCGCTTCCTCGATCAACTGGCGCCGATCGGTCGGCCGCGAGCTGAGGATCATCCCGATCTTGCCCTGCTCGATGATGGCGTAGGCCTTTGCGCCAAGCCCGGTGTCCATCAGCAGTTCGTGGACGTCGCGCAGCCGGCAGCCCTCGCCGTTGATCAGGTACTCGCTCTCGCCGGACCGGTAGAGGCGGCGGGTGACTTCGATCTCCCGCACCATCGGGCGGCCATCCTCGTCGGTGAGCTCGCCCGACGTGCCTGGCAAGGGCGGCGGCAGCACGGGCACGCCGGCGAGCATGAGGCGGACCTCGGCGGCGGCGTTCGGCTTGCGGCCGTCGCTGCCGGCGAAGATGACGTCCTCCATGCGGTCGCCGCGCAGGCTCTTGGCGCTCTGTTCGCCGAGCACCCACACGATCGCGTCGGCGACATTGCTTTTGCCGCAGCCGTTGGGCCCGACAATCGCGGTGACCCCGCGATCGAACGACAGTTCCGACCGGTCAGAGAAGGACTTGAAACCCGTGATTTCGAGACGCTGCAAACGCATTCTTCAGGAACCGTGAGAAAGCGACGGCAGCCCCGCGGCCGCCCGCGGAACCTGGTCAGCAGATGGGACGCTACTTCGTGCCGGGCGTGGCCTTGCCGCGCGCGGCGCGGGCCAGGCGCTCGGCCTCGGGAAACGCGGTTAACGCCAGTTGCGCCTGCGGGTCCGTGGCGATCTGGTGGCGCCGGGCATCCTCGACGCTCCAAAGATTCAGGTCGATCTCGTACCGCATCATCGACGTGATGAACGGGAGGTCCTTCGCGAACCCCTCGTCATCGATGGCGATGCCTTCCGCCTTGAGGTACGTCCGGAAGTCGGCGATCATCGACGCGTCGACGGTGAAGTCCTTGGCGACGAACTTCCGGTCCTTCGCCGACACCGGGATCCGGGTGTCGCCCACCGCGGAGAACTGCTGCGCGAACGACGCGAATGCCTGGCGGGCGTAGAGCAGGCGGCCGAACTTCGACGGGTTGAAGCCCTCGATCGGCCCTTCGAGCCGGTGATCGGGTTCGACCCCTCCGCCTGAGTACACCTTGCGCCCCGAGTCCGTGTACTTCAGGTCGGAGGGCGCGTGCTCGCGCGGGGTGTGCTGATCGCGGATCAGGTAGGTCAGGTACTCGTCGAACGCGCCGTCCCACGGCCGCTGGATGAGCCGGCCGCTGGGGGTGTAGTACCGCGCCGTCGTCAGCGCGAGCGCCGCGCCCTCGGAGATCCGGTACACCGACTGCACCAGCGCCTTGCCGAACGTCGTCTCGCCGACGATGATCGCCCGGTCGTGGTCCTGCAGCGCGCCGGCGACGATCTCCGCGGCGCTGGCGCTGTTGCGGTTGACCAGCACCACCAGCGGCAGGTCGGTGTAGCGGCTGCGATCGGTCGCCCGGTAGTCCTGGTCCGAGTTGGGCACGCGGCCGCGGGTGTAGACGATCATCTGGCCCTGCGGCAGGAACTGGTTGGCGACCTTGATCGCCTGGTCGAGGGGCCCGCCCGGGTTGTGGCGCAGGTCGAGCACGAGCCGCTTCATGCCCTTGCCGGCCAGCGTGGCCAGGGCGGCCGAGAGGTCGTGGTCGGTCTGCTCCGCGAAGTCCTGCAGCCGGACGTAGCCGGTCGTCGCGTCGATCATGAACGAGGCCGGGATGGTCGGGATGTTGATCTCGTCCCGCTGCACCGCGAGCTCGATGAGCTGATCGTACCCGCGGCGCTTCAGCGCGATCTTGACGAAGGTCCCCTTCTCGCCGCGCAGGCGCCGCGCGGCCTGCTCGCTGGTCCAGCCCTTCGCGTCCTCGTTGTCGATCTTCGCGATGATGTCACCGCGGCGCACGCCCCGTTTGTAGGCCGGCGAGCCTTCGAACAGGCTCATCGCCGTGATGTCACCGTCGATGACCTGGATGGTGATGCCGAGGCCGTAGTACCGGCCCTCCTGCCGCTCGCGCATCTGCGCGTAGGTCCGCGGGTCGAGGAAACTCGAGTGCGGGTCCAGCGTCTGCAGCATGCCGGCGATGGCGCTGTAGACGACCCGATCGCTCTCGACCTTCTCGACATAGTTCGTCTCGACGAGACGGACGGCGGTCGTGAACGATCGGTACCGCTCCGGAATCCGCTCTTGCGTGGACACCGTGGTGCGGCCGAACAGGCTTCCGGCAATGGCCGACACCACGAGCACCGAGGCCAACACGAGCACGAAACGAACTGTCCGCATAATTAGTATCGTACCAGATAACCCGTGTAGCGGCAACGAGTTCGCGCCTCTCCGCCGGCAACGCACCTTGACCCTGCGGCCTTGCGGTTCCTATAATCACCTGAGGTACTTGCGGGCACGATTCGGCCGCCCGCCCGGGCGGCCAGAACGGACGTTGCGTCTCGCCCCTTGAAATCGGGCGCGCGCCGCGAGGACCTCCTGGAGCGTCCATCATGTTCGGTTCCATCGGCATGCCCGAGCTCATCATCATCCTGGTGCTGGCGCTCATCATCTTCGGGCCGCGCAAGTTGCCCGAACTCGGACGGTCGCTCGGCAAGAGCCTCGGGGAGTTCCGGCGCGCCTCCAACGAGTTGCGCAGCACGCTCGAAGAAGAAATCCGCGTCGAGGACCAGAAGACGACGACGCCCGGGAGCGGAACCCCGTCGGACATGCCCTACACGCCGCCGCCGATCGAACCGAAGTAGGACCGGTCACCCCGACCCATGGCGTTCCGATTTCGCAAGCCCGCCGTCCCGCAGATCGGGGCGCCGCCCCAGTTGCCGCCCCCGCCGCCCGAGGACGATCTCGACGACAGCGGCGGCAAGATGTCGTTCCTCGATCACCTCGACGAGCTGCGCCGGCGGCTCGTCGCCTGTGCGCTCTCGCTGGCCGCCGGCACGCTGGTCGCGTTCCTCTTCATCGACCGCATCTTCGGGTTCATCATGCGTCCGCTCTACGAGCGGCTGCCGCAGGGCTCGAAGCTCATCTACACCGAGCCGACCGAAGCCTTCATGCTCTACGTGAAGATTGCGCTGCTGGCCGGGCTGGTCTTGGCCGCGCCGCTCATCATGTGGCAGCTGTGGCTGTTCATCGCCCCCGGGCTGTACGCGCGCGAGAAGCGCTTCGCCGTGCCGTTCATCTTCATGGCGTCGCTGCTCTTCGTGACCGGGGCCGCTTTCAACCACTACGCGGTGTTTCCCTGGGCGTGGACGTTTCTCGCGAGCTTCTCGAACGACTACATGATGATGATGCCGCGCGTCGAGCCCATCTTCTCGCTCTACGCGATGATGGCGGTCGCGATGGGCGCGGTCTTCGAGATGCCGGCCGTCATCCTGGTGCTGGCCCGCATGGGCGTGGTGACCGCCGGCTTCCTGTGGCGCAACGTCAAGTACGCCATCCTCATCATCTTCATCACGGCCGCCGTCATCACGCCGACCGGCGACATGGTCACGCAGTCGCTGATGGCGGCCCCCATGGTGGTGCTCTATCTCGTGAGCATCCTGCTCGCTCTGATCTTCGGCAAGAAGCGCCGCAAGGCCGACGCCAACGTCGCGTAGCCCCGTGGCCATCCGCCGATCGGCCGCCGTCGAGATCCAGCCGCTCATCGACGACCTGTGCGGAGCCGACGCGGTGGCGCGTGACACGGCGGGCGCCCGCCTGTCTGTCATCGGCGAGCGGGCCGTGCCGCACCTGGTCAAGGCCTTCGAGCACACCGGGTCCGCCGTGGCGCGCGCCGCGATCCTCAGGGTGTTCGAGGCCTGCCGCGATTCGCGCGGTCTCGACCTCGCCCTCGACATCGTGGACGAGGCCGCCGCGGATCCGAAGGTGCTGCACGCGGCCGTGGCCGTGCTGGGCGCCCACCTCGACGGTGACGAGGGCGCGCGGGCGCTCGATGCCCTGAGCGCGCTGGCCCTCGAGCGCGATCACGCGGACCTCGTGCGGCTGCAGGCCGCGGACCTGCTCGAACGCGCCCTTCCCACCGTCATGGCGCCGCTGCGAAAGCAGCTCGCGAAGGACCCCAGCGCCGCGGTGCGGCACTGGGCGACATCCGGGTCGGCCCGTGAGGTCCCGGCCGCCGACCCGCGCGCCGCGCTCGAGGCGGTGGCCGAGGGCGCGGCCGCCGACCCCGTGCTGCTGCAGGCGCTGGTCGCCGACGGCGCCGCCGACATGCCGTTGCCGACGCTCCATCGCGTGATCGAGCAGGTTCGGCTCCGCGAGACGCGCCTGGCGGCGGAAGCGGATCGTGTGGAGTGGATGCGCGTGCGCGGGGCCGTACACTTCGCCCTGGCCATCAGGGGCAGCCGGGTGGCGGCGTACGATCTGCGGGAGACGCTGGCGGGCGCGACGCAGGCACTGCCCCCGGATTTCATCGCGGCGGCCGGCCTGGTGGGCGACGCCTCCTGCCTCGAGGCCATCGCGGGCACGCTGGCCGCCCCGCCGTCCTCGCTCGAGGGTCGCGATCAGCGCTGGCGCGACGATCTCATCCGCGCCGGCCGGGCCATCGTCCAGCGCGAACTCCTGACGCGCCGCCACGCCGCCGTGCGGAAGATCGCCAAGACCTGGCCGGCGGTCGCCGACGTCCTGCTGTCGACCGGCTCATGACCACAGCTGGGGTCAGAGTCGACATCAGACGCGAAGTGGGGTCAGAGTCGACATTTCCCGCAAACGGGATGTCGACTCTGACCCCACCTCAATGTCGACTCTGACCCCACCGGTTAGTACGATTTCGCGAACCAGGCGTCGGCCACCGACGGCTTGCCGCACTTGATGCACGGCGCGGCGGCCGGCTCCGCGTCGAGCGGCAGGTTCCGGATCGTCGCCTGCGTGGCGGCCTTGATCTCGGCCTCGCACACGTCGGTCCCGCACCACGGCGAGATCACGAAGCCGGGCCGGCCCTCCATGATCTGCGCGAACTCGTCCCACGAGTGCGTGCGGCTCGTATGCTCCTGCTGGAATGCCAGCGCGCGCGCGAACATGTTCTGCTGGATCGCGTCGAGCAGTTCGACCACGCGGCCCGTCAGGCCGTCGCGCGAGGCGGCGAGCTTCTCGCGCGTGTCGCGGCGCGCCAGCATCACCTGCTGCTTCTCGATGTCCTTCGGTCCGATCTCCAGGCGCAGCGGCACGCCGCGCAGTTCCCACTCCGAGAACTTCCAGCCCGGCGTGTAGGCATCGCGGTCATCGAGCATGACGCGCACCCCGGCCGCGGTGAGCGCGTCGCGGATCTGCTGGGCGTGCGGCAACACGGTCTCCTTCCAGTTGCCGCGCGGGATCGGCACGATCACCACCTGGTACGGGGCGATCCGCGGCGGCAGCACGAGCCCGGTCTCGTCGCCGTGCGTCATGATCACGCCGCCGATGAGCCGCGTCGACACGCCCCACGACGTCCCGTGGACGTACTCGAGCGACTTGTCGCGGGCCTGGAAGCGAATCTCGAACGCCTTCGCGAAGTTCTGGCCGAGGTTGTGCGAGGTCCCCGCCTGCAGCGCCCGGCCGTCGCCCATCAGCGCCTCGATCGAGTAGGTCCGATCGGCGCCGGCAAACTTCTCGCTCTCGGACTTGCGGCCCGCCACGACGGGCATGGCGAGTTCGGCTTCGGCGAACTCCTTGTAGAGCGCGAGGATCTTCCGCGTTTCCGCTTCGGCCTCCGCGGCGGTCTCGTGCGCGGTGTGGCCCTCCTGCCAGAGAAATTCCGTGGTCCGCAGGAACAGCCGCGTCACCTTCTCCCAGCGGACGATGTTCGCCCACTGGTTGATCAGGACCGGCAGGTCCCGCCAGGACTTGATCCACTTCGCGTACATCGTCCCGATGATGACCTCGGACGTCGGGCGGATCGCCAGCGGTTCTTCGAGCTCCTCGGTGCCGCCCCTGGTGACCCACGCGACCTGCGGCGCAAAGCCCTCGACGTGCTCCGCCTCCTTCATCAGCAGGCTCTTGGGGATGAACAGCGGGAAGTACGCGTTCACATGGCCCGTCGCCTTGAACCGGCCGTCGAGCGCCCGCTGGATGAGCTCCCAGATGGCGTACCCGTACGGGCGGATCACCATGCAGCCCTTGACGGGCGAGTAATCCGCCAGCTCCGCCCGACGCACGAGATCCGTGTACCACCGGGAGAAGTCCTCGGACTTCGGGGTGATCTCGGTGATGAACTGATCCTTGTTGTCGTCCTTGTCCGCCATGGTCCGGTCCTGACTCCCGTGAAATAAGGCGCAAATGCTATCCTACCATTGACCACGCCGTGCCCGACTTCGGGGCATGAGCCCGACGCGAACCCATGGATCAGCCCGCTTCGCTCCGCATCGACGTTCGCACGCCGTCCCGTGCCTATCCGATCGTGATCGGCCCGGGATCGCTCGGGCAGTTGAACGCCCTGCTCGACGAGGTTGACTGCGGCGCCTCCAGGTTCGTGGTGTCGAACCAGACGGTCTGGGGATGCTGGGGCACCGCCCTCCAGGAGGCGCTGCCGGGCGCCGAAGCCATCCTCGTCCCCGATGGCGAGCGGTTCAAGACGCTGCCCACGGCCGCCCGCATCTACGACAGCCTGTTCCGGTCCGCCGCCGACCGCTCGGCGGGCCTCGTCACTTTCGGCGGCGGCGTGGTCGGCGACATCGGCGGCTTCGCGGCGGCGACCTATCTGCGGGGCATCCCGCTCGCCCACGTGCCCACGACGCTGCTCGCACAGGTCGACGCGGCGGTCGGCGGCAAGGTGGGCGTCAATCTCCCGGGCGGGAAGAATCTCGTCGGCGCGTTCTATCAGCCGTGGATCGTCGTCGTCGACCCGACGCTGCTCACGACGCTGCACCGGCGGGAGTATCGCGCCGGTCTCTACGAGGTCATCAAGTACGGCGTGGTCTGCGACCGCGACCTGTTCGCGCGCCTTCAGGTGGATCTGGGACCGATCTCGAAGCGCCAGATCGCGGCGCTCACGCCGATGATTGCCGAGTGCTGCCGGATCAAGGCGGCGATCGTGGCCGATGACGAGCGGGAGGCCGGGCCCCGGCGAGTGCTGAACTTCGGCCACACGGTCGGCCACGCACTGGAAGCGTCGACGCAGTACCGCCGCTTCCTCCACGGGGAGGCCGTCGCCTACGGGATGCTGGCCGCCTGCGCCCTCGGCGCTGCCCGGGGCGTGTGCACGCGCGCAGATCACGCAACCGTTGCCGGGCTCATCGCCCAACTCGGGCCGCTGCCGCCGTTAGGGGACCTCTCGGCCGCGGCCCACCTCGATCTCATGCGCCGCGACAAGAAGGTCGTCGATGGCCGCCTGCACGTCGTGCTGCCCACCGGGATCGGCGCCTCCACCGTCGTGAACGACGTCACCGAAGCGGAACTGCTCGCCGCACTGCGCGCGCTGGGCCTGGGCGAATAGGGCCGGCTCAGCGCAGCCAGCCGGGCGGGACGTTGGCGCGCCTCGCCTCTTCGTAGAGGTCGGCGATCTTCTTGTCCAGCGCCTCCTGGTCTTTCTTCATCCGCGCCAATTCAGCCAGCGCCCGCTGACGGTCCGACCCGATGACCGCCCGCTGTGCGGGATCGTCGCGCGCGGTGAAGTCCACCCAGAGCCCGTTGATGCGGCTCTGCACGGCGTCCATCATGAACGCGTTGCGGTCACGCTGGTCTTGAAGATCCGCCATCCGCGTGCGCCAGTACTCCCGGTCCTGCTTCGGGTCCGGGGCCGCGCGCTCCCCAGCCGCGGCCGGGGCCCCGGCTGCCTGCGCGGCCGCCTCCCCCGGCGCCCCCGCCACCGGAACCGGCGACTCAGGAGCAGGACGCGGCTCCGGAGCGGATGCCGGCCGAACGTTGTCGTTCGTGAAGACGGTCACCGGGCCCTTGGCGGCCTTCCGCCGCTCGGCTTCTCGACGGGCGACATCTCCGAGCGACTGCCCGGCAGCGGCGCGCGCGCCGAGCCACCCCACCAGCGCCAATCCCAGGATCGCGACGATTCGCACCCGCGATGAGTTCACGATGGCCCTCCGTGCCGCAGCATCGGCACACTCCCCCGCTCACGTCGTATCGGCGCGGGCCTGCCAGAAGTATAGACCTGCCCACACGTCACGGAGTCACCCGCCAGGACACCACGCGGCCGCCGGCCCCGCACCGCGGTGAACCGCGCGTGAGGGTGAGGGTCACTGTCCGGTGCGCGGCGCGTGCCGAGAACGCTTCGGCCCGGACAGCCACGACGCACGCGCCCGGAACCCGCGTTCCGTCTGCGGCGGCCGGGGTATCCCGGAGCGGGTCACCGTCGAGGTCGGCTGGGTCATCGCCGACCCATGCGAGGACGACCACGCCGGGAATGCCCGGCGGCCCCGCCTCCAGCGTCTCGAACCGCAGCATGCCGACGGGTTGCCACCGGGGGTTGTTCGGCCCCCACGGCCGGTCCGACGTGAACGCGTCCATCTCAGCACCGCCGCAGGCCGCCTCGTGCCCGCAGCTGGCGAGGTTGGTCAGCGCCGCCACGCTGAGCCGCGTGCCATCGGGCGCCGAGATCTCGCCCGGGACGGTCTGCAGATGCGCCGGCTGCCATCGTCCGGTCAGCGCGGCATTCCAGTCATCGGCGGCGATCAGGTCGTGGGCCACCATCGCCGCGCCAGCCTCCGCCCCGTAGCGCGCCCGCAACGCGCACTCGTAGTTGGCCGCTGCCGCCGGCTCGAGGCTGGTCGTCAGCACCAGGCCGAGGCCCATCGCCGACAGCACGAGCAGGACGACCAGCGTGGCGACCAGCGCCACGCCGCGGCACCCTCCCAGCCCGGATCGAGAGGCGTCAGCGTGCCCGGTTGCGCAGCGCCACATCGAACCGCACCTCGAGATCGGGCACCCACCGGCGGGCGTCGAGTGGCAACACCGGGGGGCCCTGGCCCGCCGTCACCCCTCGGACGGCTGGCGACGAGGGCTGGACACGCAGCGCCACCCGCACGACGCGGATGCGCAGCAGGTCGGCATCCCACCGGTTCGGGGACGCGGCGTCAGGGCACCAGGGGCCGTCATTCAGCGCCGCCAGCGGCAGCGTCGCCAGCCCGTCAGCGTCCGGCGGAAGGGCCTCGAGCCGCGAGACCTGCTGGGTGCCCTCCAGCCGGAACACGCAGTTCTCCCCTGCCGGCCACCCGTCGTCCACATTGTCAGCACCAGGTGACGGAGGCAGCGGACCGTACGTCGTCGATCGATCGTCCGGCGATCCGGCGGCCATCACCAGAGGCGGCGCCGCCTCGGCGAGGTATGCGAACGACAGCCCCGTCACCTGGTCGACGACGGGCGAGTCCGATGCCCCGCCGTAGCCGCGCCGCAGTTGCATGACGTGGCTCGCCGCGTCGAGTTTCAGGCTGTATGCGCGCACCTCGACCGCGCCGATCAGCGAGCCGGGGCTTGCCGCGCGCGACAGTGTGGCCTGCGCGTGGCCGATCTGGCGACCATCGGCCGAGACGCTCGTGACCAGGAAGACGTCCCACGCGCCGGCGCCGTCGATGAGGAGCGCCCGGCTCCCGGTGTCCAGCCGGCACGCTGGCTGGGCGGGTTCGCACGCGGACAGGGGCGCGATGTGCAGGAGGCCGCCACTGCCCGACGCCCCCGTGATCACTCCCTGCGGCGCGCTCGCCGGCACGGTGACCAGTGTGATGGCGTCGTCGCGCGCGCAACCGCCGGGCATCGACGCAAGCGGTGCGCCCGTCCATCGGCACGGCAGCACGGCGGGCCAGGACGGCAAGGCCGTCGCGCCCCATCCGAGGATCGGGCCGGCGCCGGCCGCCGCGATGTCGTCGGCGATGGCCGCCGCCGCGATGCGCAGGCGCTGCTGATTGTCCGTCGCTTCTGGCAGCGCGTGGAACGCGACACTGGTTGGCCCCACCAGCGCGACCGCGAGGCTCAGCGCGACGACGGTGATCATCGCCGCGACCAGCAGTTCGACCAGCGTGAAGCCGGCCTGCCTGCGTCTGGGGCCGTTGGCCGGAACGCGCGCGCTCATCGCACCGTCCTCGATCGCACCGTCGTCAGGCGCACGCGCGCATCGGGATCGCCGCATGTGGGCGACATCCCGCGGCGCCGGCACGGCGACACCTCCACCGCCAGCGCCAGCAGGTCGGCGTCGCCGTCGACGGGAGTCACCTTCCATCGCCGAACGAACACCGCCCGTTCGGGTCGTGCCGATGCATGCCCCGCGGCATCGAGGAAGTCTACGCAGCCCGGGGAATCAGCAGTGAGCGCGTCGCCGGGCGAAGGCGTGAGGGCCGGCGCGGCGCTGGCAAGCGCCTCCAGTTTCTCCACGGCCATCAACGCGGCAAACGTCCGCTCTCTCGCCCGTGCGTTCGTGCGGACCGCCAGCGCCGCCATCGAGGCGAGAAGCACGACGGCGCCTGCGAGCAGGCCGATGGCAATCACCGCCTCGATGAGACTCGTGCCAGCGCGTCCGGTGCCTGTCCTCATGCGATGGGAGATCGCAAGCCCGGTGCCAGTCGGGGCGGTCAAGAAACGCCCCCGATTTTCGAGTGTTCTGAGGTGACCGTGGCGAGGCGGTGGCAAAATCTGCGTACGAGAAAAGGCGGCAGATGGCAGTTTCTGCCTACCGGTAGAATCCCAGGTACCAGGCGATCACGGAATCGCCTGCCACTGCCGCCACCATCGCGGCAATCGCCAGGAAGGTGCCGAACGGCAGGGCAAGCTTCATGTCGCCCTTGCGCAACACGATGAGGCCGATGCCCACACACGACCCGAGGAACGACCCGAGCGCGAGCGTGAACAGGACCAGTGGCCAGCCCAGGAACGCCCCGATCAGCGCGAGCATCTTGACGTCGCCCATCCCGAGTCCCTCAATCTTGCGGAGGCGCAGGTAGAGTTCCGCGAGCACCAGGGGGATCAGGCCGCCGATCAGGAGACCAATGAGCGAGGAGACCCACCCCGGGGGCGTGATGAAGCTCAGGATGAACCCGATGACGGTCCCGGGCACCGTGATGACGTTGGGCAGAATCCTGTGGTGCAGATCGATGAAGAACAGCACGATGAGCGCGCATCCGAGCAGCAGCCGGGAAAACAACATCCAGCCGGGCCCGTAGTGCCAGGTGGCCCAGACGAACATCACGCCCGTGAAGGCCTCGACCATCGGGTAGACGGCCGGGATGGAGGTGCGGCAGGTCCGGCACTTGCCCCCCAGCACCAGCCACGCGAAGACCGGGACGTTCTCGAACCAGTTCAGCCGGCGGTCGCAGGACATGCAGCGCGACGGCGGATACGCCAGCGACTGCTCGAGCGGCAGCCGGTAGATGCAGACGTTGAGAAAACTGCCGACCGCGAGTCCGAGGAGTCCGGCGAAGAGCAGAAGCCATTCGGTGGTCATGAGGTCGGGCCCGCTTTCTTCGTAAACGCGGCGGGGATCGGGTAGAGCGGCGACGACGGCGCCACGGCCACGCCGCCGGGCTGGGACCGATCCAGCACGAACGCGGTGCCGCTCGGGTCGGTCGGAATCTCCCGCAGCCAGCCCAGGGCGCCCAGCGCCGCCCACGAGTCGGGGAACCGCCCGGTGTCCGTGGTGTACCGGCGGACCAGGCCCGCCAGCGCGTCCATCCCATCGAGGGCGTCGAGTTGCATCAGCTTGAGCTGCGCGTTGTTCTTCACCCACTCGTGCTCGGCCGTCTCGTAGAGCTGCCTCCAGAGCTGCCGCGACGACCGGCGGTCCCCGCCCTGGGCGAGCGTCGAGGCCGCCATCGATCGGAGCCACCAGGGCGCGCCCTCGATACGGGCCGCCCGATCGAACCACGCGGCGGCGGCCTTGTAGTCCTGGGCCCACCAGTAGTAGACAAACCCGGCGTCCTGCGCGTACTGCCATCGCGCGGGGTCGGCGCGCAGCCCTCGCTCGAGCAGGCCGATTGCGAGATCCGCGCGGCCGGGCCCATCGGGATACGGTTCGGCCAGGAAGATTGCGCCGAACCGATACGCGACGGTGAAGCGTGGGTCGAGCGTCGTCACCAGGTCCAGCAGCGGGTACAGCAGGCGGTACTGCTTGTCGGGCTTCGTCGAGAGCCGCGTGTCGCCGTAGTGCTGGATCGCGCGGATCCAGTAGAGGTCCGCGAGCAGCCCATCGAAGCCCAGGGCCAGCCGCGGGAGGGTCGGGCCCGCGCGCAGATACAGCAGGTCGGACTCGACGTCGAGCGCCGGGTAACGCTGGTCGCGAGCGGCCTGCAGCGCGAGCGCGGCAGCCCACAGCACGGCGGCGACCGCGAGCAGCCTCGCGACAGTCCGTCCCGGCGGCCGGCCGCTGGTCCTCCCGTCGCTCATGGCTACTTGAAATCCCTGCGCGAGAAGATCAGCGCGGCCAGCGTGATCATGGCCGCGGCGTAGAGCACGCCGTAGCCGGCCGTGAAGAGCACGAAGAGGGCCGGAACGGCCTGCCCGTGCACGACGGCCATCTTGACGTCGAACGGCGCGAGATTCGGCAGCAGGTAGTACAGCGCTTTCGCCAGCCAGGCGGCGGCCGGCGAGTCGACCACGTGCTCGAAGTGGGCCAGGTCCGCGTTGAAGTGCCCCACCACGTAGAGGCCGACGGTGAACGCGGCCGACAGCATGGGGCTCGAGAAGGTCGAGAAGCAGATCGCGACCGACGTGACGACGAGCAGTTGCACGTAGAGCAGGAAGAAGGCGACCAGCAGCCCCGAGTCGAGCACCGGCGCGTCGACGCTCGCCTTGACCAGCGCCGGCTGCCGCCAGGCCATCAGCGCCAACACGACGTAGAGGGCCGCCGCCATGACGGCCAGGTTGACCAGCAGGGTCCCCGCGAGCCCGAGGAACTTGCCGATGATGAACTCGTGGCGCCGGATCGGCTTGACGAGCAGGTTGTAGACGCTGCGGCGGTCGACTTCCTTCCACACCAGGCCGACGCCGATGAACACGGCCATGAAGAGGCCGAACACCGAACTGGCGGCCAGGCCAAGGTCCTTGATGATCTTGACGTCCTGTCCCGCCGTCATCTGGCCGATCAGATACGACGCCGCGATCAGCAGGATCGCGAACAGGACCAGGTTGTAGAGCACCTTGTCGCGCACCGACTCCTTGAAGACGTGGTACGCGACCAGGCCGATGACGCGCGCCATCATCCCTCCGGCATGAACCGCCCGGCCGGCGACTGCGCCCGACGGGCAGCGACCTGCTGGACGAAGAAGTCTTCGAGCGTCGATCGGATCGGGTTCAGCGAGATGAAGCGCCCGCCGCGCGCGCGCAGGTCGGCCACCAGCCGCTCCGGCTCGGTCTGCGCCGGGGCCTCCAGCGCATACCGCCTGTCACTGATCCGCGTCGCGCGGCGAACCCGCCCGGTGAAATCGTCCAGCACCGCCGGGTCCAGATCGGCGACGACGATCTCCCAGCCGGAGACGTCGAACGCGAGGATGTCCGACAACGAGCCCGCGGTCACCAGTTGGCCGCCCACGATGATGCCGACGCGGCTGCAGAGGGCTTCCGCGTCCGACAGGATGTGAGAGCTGAAGAACACCGTGCAGCCGCGGTCCCGCAGTTCGAGGATCAGCGCGCGGACGTCGCGGCGCCCAAGCGGATCGAGCCCCGACATCGGCTCGTCGAGGAACACGATGTCGGGCTGGTTGAGGATGGCCTGGGCCAGGCCGACGCGCTGCAGCATGCCTTTCGAGAACTTCCGCAGCGGCAGGCGCCGCTCGCCGCCGATCCCGACGCGGTCCAGCAGCTGCGCGGCGCGCGCGCGGCAGGCCTGTCCGCGCAGGCCGAAGAGCCCGCCGAAGTAGGCCAGCAGTTCTTCCGCGGTCAGGTAGTCGTAGAAGTACGGAGCCTCCGGCAGGAATCCGATGCGGCGGCGCACCTCCGGGTCACCCGGGGAACGGCCGAAGATGGAGATGCGGCCCGAGGTCGGGTAGATCAGCTGCGTGAGCAGCTTGAGCGTCGTGGTCTTGCCGGCGCCGTTGGGGCCGAGGAATCCGAACACCTCGTTCGACTCGATCCGCAGCGTCAGGTCGTCGAGCGCGCGGTACGGGCGCGGGCGCCAGAATCCGACGGCGTAGTCCTTGGTGAGGTGCTCCGTCTCGAGTGCAACCATCGACTATGGGTTCTTGCCGGCCTTCTTCAGCTCCATCTGCAGGGCCATCTCGAAGTACTGCGGCGGCAGCCCGCCCTCGAGGCGCACCCCGTTGACGAAAAAGGTCGGCGTCTTGACGATTCCGAGAATAGTCGCCAGCGCGATGTCGCTCTTGACCTGGTTCAGCACCGCGGGGTACTGCGCGTCGAAATCGGTGACGCCGCCGATGTCCCGCGCCGCCTGCCGCACCACGGCGGGCGTCAGCGTGGCGTGGTTGGTGTAGAGCCAATCCTCCATCGCCTCGCCGCGCCCCTTCAGCCGAGCCAGCCGGACCGCCACGGCGGCCTCGCACGCCGCCAGGTGCAGGTCACGGGTCAGGTTCGCATTGCACTCCATCTCGAGCGGGTAGTCCTTCGTGACCACGCGGATGGCGCCGGGGTACTGGGCCGTGAAGCGCGCCAGGAGGTCCTTGTAGCCCAGGTAGGTCTGGGCGCAGGAGGGGCACTGGTAGTCGGAGAACCTGACGATCAGCACCGCGGCGCCCTCGGACGATACGGGCACCTGCACGCGCGGCTGGGCTTCCCAGTAGCGCACGAACTCACTCTGCTTATCACCGGCCTGACCGGCGGACGCGCCCTGCGAGGCGAACCTCGGGAGGAACGCCACCGCGGAGGTCGCGCCGACGACAAACACGAGGAGCAGCGTCAGCGCGGCCGAGTTCGCGACGGCGGCCCGCACATCCTGCCAGAGACGACGGGGAATCGTGGTCATGGGATACGACGTCCTCATTCCGGAAAACACGAACAGGCCCGCCACCGCGACGTAGGTGACCAGACACATCAGGCACACGATCTTCAGGAGGTAGAGCGACGCGAACGCCATATAGATGACGAAGCCGAGCCCCACCGTCGACAGCCCGAACACGTAGCCGACGGCGTTGTCGCGCAGGCTTTGCCAGCCCCAGGTGCCCCCGGCCAGCACGACCAGCACGGCGATAAACCACAGGGCTCCGAGCAGCGCCACGGGCACGCCGAGCAGATAGGCGTAGGGACTCTGATAGACCTGGCTACAGCTGATCGTCGCGCTGACGTCGCAGAAGCTGAGGTACCCGGGCTGGCGCACCAGCTGGACGTGGACGTACAGCGAGGCGATGGCTGACGCCAGCCCGACGACGGCCAGCAGCGACAGAAAACGGCGCGCATTGGTGCTCATGGTGGAGCCTCTCGGCTCAAGCAGTTGTAGCGGCTTCCGGGATGGACGTCAAGCGGGGACTTTCGCGGTGGGCGTCTCGGGACGGCCGGCGCCCTGCGCGGACCGACGTCTACTGGGGAATGGGTGCCGACCCGGCCGGCGCGGTCGTGTCCGTCATGGCCAGCGGCGTCTGCTGCAGCGCGGCGTAGATCGTGGCGAGCGTGTTCACGCCGAACGCCTTGGCGCCAGCCCCCGGGGTGGGCGTCGCTGTCGCCCAGTAGCCCGGGGTGCCGAGGCCATCCGCCACGCCGTTGCACGAGGCCGGCGCGGTCGCTTCCCCGCCGCTGCTGCTCCCGATCGTGACCAGGTAGCTGGCTTTGACCGACACGTTCGCCGCCCCGAGGTCGGGGCCAATGAAGGGCGAGCCGCCGGGAGGCGCGGCCCCGAGCGCGGTCAACGACGGCGCAAAGAACCCTGCGCCGCACGACGCGCCGTACATGAACTGCGCGCTCACGACGGTGCGCAGCGCGCTAATCGCCGACGCCTCGTTGCCCGCCTGGCGCGCGCGCAGCATCGAAGGCGCCGCAATCGCCGCCAGCACGCCGAGTAGCACGACGACTATCAGCAGTTCGACGAGCGTGAATCCTCGTTGCCGTTGCGGTTCCATCCCTGCCACCCTGACGACTTGACCAGGAGGTCTCGGTTTCACCGAAGCAACATTGGAGCCAGACGTTTTCCATCAGCGATATCGGCGTTTTCCGCTGGTTTTTGCAGGATTGCTCGCTAGTTTACCGGTCCGGGTGGGCGGGGTGACAACTTCCGTCACCGTATGGCCAACTCTTGTCTCCACACCCGCCACTGGCGGCCCGACGCCGGCGCAATCGAGAGCACTGAATCCCGGCTGGAAATCCTCGTCAGGCCGCTGCACGTCCCTGGCGGACCGCCAAACGGAGCGCGTACGGAGGGTGCGCGGAGTGGGCCAACGCGCAACGGCGGATGCCGGGCCAACCCCGGCATCCGCCGTTCGCGTCACATCGAAGAACACCGCGCGTTGACGGTTGTTCCTGGCAAGGCGCTACTGAATCGGGGTCGCACCAGCCGGCGCCGCCGTGTCGGTCATGGCCAGCGCGACCTGCGACACGTCGAAGAAAATCGTGCCGGAGGTGTTCGTCCCGAACGACCGCGTGCCGCCACCGATGGAAGGCACCGCCGTCGCGAAGTAGCCATTCGCGACCGCGCCGGCCGCCAGGCCGTTGCACGACGCCGGGGCTGCCGCCGCGAGGCCCGAGGAATTGCCCGTGGTCACGGTGTAGCCGCTCTTGGCGACCGACGCTGCCGTGGTGAGGTCCGGACTGAGGAACGGCGTGCCGTTCAACGGAGCCACACCCAGGTTCATAAGGCCGGGCGAGTAGAAGCCGTTGCCGCAGCTGGCGGCGTACGTGGACTGCGCGCTATTGATCGCGCGCAGGGACCCCATCGCCGACGCCTCGTTGCCCGACTGCCGCGCACGCAGCAAGCCCGGGACGGCAATGGCCGCGATGATACCGATGATGGCGACCACGATCAGCAGCTCGATCAGCGTGAACCCTTTGTTGCTCTTCATTGCTCTGCTCCCTTTGTTTGAAGTGACGTCGTCCGGTTTGTTTCCGCGTCTGGCGTAGTCAACCGGGCGACTCCCTCGCTCGATGACTGCCGTGCCACTCAGATAGTTAGCAAGGCATGTGCCACGCGTGCTCGACCAGGGATGAAATGTGTAACTTATTGTTGTGTAAGTGTTTACTCAGTTACGTCGAAATGCCTACGGTGCACGTCATGCCAATCCGCTGACATGTCGCGGCAGGTCTCGTACCGAAAAACGGCACGAACTCGTGCTGGTTGTCTCACGGTGGCAGCTCCGCTCGTGACAGGCGCGCTCGACAACGATTGAGGAAGGACCGCGCCCGGTTCAGGATTCCGTGGCGTCGAGGTCGGTGGAGCCGGTCCGCTGCCGGCGCAGATCGTACTTGTCCAGCAAATGGCGGAGCTGACGGGGGGTGATCCCGAGGAGTTTCGAGGCTTGTTCGTGGCGTCCGGCGGATTTATGCAGGGCCTGGGCGACGAGTTCCCGCTCCTGCATTTCGAGGAGCCTGGGGAGGTCGAGCCCCGCGTCAGGCAGGCGAACCCCCCGACCCGCGGCCGGTGGAACGGCCGGGGTGTCGGTCTTCTGACGCACGTCGGCCGGCAGGCTCGAGGCCTGGATGGCGGAGCCGCGCTCGAGCGCCACCGCCCGCTCGATGACGTTCTCGAGCTGGCGCACGTTGCCAGGCCAGTCAGCCTCTTCCAGGCACCGCAGCGCCTCCGGCGCAAGGCCGGTGATCGCCTTGCCCATCGTCTCGCGGTATTTGACGGCGAAGTGTTCGGCGAGGGCGCCGATGTCCTCCCGCCGCTCCCGCAGCGGGGGCAGGTGCACGGGAATGACGTTGATGCGGTAGAAGAGATCCTCGCGGAACCTGCCCTCGGCAACAAACTGCGGCAGGTCGCGATTGGTCGCCGCGATAATCCTGATGTCCGCCTCGATCTCCTCGTTCCCGCCGAGCCGGCGGAACTTCCGCTCCTGCAGCACGCGGAGCAGCTTCACCTGCATCAGCGGGCTCATCTCGGAGATCTCGTCCAGGAAGACGGTCCCGCGTTCGGCGCTTTCCAGCAGGCCCTTCTTGGTGACCGCCGCGCCCGTGAACGCGCCTCGCATGTGGCCGAACAGTTCCGACTCCAGGAGCGTTTCCGGCAGCGCTCCGCAGTTGAGGGCCACAAAGGGATGGTCCCGGCGCAGCGAGTTGACGTGGATGGCGCGGGCGACCAGTTCCTTGCCCGTGCCCGACTCCCCGGTGACGAGAATCGTGCTGTTGGTGGGCGCGACGGTCTTGATCAGGTCGAAGAGGTCCTGCATCGCCTTGCTGCGGCCGATGATGTTGGAAAACGACGACTCCTTCACCATCTCCCGCTTCAGCAGCACGTTCTCCTCGCGCAGGCTGCGCCGCTCGAGCGCGTTGTTGACCTTGGCCTTGAGCTCCTCCACGTCGAACGGCTTGGTCAGGTAGTCGTACGCCCCCAGGCGCAGCGCCTCCACGGCGGACTCGGTCGACGCGTACGCCGTGATCATGATGCCGACGATGTCGGGGTCGATTCGCTTGGCCTCGCGCAGGACGTCGACGCCGTTCATGCCGGGCATCTTGATGTCGGAGATCAGCACGTCGATCGCCTGGCGCTCCATCGTGGCGACGGCCGACGGCCCGTCCTCGGCCAGGTGGACCTGGTGCCCCTCGCGCCTCAGGACGATCATGAGCAACTCGCGCATCGACCGCTCGTCGTCCACGACGAGGATGCGCCCGCGGGGCCGCTCGAACACCTGTGCCGACTCGCTGTCCATGGCTGGTCTAGGCCTCGAGCGCGGACCGGGCCGGCAGGCGGATCTCCACCGTGGTGCCGACGCCGACTTTCGATGTCACCTGGATTTCGCCGCCGTAGTCGCTGACGATGCGGTGCACAATCGCCATGCCGAGGCCGCTGCCCTGAGCGAACCGGCCGTGGAACGGCTGGAAGATCGCGTCAAGCTCGTCTTCGGGAATCCCGATGCCTTCGTCCTGGACGAAGAGCGCGGCCGTCCCGCCGGCATCCTGGCGCGCGCCGAGGCGCAGGCACCCGCCCTCGGGCATGGCCTTCAGGCCGTTGGTCGCGAGGTTCCACACAATCTGCCGCACCTGACCCTCGTCGGCCTCGCACCAGACCGGCGCGGCAGCCGCGTCGACCTCGACGGTGTGGTGCTCGCGGACCTCGGCGCTGTTGCGCAGCAGGAGCGCCGCGTACTGCAGCACGGCGCACAGATCCAGCCGCGCGATCCCGAACCGCTGGGGCCGCGCATAGTCGAGGAAGCTGCGGATGGTCCGGTTGAGCCGCTCGGACTCGCGCAGCACGATGTCCATCAACTGCGTCTGCTCCTCGTTCAGCGCAAGTTCCTGGCGCAGGATCTGGATCGACCCCGACATCGACGCCAACGGGTTCCGGATCTCGTGCGCGATGCCGGCGGCCATCTCCCCTACCGCCGCCAGGCGCTGCTGCAGGCGCGCGTCCCGCTCGAGGCGGCGCATGGTGGTGACGTCCTGGAACGTCACCAGCAGCCCGACCCGCCCGCCCGACGCCTCGAGCGGCGTGGCACTGGCGCCGAGGTCGATCTCGCCGCCGTCGGCGCGCCGGTACCGGTAGTCGGCCCGCCGGCTTGCCCGCTGGTCGAGGCCGCCCGCCAGCGCCGCCGCGAATTCGGTCGGCACGCAGAGCACGTCGGCCACGTTGTGGCCGACGACGCTGTCGAAGGAGTGGCCGGTGATGAACTGCGCCGCCCGGTTGAACGTCAGGATGCGGCCGGACGGGTCCGTGGTCACCAGGCCCGCGGTCAGGCTGTTGATAATGTGCTCGCTGTATGCCTGCAGGTCCGCGATCTCGACCGACGCATCCGCCACGCGCTGGTCGGCCGTCCGTACCCGCTCGGCCAGCGACCCGCTGAGCAGCCCGACGGCGAGGAACCCCACCAGGTTCGCCGCCACCGTGTATCGCGCGACGGCGTCGGTCGGCAGCAGGGTCGAGTGCCCAGGGAGCCAGACGGACCACGCCGGCTCCGCCGACGCGTACTGCAGCAGCACGAGCCCGCCGTAGAGCGCCATGCTGACGCCCGTCACCATCAGCCCCCCCCGCCGGGACAGCATCGCGCCGGCGGCGAGGATGGGCAGCACGAACAACGACGCGACGTAGCTGACGATCCCGCCGGTGATCCAGACGAAGCCGGCGACGGCCGCCGCATCCAGCGCGATCTGGAGGTGCAGGAGGCGGGGCTCGCGCTCGGCGCGGCCGAGCAGCGACGCGTACACCGCCGACAGGCCGTAGGTCGCGGCAATCAGGACGTAGAGCGGCACGAGGCCGGCCGAGGGGCCTGCGGAGAACTGGATGACCGCCGCCCAGCCGAGCAGGAACGTGCTGATCACCAGGCGCCAGACGATCAGGCGCACCAGCCGCTGCCGCACCGTCGTCTCGCCCAGGGGCCTCATCTCAACCCGTCAGCTTGCTGATGAGGCCGAAGATCGGCAGGTACATCGCGATGACGATGCCGCCGACCACGCCGCCGAGGAAGGCGATCATCAGCGGCTCGAGCAGCGTCAGCAGGCCGGCGACCGCCGTGTCGACCTCTTCCTCGTAGAAGTCGGCGATCTTGCTCAGCATCGTGTCGAGGGCGCCGGTGGCCTCCCCGACGCCGATCATCTGGCTCACCATCGCCGGGAAGACCCCGGTCTGCTTGAGCGGCACGGCGATGGTCTCGCCGCGCTCGATGCTGCGCCGCGTGGACTGGATGCCGTCCTCGACGACGGCATTGCCGGCGGTGCGGGCGGTGATGTCGAGGCCGTCCAGGATCGGCACGCCCGAGCTGATGAGCGTCGACAGCGTCCGGCAGAACCGCGCCACGGCGATCTTGCGGAGAATGAGGCCGAGCACCGGTGCCCGCAGGAGCAGCCCGTCGATGACGCGCCGCCCCTTCTCGGTGGCGTAGTACTGTCGGATCGCCCAGATGACGAAGACGATGCTGATGATGATCAGGGGCATGAACTTCACGAGCGCGTTGCTGAGCCAGATGACGAGCAGGGTCGGCAGCGGCAACTCGGCGCCCAGGCCCGCGAACAGCGACGCGAAGGTCGGGATGACCTTCCACAGGATCACCGCGACGACCAGCATCGCGATCGAGATGACGGCGATCGGGTACGTCATCGCCGCCCTGACCTGCGCAATCAGCTTGACGTTCTTCTCGATGTAGATGGCGAGCCGCTTGAGGATCGTGTCGAGGATGCCACCCGCCTCGCCGGCGGCCACCATGTTCGTGTAGAGCGCGTCGAACGCGCCCGGGTGTTTCCGCATCGCGTCGGCCAGCGCGGCCCCGCCTTCGACATCGGCCCGGGTCTGGAGGATGATCCGCGCGAAGTTCTTGTCTTCCTCCTGGTTGCCGAGGATTTCGAGGCACTGCACCAGCGGCAGGCCGGCGTCGATCATGACCGAGAACTGCCGCGTGAAGATGGCCAGGTTCTTCGCGCCCACCTTCTTGCCCCGCCTGACCACCTTGCTCCGGGTCTCGGCCCGGGCCTTGGCCGGCGCGATGCGGGTGACCAGGATCTGCTCGCGGCGCAGCGCCGCCACGGCGGTCTCCATCGTGTCGGCGGAGCGCTCGCCGCCGACGATCTCGCCGCCGCGCGTCCGTCCGGTGTATTCGAATGTGGCCATGTCCCGTCTCCTTCTGGTCCTTCGCAGCGTGGCGGCCTAGCGGCGGGCGGCCGGATCCGCCGGGCCGCGGCCCGGCCGGTTCAGGCCGGCGCCGGCGACGACGCCGACGCCGCGCTTGATCATGTCCTCCAGTTCGTCGCGCAGCGACGACGCCATCCGCGCGGTGTCCATCGTGATCGCGTCGGCGTAGACCAGGCTGGCGAGGGACTGGTTCAGGGTCTGCGTGCCGATCCGCTCCTGCCCGGCCTGCATCGCGGCGTAGATCATGTGCACCTTGTCGTCGCGGATGAGGTTGCGGATCGCCGGGGTCGGGACGAGGATCTCGACCGCGATGACGCGCCCGCGGCCGTCGGCCCGCCGCAGCAGCGACTGGCAGACGACCCCCTCGAGCACCATCGAGAGCTGCGTGCGGATCTGCGTCTGCTGGTGCGCGGGGAACACGTCCACGATGCGGTTGATCGTCTGCGCCGCCGAGTTGGTGTGGAGCGTCGCGAACGTGAGGTGGCCGGTCTCGGCGATGCGCAGCGCCGCCTCGACTGTCTCGAGGTCACGCATCTCGCCGATGTACACGACGTCGGGGTCTTCGCGCAGGGCGGCGCGCAGCGCGGGGCCGAACCCCTGGGTGTCGCTCAGCACCTCGCGCTGGTTCACCAGGCACTTCTTGTGCGGGTGGATGTACTCGATCGGGTCCTCGATCGTGAGGATGTGCTGGCGGCGCTCGCTGTTGATCTTGTCGATGATGGCCGCCAGGGTCGTGCTCTTGCCGCTGCCGGTCGGCCCCGTGACGAGCACCAGGCCGCGCGGCCGGTCGGCGAACGTCGAGACGACCTCGGGCAGGTTCAGCTCCCTGATGTTCCGGATCTGCTCGAGGATCACGCGGTAGACGGCGGCGACCGCGCCACGCTGGCTGAACACGTTGCAACGGAACCGCGCCAGGCCGCGCACCCCGAACGAGAAATCCAGCTCCTGCGACTCTTCGAAGCGCTTCTTCTGCGCGTCGGTCAGCACGCTGTACGCGAGCTGCTTGGTGTCAGACGGGGAGAGGTCCGGCAGCTGCATCCGCTGCAGATCGCCGTCCACCCGCACCTGCGGCGGCGTCCCGGCCGAGAGGTGCAGGTCGGACGCCTTCATCTCGAGCGTGTATCGAAGCAGCTCCGGCAGCGTCGCCATCACCCCCCCAGTGTCCGTGCCCCGGCCAGGGCCGCCGCCCCGCCGCTGGTCACAGGACCGTCTCGCGCAGGACTTCTGCGATCGTCGCGACGCCCTCTTTGATCTTCTGGAGCCCGCTGTTCCGCAGCGTGACCATGCCCTCGTCCACGGCCTTGCGGCGCAGCTCGAGGCTCGACGCGCCGACCAGCACGAGCTCGCGCAGGCTGTCGGTCATGTCCATGACCTCGTACAGCCCCACGCGGCCCTTGTACCCCGTCCCGTTGCACTTCTCGCAGCCGGCGCCTCGCATTGGCACCACCACCGACGCGTCCTCGGCGCCGAAGCCGATCTTGGTCAGCGCGGCCGGCGGGACCGGGTCCGGGGCCTTGCACTGGTTGCACACGCGCCGGACGAGTCGCTGGGCGCAGATGAGGTTCACCGAACTCGAGACCAGGAAGGGCTCGATGCCCATGTTCATCAGCCGGCTGATCGTACTCGGCGCATCGTTGGTGTGGAGCGTCGACAGCACCAGGTGGCCCGTCAGCGCCGCCTTGACGGCAATCTCCGCCGTCTCGAAGTCGCGGATTTCGCCCACCAGGATGATGTTCGGGTCCTGGCGGAGAAAGGCACGCAGGGCGGCCGCGAAGTTCAGGCCGATGTTCTCACGGATCTGGACCTGGTTGATGCCCGGCAGGTTGAACTCGACCGGATCCTCCGCGGTCATGATGTTGGTGTCGACGGTGTTCAGCCGCGAAATCGACGAGTAGAGCGTGTTGGTCTTGCCGCTGCCGGTCGGCCCCGTCACCAGCACCATGCCCCACGGCTTCTGGATGGCCGCCTCGTAGCGGGACAGCGGCTCGGGGTCGAACCCGAGCTTCGTCATGTCCAGCATCAGCTTGTCGCGGTCGAGGAGGCGCATCACGATCTTCTCGCCGAAGAGCGTGGGCAGCACCGACACCCGGAAGTCGATCTCCTTCGACTTCCCCTCGTCGTTGTAACGGATCTTGATGCGGCCGTCCTGCGGCAGCCGCTTCTCGGCGATGTCGAGCTTCGCCATGATCTTCAGGCGCGACGCGATCGCGTCCCGGTACTTCAGCGACGGGTTCATGATGTTGTAGAGCACGCCGTCGACCCGGTACCGGATCC
>Ga0315292_10000168_pt1 | contig 27086 bp, 33 predicted proteins | sample YL17G13_0_MG_FD_204029 | JGI IMG/M metagenome (GOLD analysis project Ga0315292, IMG submission 204029) | Sediment microbial communities from Yellowstone Lake, YNP, Wyoming, USA - YL17G13_0 | ecosystem: Environmental > Aquatic > Freshwater > Lake > Sediment | place: USA: Wyoming | collected... | reverse complement strand
CTTCCCCTTATGATGCTGGACTGTTCTATTGTCCTTATGTTCCTCTCCAAATGGTTCGTGCCGTTGGTGAGAACAACTTCCAGCCTAAAATTGGATTTAAGACTCGTTACGGTATGGTTGCAAACCCATTCGCTGAAGGAACTACCCAAGGACTTGGTGGTCTTACAGTTAATGCAAACCGTTACTACCGTAGAGTTGCGGTTAAGAATCTTATGTAAGTTTTTTTTACAAGATTATACAAGACCTCCTTCGGGGGGTCTTTTTTTATCTAAATAAAAATAAGGATATCATAATCAAAATGAAACCAACACCAAGAGAAACAAAAGAAGCAGTTGAAAGATATAATTTTGTTGTTGAGCACTTAATCAAAGAAGGTTATGCTCAAGACAAAGAGTCTGCAGATTCAATTATTACTGGTATGAGTGAAGAATGGTATAGTACTATTATCAGTGAATGAGGGAATAGATAATGTCAACTGGTCAACCAGAAAATAGAAATTTTTTATCTCCTACTGGATTTAAATTTTCTCTCAAAAGAACTCCTAAAGTTGCATTTTTTTGTAACTCTGCAAACATCCCAGATATAACTCTTGGAATTGCAGTTCAACCAACATATTTGAAAGACATTGAACTTCCAGGTGACAAGTTAATTTTTGGAGATCTTACTTTAAGATTTCTTGTAGATGAAGATTTAAAAAATTATCTAGAAATTCAAAATTGGATGCGTGGACTTGGATATCCAGAAAGTTTGGAAGAAATTTATACATTTCAAAAGACTGGAAATATAAATGCAAAACTTGACTCACAAAGACAATTGGGTCTTTTTTCTGATGGTACTCTTCAGGTTTTAACAAATTCATCAATTCCAAATTTTCAAGTTGTCTTTAAAGATTTATTTCCATATTCATTAGGAACTTTATCATTTGATGCGACATCAACAGATATCCAATACTTTACAGCAGACGTAAGTTTCAAGTATACTATCTACAATATAGTAGACCTTGGTGGCAATCCTTTATGAGTATAGACCTTGATGTAATTCAAAGAATGTGGGAACAAGATTCTAAAATTGATACTGACAATTTACATACAGAATCACTAAACATCCCCGTTCTTCATTCAAAGTATTTTGAAATATACAATACAATTCTTTTATTAAAGAAAAGAGCAGAGCAACAAAGAAAAGGTATTAGACATCAAAGATATGAATACTTCACTGGTAAAGCAGACCCTGAAGTTTATGTGGAAAATCCCTTTCCTAAAAAAGTGAGAGACAAAGAAACACTTCAAGGATATTTGGATTCAGATGAAAAACTATCACAAATTTCTTTAAAGGTCGAGTACTACGAAACAATGCTCATGTATATCGATAGCATTCTCAAAATGATTGCAAATAGAACTTATCAGATTAAAAATGCTATTGAGTTTATGAGATTTAATGCGGGACTGGGTTAAATAAATACTTATAGCATTATGATTGCTATGATATGAGTGACGTAATTATTGAGAAGAAAAATGAAGTGCATCTAAAGCTTCATTGTGACCCACATATTTTATATGAACTTCAACCTTACTTCACTTTTGAGGTTGAGTCGGCAAAGTTCATGTCTCAATATAGAAATAAACACTGGGACGGAAAAATTCGGCTATTAAGTTCTCACACTGGAGAAGTTTATATTGGATTATTAGATAAAATAATTGATAAACTTACTCTTCATAATTACACATATGAGTTTAAAGAAAATAAATTTTATGGAATGCCATTTGAACTAAATGATGGTATTTCATATGAGGGTGTTAAAGATTATATGCAATCTATTTGTTCACATTCTCCTAGAGATTATCAAATTGAGGGAGTATACGATGCATTAAAACATAATAGAAAATTATTGATAAGCCCCACTGCGAGTGGCAAATCTTTGATGATATATTCTCTTGTGAGATATTATGTTGAGAAGGGGCAAAAAATTCTTTTAGTTGTTCCAACGACATCTCTTGTAGAGCAAATGTACAAGGATTTTCATGACTATGGTTGGGATGCTGAATCATATTGTCATCGTATCTATGGTGGGAAGGAGGTAACAAATATACATTCTGTGACTATTACAACTTGGCAATCGGTGTATAAGTTAGAACGTTCATTCTTTGAGGATTATGGTGTCATTATAGGTGATGAAGCACATTTATTCAAGAGCAAATCCTTGATTGAAATCATGACTAAGCTTCATCATGCAAAATATAGATTTGGATTTACTGGAACTTTAGATGGAACTCAAACTCATAAATGGGTTTTGGAGGGTGTATTTGGACCATCATATAAAGTTACAAGAACAATTGAATTAATGGAGCAAGGGTACATTTCTCAATTAGATATTCAGTGTCTTGTTCTTAAACACTTACCTCAAAGATTTGAGACTTATGAAGATGAGATACAATATTTAATTACTCACGAACAAAGAAATAAATTTATTACAAATCTTTCTTTAGATTTAAAAGGAAACACTTTAGTTCTTTATAGTCGTGTAGAAACTCACGGAGCAATACTTTACGAACTCATAAATACACATAGACAAGGTGACCGCAAAGTATTTTTTATACATGGCGGAGTAGATGCTGAAGAAAGAGAGTTGGTGAGAGAGATTACTGAAAGAGAAAACAACGCTATTATTGTTGCTTCTTATGGAACCTTTTCTACTGGTGTTAACATTAAAAGTCTTCATAATGTTATCTTTGCTTCACCCAGTAAATCAAGAATTAGAAATTTACAATCAATTGGAAGAGTACTTAGAAAAGGAAAGAATAAAACTAAAGCAGTCCTATACGACATCTCTGATGATTGTACTTATAAATCAAGAAAAAACTATACTTTAAATCACCTTATTGAACGTATAAAAATATATAACGAAGAAAACTTTAATTACGAAATTATAACAATACAACTAAAGAAAAATGGGAATTGAAGAAGATTTTTACGCAACAATTAAGTTAAAAACAGGTGAAGAAATATTTGCAAAGGTGGCTGCTTCGGAAGAAGAAGATCGAACAATGTTGATTATTTCAAGTCCAATAGTTATTTTTGAAATAAAAAATAGATCAAGAACAGTTGGATACAAAATAGAACCTTGGTTAAAAACAACAAAAGATGACATGTTTATTATTAATCTCTCTGATGTTCTGACTCTCTCAGAATCTTCAGACATAGAAATGATTATGATGTATCAATCTTATGTGCGGCAATCTAGTAGAGAAGAAGATAATCAACCAAGAATGAGTCGTAGAATGGGATACGTATCTAATGTCACTGATGCTAAAGAAATATTAGAGAAGATCTTTAAGCTTTCTTAAATTATAACTTATGAACCTCGACAAAGGTTATTATACGAATATTTCAACCTCTTGTCAACTATTTACAAAAGTGTTATAATATCTACATAATAATGACAAAAACTTATGATAACTACAGCAGTTATGACCAAAAAGAAAAGGTCAGAGCATTATGTGAATAATAAAGAGTTTCTTGCTGCCCTTATCAAGTATCGTGAGGATGTAGAGATTACTTTTATTCAATTGCATGGAAGAGAACCTTTAAAAGAAGATAGGGCAAAAAGATGGGAAACAAAACCTCAAATTCCTAGATATGTTGGAGAATGTTTTTTAAAGATTGCAAATCACCTTTCCTTTAAGCCAAACTTCGTAAACTATATGTTTAAGGAAGATATGATTTCTGATGGTATTGAAAATTGCGTTCAGTATATTCATAACTTTAATCCAGATAGATCACAAAATCCTTTCGCATATTTTACTCAAATTATTCACTTTGCATTTCTTCGTCGCATTCAAAGAGAAAAACGTCAGTTGGAAATCAAGAATAAAATCCTCGAACGTTCTGGGTATTCAGAAGTCTTTACCGATGACAACACTATTGACACGAGCAACTATTCGGATTATAATTCCATCAAGGATGGAGTTCACACTAAACAACGTTACTGAATGAAAGTCGCAATCTTAACAGATACTCACTATGGAGCACGAAAAGGATCAAAACTTTTTCATGACTACTTCGAGAAGTTCTATAAAAACATTTTTTTCCCGACACTGGAGCAGTACGGGATTACAACTGTTATTCATATGGGAGATGCTTTTGATAGTCGTAAATCAATTGATTACCAAAGTTTAGATTGGGCAAAGAGGGTTGTATTTGAACCTCTTAAAAAATATGATGTTCACATGATTATTGGTAATCATGATAGTTATTACAAGAATACAAATAGTACTAACTCACCACAACTTCTGTTAAAGGATTACCTCAATATTAAAACTTATTCTTCACCAACAGAAATTAAAATTGAGAACCTTAATGTTCTTCTTCTTCCTTGGATTTGCACAGAGAATGAAGAACAAACACTCAAGATGATTAAGAAGACTAAAGCAAAAATTGTGATGGGACATCTTGAACTCCAAGGGTTTAAAGTAAATCGTCAAATTCTAATGGAACACGGATTAGAAGCAAATATTTTTAAAAACTTCACCAAAGTATTTTCTGGGCACTATCATACTCGTTCCGATAATGGAACAGTATTTTACCTTGGAAATCCTTATGAGATGTTCTGGAGTGATGTAAATGACCCAAGAGGATTTCATATCTTTGATACTGAAACATTAGAACATACCCCAGTTGATAATCCATATAAACTTTTTCATAATATTTACTATGAGGATACTAACTATCAGACATTTGATGCTCGTGAATATGAAAATAAAATTGTAAAGGTTATAGTTCGTAAAAAGTCTGATATTAAAAAATTTGAACAGTTTGTTGATAAACTCTATTCCTCTAATATTGCAGAATTAAAGATTATTGAAAACTTTGATATTCGGGAATCAGAAGACTTTGAAGCATTTGAGAATGAAGATACGATTTCTATTCTGAATAGGTACATTGAGGAAGCGGAAATCAATCTTGATAAATCGATCATTCAGAAAATGATACAAGAAATATATCAAGAAGCATGTGAGTTAGTTTAATGTACATTCTAACAATTGCTGGCAGAGAACAAGAAGGTGCATATTCTGTAGTTGATGACGATGGAAATGATATTCTCTATCTTTTTCAAGAAGAAGATGACGCAACAAGATATGCTCTATTATTAGAAGAAGATGGACATCCAGAAATGCGTATAATTGAAGTTGAAGATCGTGTAATGATAAAAACTTGTGAAATGCAAGGATATCAATATGTACTTATTACTGCCGATGATATTGTAATTCCTCCAAACACTGATTATGATTTTATTTAAGAATATAAAATATAAGAATTTTTTGTCTACTGGTAATCAATACACTGAAATTGACTTCACCAAAAACAAAACTAATTTGATTGTCGGTACAAATGGTGCTGGTAAAAGTACTGTTCTTGATGCTCTTACATTTTCTTTATTTGGAAAACCATTTAGGAAAATCAATAAACCCCAACTTGCTAATTCTGTAAACGAAAAAGATTGCAGAGTTGAGATTGAGTTTACTATTGGTAGTATTGACTGGAAAGTTGTAAGAGGAATTAAACCTGCTGTATTTGAAATTTGGAGAAATAATTCTGTTCTAGACCAAGCTTCTGCTGCACTAGACCAACAAAAGTGGTTGGAGCAAAACGTTCTGAAAATGAACTTTAAATCTTTTACTCAAATTGTTATTCTTGGAGCAAGCACCTTTGTTCCATTTATGCAACTTTCTGCTGCTCATCGTCGTGAAGTAATTGAAGATCTTTTAGATATTAAAATCTTCTCTTCTATGAATACTGTAATTAAGGAAAAAATAAGATCTTTAAAAGATGAAATTAAGGTCTTGGATCTTAAGAAACAATCTCTCGCAGATAAAGTTAAAATGCAAGAAAACTTTATTGGTGAACTTGAGAATCGTGGAAATGAAAATATTCAAAAGAAAAATATATCAATTTCTACTCTTGATACTGAGGTTGAAATTTTTATGAGAGAGAGTGGTGTTCTTGAGGAAAGTATCTTTGAGAAACAAAAAGAAGTTGAAGAATATGTTGGTGCTGGGAATAAACTTAAAACACTTGGAACATTAAAGGGTAAAATCTCCCAAAAAGTATCTGCCATTACAAAAGAACACAAATTCTTTACAGAAAATTTGGTTTGTCCTACCTGCACACAAGAGATTGGCGAGACCTTTAGAATAAATAGAGTTAACGATGCTCAATCTAAAGCAAAGGAATTGCAGTCTGGTTACAAAGAACTTGAGGCAGCAATCAAAGATGAAGAATTACGAGAGCATCAATTCCTCACTCTATCTAAGGAGATTTTAAAACTTACGAATGACATTTCTCAAAACAGCATTAAGATTTCTGGATGTCAGAGACAGATCAGAGATTTCGAATCTGAAATTCAAACTATTACCCAACAACTTAAAAATAGAAATACTGAACATGAGAAGTTAGAGGAATTTAAAGAGAATTTAAAAACTACATACAACGAACTTTCTTCCAAGAAAGAATCAATAAACTACTACGATTTTTCTTACAGTTTACTTAAAGATGGTGGAGTTAAAACTAAAATCATTAATAAGTATCTTCCGTTGATTAATCAGCAAGTAAACCGTTATCTACAGATGATGGATTTTTACATTAACTTTACACTTGATGAGGAGTTTAACGAAACTGTCCAATCACCTATTCACGAAGATTTTTCCTATGCTTCTTTTAGTGAAGGAGAAAAAGCACGAATAAACCTTGCTCTAGTTTTTGCTTGGAGAGAAGTTGCAAAATTTAAAAACTCAGTTCACACTAATCTGATTTTATTTGACGAAGTATTTGATGGTTCACTTGATGGATTTGGAACTGATGAGTTTCTAAAAATTATTCGTTATGTAATTAAAGATGCGAATGTCTTTGTAATCTCTCACAAAACTGGACTTGAGGACAAATTTGAAACTGTCCACCGTTTTGAGAAAGTCAAAGGTTTTTCGCATATAGTGTCTTAACTGGATAAAAAAAATGCAAGTACCAAACCGGTTTCACCATTCTAAAAAGGAACAGAAACGAAAACTTAAACCACAAGCACTGAGGCAAGCCAAAGCACGACTTGCCCAGTTCAAAAAGCGTCACATGGGTCGCCCAAAAGTCGACCTTTCGTCGTATGATGGTTTCATACAAACACAGGTCTGCAATGTCGGTTAACCACGAAATCAAATCTCAACTTGCTCGTTTGCTTGCAACTGAAGACCTTGTTGTGGAGCACAAGAAAGTAGATACTGCCTGCTTTAATGTTCATACTCGTGTTCTCACTCTTCCTCTGTGGGAACGTGCCTCTAGTGGTTTGTATGATATGCTGGTAGGGCATGAAGTGGGACATGCTCTGTTCACTCCAGATGAAGATTGGTTGGAAGAACATAAGATTCCTCCTCAATTTGTGAATATAACAGAGGATGCTCGTATTGAGAAACTGATGAAGCGTAAGTATGCGGGACTTGCCAAAACTTTTTATAGTGGATATAAAGAACTTCATGAGGATGACTTCTTCTCTATTGCTGATGAAGATGTTTCTACTATGAATCTTGCTGACCGAGCAAATCTTTACTTTAAGGTTGGTAACTTTATCCCTCTTGATTTTAATGTAGAAGAAAAAGAAATCATTGACTTGATTGCCGATGCTGAAACTTTTTCTGATTCTTTAGTTGCAGCAAAAGAACTTTATAACTATTGCAAAAAAGAAAAAGAATCTCAAGAAGATCAAGAATCTCAAGGAGATTCAGAGTCTCCTGCAAATGAAATTAAAGAAACTCCAGATTCTTCTTCTGAGCAAGAAGAAGATAGTGATAACCCTCAACCACAACAAACAACAGAAATTGGTGATACTCCAGGAGATCAAGTTTCTCAAAGTTTTATTCAACAAGAAGAACCTAAAGTTCGCACTGCAGGTAATTTAGAGGATAAAATTCGTGAACTTACAAACAATGATGGACGTGAAAATGTTTATGTTCAGATTCCTCAGGTAAATCTTGATACTGTAATTGCCAAGAACTTTGATGTCCATAAAGAAATTGATGCTAGTTTTAAATTTCAACAAGACAATCATTCAGAAAAAAAACTTTTTGAAAATGTAGACCAACAATTTAAAAAGTTTAAAATTTCTGCACAAAAGGAAGTTAATTATCTGGTAAAGGAGTTTGAGTGTCGCAAGGCAGCAGATAGTTATGCTCGTGCTTCTACTGCCCGCACAGGGGTTCTTGATACTGCTCGTTTACATTCCTATAAGTTTACTGAAGACCTCTTTAAGAAAGTAACTATCATTCCTGATGGTAAAAATCATGGATTAGTATTTGTTCTTGATTGGAGTGGTTCTATGCAGTATGTTCTTTCAGATACTTGCAAACAACTCTTCAATTTGATTTGGTTTTGTAAAAAAACTTCAATTCCTTTTGAGGTTTATGCATTCACTAATGAGTGGCGTCGTGGTGAATATGATTATGAAACAGGCAAGCTTGGTGCTGCTGATAGAACTCCACACTATGAAAATAAAGAAGGTTTGCTTCAAGTAGAAGAAGGATTTTCTTTGCTGAACCTGCTCACTAGTAAAGTTTCTCAAAATGTATTGGAGCATCAAATTCTAAACATCTGGCGTCTTGCTTCTTGTTTTGAACATGTTTATACTTGTGGATATACTCATCCCAGCCGTCTCTGTCTTTCTGGAACACCACTGAATGAGGCATTGATTAGTCTTCATCAAATTCTTCCCAAGTTTCAAAAGGAAAATAATCTTCAAAAAGTTCAGTGCATTGTTTTAACTGATGGTGAAGCAAGTCACATTCCTTATCACGTTGAAATAAAACGTGCCTCTGATAAGGAAACTTATATGGGTGTTAATCATGTTCATCCAGAAAGAACCTTTTTGCGTGATAGAAAACTTGGAACCACTTATAGGTTTGGATACGGATACCACGAATTTAGTGATGTTTTCCTTCGCAACCTTAAAGATAAATTTCCCTCAATAAACTTCATTGGTATTCGTGTTCTTGCTGCTCGTGATGCACATCGGTTTATTAATCTCTATCATTCTTTGAGTGATAAAAACTATGTGAAGATTCAAAATGATTGGAAGAAACTCAAAAGTTTTACTATCACCAACTCTGGTTATGATGCATACTTTGGGATTTCTTCATCTGCTCTCTCTGAAGAATCTGAGTTTGAAGTTGCTGAGGATGCGACAAAAGCACAAATCAAATCTGCTTTTGTTAAATCCTTGAAAACCAAGAAACTCAATAAAAAAGTTCTTGGTGAGTTTGTATGTTTGATTGCTTAATAAATAATTAAAAATTTCCCGTAAAATGAAAACTTTTCAAAAATTTCTGTTAGAATGTTCTAATCTTCAAGAAACTTCTCTTACTCGTGTAATGAGCAAATCTCAAAAAGGTGGAATGGCAATCATGTCTGCCCAACGTGGTGATAAATCAAAATCAGAAAATAAAGCACGATCAAAGCAACTTGAAAAAGATGTCAGGGGTGCTGGTCTTCCTGGACCTACTAAGGTTTCTGGTAGATACACTGAAAATCCAGGAACAGATAAAGAAAAAAAAGTAGGAGAAAAATCACACATCATTACTCCGGGCAAAAAAGGTAAAAGAAAATTCAAAAAAGCAATAGAAAAATTGGGTAAAAAATACGATCAAGACTCTGTTTTGATTCAACGTAAACCAGGAGGAAGTTCAACTCTCAAAGGAACTTCTAAAACATCTTGGCCAGGAAAGGGAAAGAATGTTAGTATAGGAAGTATGAAACCAGGTAGAACTGGTGAGTTTGATACCAAAGTTAAAAACAAAACATTTACAGTTGAGGATTGATTGTGTTTAAAAAAAAAGTGAATGAAAACAAATTATGTGGAATGCCTTCCGTAGTTGACCATCAAAATCAAATTGTTTATTTGAAATGTAGTAGTGCCATTACTGCAATGGGTATTGGTGCTCTTGTGAAAAAATATTATCCAGGATATACTGGAAAACTTGTAAGTCTGGAGTATTTGGAGAATCTAAAAGACCAGTTGGTGAACTGACCACCCAGGGATTTGGAACACTCCTTTTTGCTCTATAATGACTACAGTTGAAACAAATCACTCACATTATGACCCGCACCAAAATGACCGACAATCAAATTCTAACTGATCTCCAAAACACCTTTGGCAAAGAATTTATTGCTGCTGATGTTCGTGGTTATTGTGCCTCTAAAAACATTTCATATCAAACTGTCACAAAACGTCTTGAAAACTTTAAAGTCGGTCGTGGTAAGTGGAACCTAGAAATAACTCAACAAAAGGTAGAAGAAATCGAACGTACTTTCCAATCTCCTGCTGTTCTTCCATTTACACCACAAAATCTTGTTCCTGATAAAGATGATACCTTCGTCAAGTTTGGTAATTTTAACGATATTAAAAAAATTATTCAGTCCCGTATTTTTTACCCTGCGTTTATCACGGGTCTTTCTGGTAATGGTAAAACGCTCAGTGTCGAACAAGTGTGTTCTCAACTTAAGAGGGAATTAATCCGTGTTAATATTACCGTCGAAACTGACGAAGACGATCTTATTGGGGGTTTTCGCCTTGTTAATGGTGAGACAGCATGGCACAACGGACCCGTCATTGAAGCACTCGAACGTGGTGCAATCCTACTTCTCGATGAAATTGATCTTGCATCTAATAAAATTCTTTGCCTTCAATCCGTCCTAGAAGGTAAAGGTGTCTTCCTAAAGAAGATTGGTCGTTTCGTAAAACCAACAGTTGGTTTTAATGTTATTGCTACCGCAAACACCAAAGGTAAGGGTAGTGAAGACGGTCGTTTTATCGGCACCAATGTTCTTAATGAAGCATTCCTGGAACGTTTCCCCGTCACCTTTGAGCAGTCTTATCCTGCTCCTGTTACTGAACAAAAAATCCTAGAAGGTGTTGCTCTGGATCTTGGTGTGGAAGATCGTGATTTTTGCAAGCGTCTTGTAGACTGGGCAGACATCATCCGTAAAACCTTCTATGATGGTGGTATTGAGGAAATCATTAGCACTCGTCGTTTGGTTCATATCATCCGTGCCTACAGTATCTTCAATGATAAGGCAAAGGCAATTCAAGTCTGCGTCAATCGTTTTGATGATGAGACCAAGCAGTCTTTCCTGGAACTGTATGATAAAGTCGATGCTGATTTCCAGATGCCTACTGCGGTGTCAAATGAAGTTCTTACAGTTCTTGACGAATCTTGACCTTTCTGATATAATGACTAATGCATGGTCCCTACTTTACGATGAATTAAAAATGTCTGAAAACTTTGAAATAACTTATGAGAGTTCTCTTCCAAAAGAACTTCCATATCCTTATGAATACAATGTTACTGGTAATGTTACAGTGAGGAGTGATGATACAATCAGTCTCACTAATAAATCTCCAGCAATTCCCTGGAAATATAACGAGGAGAAGATTGTAAAAGAACTGCTAGAATATATTCGTGGAACATATAATCAACACTATTCTGTTGGTGATGATAAAATCCAAACTCTGGATTTGATCGAAGCTTGTGGTGATGGTGAAGCATTCTGTCGTAGCAACATTCTTAAATATGCTTCACGGTATGATAAGAAAGGTACTGCTCGTCGTGACATTATGAAGATTCTGCATTATGCTGTGCTTCTACTAAACTTCAACGATAAGAACGCAAAACGTGAAGTCTATTCTCAATGACAATGAAACTGAAACCTCAAATTATGAAACTCTCTGACAAAACTTTGACTCTTCTCAAGAACTTTTCTTCTATTAACCAATCAATTTTGTTTAAAGAAGGTAGTTCACTTCGTACTATTTCTGTGATGAAAAACATTCTTGCAGAAGCAACAATCGAAGAAAAACTTCCTAAGGACTTTGGTATCTATGATCTAAACCAGTTTCTGAATGGACTCAATCTACATCAGAATGCAGAACTTGATTTTGTAAACGAAAGTTATGTTGTAATCAAAGAAGGTAAATCACGTTCCAAATACTTCTTTGCTGACCCAAGTGTCATCGTGACACCTCCCGATAAATCTATCTCACTTCCCTCTGAAGATGTTTGCTTTGTTGTTGATACTAAACAACTTGATAAACTTCTGAAAGCTGCTGCTGTATATCAACTACCTGATCTGTCTGTGGTTGGTGAAGCAGGTGTAGTGAAATTGGTGGTTCGTGATAAGAAGAATGACACCTCCAATGACTTCTCTATTGTAGTAGGTGAAACTACTGATGTCTTTATCTTTAACTTTAAGGTTGAGAACATCAAGATCATTCCTGGTAATTATGATGTAGTTATTTCACAGAAACTTCTTTCTCGATTTAATAACACAGGATTTTCTGTAACTTACTGGATTGCTTTGGAACCTGATTCTACTTTTGGATGAACATCTTTGTAACTTCTAAATTTCCTGCAGAGAGTGCTATCTGCCTTCCAGATAAACACGTAGTTAAGATGCCCTTAGAGTGCTGTCAAATGCTCTCTATCGTGGCATCGGAGAAATGGGGGCACAACTACGGAACCCTCCCTAAGACCGATGGCACCCCCTACAAGACCGATAAGGGTGCCTTCCGTAATCACCCATGTACCAAATGGGCATCAAGCACTATTGATAATGCCTATTGGTTAATCAAGTGGGGAATGAACTTGTGCGATGAGTATACTTTACGGTATAATAAAACTCATTCGTGCTACAAGACCCTTGTAGATGCTTACTATTTGTTTCCCAAAGGAAATATTTCTGAAGTGACATCATTTGTTCGTGCTATGCCAGATGAATATAAACTTGACGACAGCATTGATACTTTTACTGCTTACAAGATGTACATTGCATCCAAACCTTGGGTTGCATCTAATTATCTTCGTATGCCAGAACGAAAACCTGATTGGATTTAAATAGATTATGGCAAGTGATTTTCTTTGGGTGGAAAAATATAGACCACAAGTAATTGGGGATTGTATTCTTCCCGATGATACTAAAAAAACGTTTAAAGAGTTTGTGGAGAAAGGTGAAATTCCCAATCTTCTTCTTGCAGGTCCACCTGGGATTGGCAAAACTACAATCGCAAAAGCACTATGTAAAGAATTAGGAGCAGATTATTATGTCATTAACGGATCCGACGAGGGACGTTTCTTGGATACTGTACGAAACCAGGCAAAGAACTTTGCTTCGACCGTTTCGCTTCAAGGAACTGGCAGACACAAAGTCATCATCATCGATGAAGCTGATAACACAGGCAACGACGTACAACTCTTACTACGGGCAAATATTGAGGCATTTTATAACAACTGCCGATTCATCTTCACCTGCAACTACAAGAATAAAATCATCGAACCCCTCCATTCCAGGTGTGCTGTGGTTGACTTCACACTCAAAGGAAAACAAAAAATACAGCTGGCAGAATCCTTCTTCAAGCGTCTACAAAACATCTTGGATGCAGAAAGCATCGAATACGATAAAAAAGTCGTTGCAGAACTTATTAACAAACACTTCCCGGACTTCAGACGAGTTCTAAATGAGTGCCAACGATACTCAACAAGTGGGAAAATTGATGCAGGTGTTCTTGCATCCTTCTCCGATGTTTCTGTAAATGATCTTATCAAGTATCTAAAAGAGAAGAACTTTACAGAGGTTCGCAAATGGGTTGTTTCTAATCTTGATAATGATTCTTCTGTTATTCTTCGTAGAGTATATGATTTTCTTTATGATGTTTTAGTGCCCGCATCTATTCCTGCTGCAGTTTTGATTATTGCCAAGTATCAATATCAGATTGCTTTTGTAGCTGACCAAGAAATCAATCTTCTTGCTGCCCTAACTGAAATTATGTGTGAGTGTGAGTGGAAATGAAACTTAAAACTTTTCCTCTAAAAACTTGTCTTCGTTATCCTGGAGGTAAGTCCAAAGCAACTCAAACTCTTGCTCCTTGGTATCCAGAAAACTTCAAGGAGTATCGTGAACCATTTATTGGTGGTGGTTCTGTTGCTTTTTATACAACTCAGGCATATCCAGATGTTCCTATTTGGATTAATGATTTGTATGTTCCACTTTATAATTTTTGGATTCAACTTCGTGATAACGGAGAAAATCTATCTGAGAGATTAAAAGAAATCAAAACTAATGCATCTGACTTTGGAACTCAAGATGCAAAGGATGAGGCGCACAAAGAATTGTTTAACCAAACTCGAATAGATATTAATAATCAAGATGGATTAGAAAGAGCAGTAAGTTTCTTCATTCTTAATAAATGTAGTTTTTCTGGTTTGACTGAGAATAGCACATTCTCACCAACTGCTGCTCGTTCTAATTTTTCATTTGTTGGAATTGAAAAACTGAAAGAATACTCAAAACTAACAAAAAATTGGAAGATTACAAATATCGATTACTCTGAGGTGATGAATGCCAATGGAGATGATGTGTTTGTTTTTTTAGATCCACCATATGATATTAAAGATTTCTTATATGGGAAAAATCGTGAGATGCACAAATCATTTGACCACGATATTTTTGCAATGAATGTATATAAATGCCCTCATAAGTTTATGATTACCTATAATGTAAATGAAAAACTTCTTGAGTTATATAAGGATTATTATCTTCGTGAATGGAAATTAAGATATTCTATGGCACACCGTGGAGAAAAGGGAACAAAGGATAATGTAAAGGTAGAACTTTTGGTAACAAATTATCCAATCGAAAAAGTAGGACCACTGGAGGAGTTTTATGTCAAAACTCCTAAAATCCAAACTAAAGTTGATGGATGCTATAATTACAATAGACTGAAAAGTGAGGGGTTGGTTGATGACTGAACTTAAAGACTGGTTGAATTCTATTAACTTCACTAAAGATAATCTAATAGAACAAGATGAAACCCTGAAGAAAGATTATCCGCCTTATATCATTAACAAATGTTTGTCCGGACATATTGATTGTATTCTATATGCAAATGAAATGAATCTCCACCATTCTTTGGATAAAGATATGCAATATTCCTTTTATCTAAATAGTTTGAGGAAAAAGAAGAGATTCTCTCCCTGGCTCCGAAAGGATAAGGTCAACGATTTAGAATGTGTCAAAAAATACTATGGTTATAGTAATGAGAAAGCATCTCAAGCACTTAAAATTCTAAACAAATCCCACATTGACTTTATAAAAAAACGACTTGAAACTGGCGGAATGAAATGATTAACCAAACAATTGAACCACAAGTAAATTGGACTCCCGACATGATGGTCGAAGTCACCTTAAACGAACCAGATGATTTTCTTAAGGTAAGAGAAACTCTCACTCGCATCGGAGTTGCATCGAGAAAAGAGAAAAAACTCTATCAGAGTGCTCACATTCTTCATAAGCAGGGTAGATATTATATCACTCACTTTAAAGAACTATTTGCTCTTGATGGTAAACACGCAAATCTAACTGTAAATGATGTTCAGAGAAGAAATCGTATTGTTCGTCTTCTTGCAGATTGGGGACTGATTACGATTGTTAAAGAAGATTCTGTCCTTGATATTGCACCACTCAATCAAATTAAAGTTCTTCCCTTTAAAGAAAAAGGTGAATGGATTTTAGAACAGAAATACAACATTGGTAAGAAAACCAAAACAGTAGAAACCGAATAATAAAGTAGGGAGTTCAACACTCCCTTTTTTGTTATTAACCGATATATAATAGTAAGGATGCCTTCGGGGTCCACAAAACACAAACTCGCTTAAAAAGGAGCTACCATAATGACTAACCTTGCACGTTACACTGCTGCGGATCTACCTGCCTTGATGGATAGGATTACTCGCAATAGTATTGGAATGGACGAATATTTTGATCGTCTGTTTAATCTTCATGAAACAACTTCAAATTATCCACCATATAATCTAGTTCAAATCAGTAATGTAGAGTCAAGGTTAGAACTCGCACTTGCTGGATTTTCTAAAAAAGAAGTTCTTGTTTATACACAAGATGGAAAACTTTTTATTGAAGGACAAAAAGAAGATAAAGAAACTGAAACCAATTATGTACATAAAGGTTTAGCACAAAGAAGTTTTACTAGAACCTGGACTCTTGCTGATGATACAGAAGTTACTTCTGTAAATTTTGAGGATGGATTACTTACAGTAATTTTAGGGAGAATCGTTCCAGAATCACATAAGAGAAAAGATTACCTATAAATAACAATGAGCTAAACTATCGTTGCTGCAGGGAGGTAACTGGTAAAATCCAGTTGCACCTCCCCTTTTTTTGTGCTATAATACTCATACGTATGGAGGTAAAATGACTGTAAAACTTTTGCTGCTTAAGTCAGGAGAAGACTTAATCTCAGATATTAGGGAAATGGTTTTTGGTGAAGATGAAGATAAACGAGTCATCGGATATTATCTAAATCGACCTTGTATTGTAAAGATACAATCTCCAAATCTTCTTACCGAAGAGAATGTAGATAAAGGTCCTCAAAAAATGGGATATCAAGTTAGACTTCATCCTTGGATGCCTTTGACTACTGATGAAGAAATTCCTGTTCCTGCTGATTGGGTTGTTACAATCGTAAACCCAACAGAAAAATTAAAACAAATGTATATTGATGATGTTGTAAACTATGGAAAAGACAATCAAAGTGTTAGTTCTGACGAACAACCAGATATTGGTCTCACAGATTGAGGAGGTTGGTGCCGATATTGGAGAACCAGATTGTAAGTTAGTAAAACCATTTGTGGTCTCCAAAGATCAAACTTTAGAACCATTTTTAATGGGATACACAAAAGAGGATACTTGTATGATGAGTTCTGAAAAAATTCTAACACTTGTAAATCCCACGCCAACACTTCTTGAAAAATACCAGGACCTTACCAAAGAATGAGTCAAACCTTTTATACTAATGTTCAATTGATAGGGAATCAGTTTCTGGTTCGTGGTGTAGAGAATGGTAAAAGATTTGAAAATAGAGATGAGTTCTTCCCAACACTATATGTAAATAGTAAAAAGGAATCAAAGTATAAAAATTTAAGTGGAGAGAATGTAGAACCAATAAAACCAGGGACAGTTCGAGATTGTCGTGAGTTTTATAAAAAATATGAGAATGTAGATGGATTTGATATCTACGGGAATGATCGTTATGTCTATCAATATATTTCAGAGAAGTATCCTGAAGATGAGATTAAGTTTGATATTAGTAAAATCAAACTTGTAACCTTAGATATTGAGGTTGGGTCTGAATCTGGATTCCCTGATGTAGAATCCTGTATTGAAGAAATTCTTGCAATCTCTATTCAGGATTATACGACTAAAAAGATTATTACTTGGGGAGTTAAACCATTTAACAATACTCGTTCTGATGTAACTTATCACCATTGTCCGAGTGAATATCAACTTCTTAATCACTTTATTAACTATTGGATGATTAATGTTCCTGATGTAGTCACAGGATGGAACATTCAACTCTATGATATTCCATATATCTGCAAACGATTAAATCGTGTTCTTGGTGAAAAGTTAATGAAACGATTCTCTAATTGGGGGTTAGTTACTGAGAAAGAACTTTATGTCACTGGGCGTAAGCACACTACATTTGATGTTGGTGGTTTGACTCAGTTGGATTACCTTGAGTTATATAAGAAGTTCACTTATAAAGCACAGGAATCTTATCGTTTGGATTATATTGCTGAGGTTGAACTCGGACAGAAGAAGCTGGATCACTCTGAGTTTAATACCTTTAAAGATTTTTATACAAAAGGGTGGCAAAAGTTTATTGAATATAACATTGTTGACGTTGAACTCGTTGACCGTCTAGAAGACAAGATGAAGTTGATTGAACTTGCCCTTACAATGGCATATGACGCAAAGGTAAACTATGCTGATGTATTCTATCAAGTTCGTGTTTGGGACACGATTATTTACAATTATCTTAAAAAAAGAAATATCGTAATTCCTCCAAAAAATAGATCTCAAAAAGATGAGAAGTATGCTGGTGCTTATGTAAAAGAACCTGTTCCCGGTAAGTATGATTGGGTTGTTAACTTTGACTTAAACAGTCTATATCCGCACCTGATTATGCAGTTTAATGTAAGTCCAGAAACTCTTATTGAACAGAGGCACCCTACTGTAACTGTAGATAAGATTCTCAATCAGGAACTTACATTTGAGATGTATAAGGACTATGCGGTCTGTCCCAATGGTGCTATGTTCCGTAAAGATGTACGTGGATTTCTTCCTGAGTTAATGGAGAAAATGTATAACGACCGTGTTATATTCAAGGACAAGATGATTGTTGCGAAAAAGCAATATGAAAAGAAAAAAACAAAAGAACTGGAAAAGGAAATTGCCAGGTGCAATAACATCCAAATGGCAAAGAAGATTTCTCTTAACTCTGCTTATGGTGCTATCGGCAATCAGTACTTCCGTTATTATAAACTAGCAAATGCAGAGGCAATCACTCTTTCAGGACAAGTTGCAATTCGTTGGATTGAGAGTAAGATGAATATCTATCTCAATAAACTTCTAAAAACACAAGATGTTGATTATGTCATTGCTTCTGACACTGACTCCATTTATTTGCATATGGGTCCTTTGGTTGAAACTGTATACAAAGGAAGAGAGAAAACTACTGAGGGCGTTGTTTCGTTCCTTGATAAGATCTGTCAGATGGAACTTGAAAAGTATATTGAGAGTTGCTACCAAGAACTGGCAGACTATATGAATGCATACGATCAGAAGATGCAAATGAAACGGGAGAACATTGCTGATCGTGGAATCTGGACTGCAAAGAAGCGTTACATTCTTAATGTCTGGGATAGTGAAGGTGTTCGTTATGAAGAACCTAAACTGAAGATGATGGGCATTGAAGCAGTTAAATCCTCCACACCTGCTCCTTGCCGCAAGATGATTAAGGATGCTCTTAAGTTAATGATGAATGGAACAGAAGAGGATGTAATTGCTTTTATTGATAATGCTCGCAAGGACTTTAGACAACTTTCTCCAGAACAAATTTCATTCCCCCGTTCTGCATCTGATGTGAACAAATACAAATCATCTTCTACAATTTATTCTAAGGGAACACCAATTCATGTTCGTGGCGCACTGTTGTTTAATCATTACATAAAAGAGGCAAAACTAACAAACAAATACTCACTTATACAAAATGGTGAAAAGGTTAAGTTTATTTATTTAAAAAAACCAAATACAATTCACGAGAATATTATTTCATTCATTCAAGAATTTCCTAAGGAGTTAAACCTTGACAAATACATAGACTATGAACTACAATTTGAGAAAGCATTTTTAGAACCACTCAAAATTATTCTTGATTCAATTGGGTGGAATATTGAAAAGACTGTTAACCTGGAGTTATTTTTTTCCTAATGAATTTACCGATTAACGATAATGAACTTCAAAAAATTATTAGTGCTTTGGGTTTTGGTGGAGATGCAGCGTTGTATCACAAACTGAAATTGGTAAAGGAACTCCGTGAACAAGGGCTTCCTTATAAAAAAATACTTCGTGAACAATACGGGATGGTAATCTGATGAAAGATTTAATTAGAGTTGAGTATTATTTTAAAGAGTATCCAAATACAACTCTTTCTGTATTTTTGAAAACACAGGAGCAGGTGGATGCTTATAAGTCTAAACACCCCAATTATGTTTATATTGAAGAGAGTAAGTAAATCATGGATTTTTTAAAAGATATAGTAAAAGAGATTGGGGATGACTTCACAAAACTTGCATCCGATATTGATGAGACTGAAAGTTATGTGGACACAGGTTCATACGTCTTTAATGCTCTTGTATCTGGTAGTATCTTTGGTGGGGTATCTGGTAACAAGATTACTGCTATTGCAGGTGAGAGTAGCACGGGAAAAACTTTCTTCAGCCTTGCCGTTGTTAAGAATTTTCTTGATAGTAATCCTGACGGATATTGTTTGTATTTTGATACGGAGGCAGCTGTTAATAAACCACTCTTAGAAAGTCGTGGTATTGATTTAACTCGTTTTGTAGTTGTTAATGTTGTTACGATTGAAGAGTTTCGTAATAAGGCACTTAAAGCAATTGATATATACTCTAAATCCCCGGTAGAAGAACGCAAACCTTGTATGTTTGTGTTGGATTCTTTGGGTATGTTATCTACAAGTAAAGAAATTAATGATGTTCTAAATGATAAGGAAGTTAGGGACATGACTAAATCTCAACTTATCAAGGGAACATTTCGAATGTTAACTCTTAAACTAGGGCAAGCAAATGTTCCACTCATTGTCACAAATCACACATACGATGTCATCGGAGCTTATGTACCAACGAAGGAAATGGGGGGAGGTTCTGGACTTAAATATGCAGCATCTTCGATCATCTATCTCAGCAAAAAGAAAGAAAAAGATGGAACAGAAGTTATTGGAAATCTTATCAAAGCTAAGACTCACAAGTCGCGTATAAGTAAGGAAAATAAAGATGTTACGATTCGTTTGTATTACGACGAACGCGGACTTGATCGTCACTATGGTCTTTTGGAACTTGGTGAAATTGGTGGACTCTGGAAGAATGTAGCAGGAAGATATGAAATTGATGGTAAGAAAATTTATGCTAAGGAGATTCTTAAAACCCCTGAGAAGTATTTCACCGAAGAAGTAATGCAAAAACTTGATGAGATTGCTCGTCAGGAGTTTAGTTATGGGTCATGATCAGAGTTTTAAAAACCAAAATTAATGTTACTAAGGTCATTGAGCAATTAAAAAAATATCCTCAAGACTGGAACCATCAGAAGCATCTGAAAAATTCTCATTCTCTTGTTGATAGGGGATTTATAGATTTGCCAACGAGTGCATTACAACTTATAATAGGTGCAGTTAAGAAGAAAGAAGACTTTGTTGGAGATTCTGAAATCAATGTAAAAACTCCTGCATACGAACATCATAACGAAATACGAAAAATTATTCGTAAAGAGATTGGAAATAAAGAACTACAACGTTGCGGATTCTTGTCTTTACCAATTGATGAGATTGTAGGAGCGCATATTGATGAAGGAACTTACTACTTAACAAGAGACAGATATCATCTTTCAATATCAGGAAGATATCAATATTTTTGTGGAACTGATACTGTAATTGTTGAACCAGGAACTCTTCTTTGGTTTAATAACAAATTGCCACACGGAACAGTAAATATTGCCGATGAAACAAGAATAACATTTGTATTTGATATTTTACATTCTCCAGATAATCCTCATCATAAACTAATTTAATGGAAAAAATTGAGTTCTTAATTTTAAGAAACCTACTTTACAATGAAGAATACATGAGAAAAGTATTACCTTTTATCAAAGCTGAATATTTTGAAGACTCAAATCAAAAGATTATATTTGAAGAAATATATTCATTCATCACAGAGTATAATAAACTTGCCACAAAAGAAGTTCTTTATATTGAACTGGGGAAAAGGAATGATTTAAATGAAGAGACCTTTAAGGAAACTTCAAAGATTGTTTCTTGTCTTGATGATGTTCCTGTAGAAAAGAATTGGGTTGTTGATACCACAGAAAAATGGTGTCGTGATAGAGCAATCTATCTTGCACTTGTAGAATCTATTCATATTGCTGATGGTGATGACAAGAAAAATCGTGATTCAATTCCCTCAATTCTTTCTGATGCTCTTGCAGTAAGTTTTGATAATCACGTTGGTCACGATTACCTACAAGACTATGAAGAACGATATGAATCTTATCACCGAAAGGAAGAGAAGATTGAGTTTGACTTAGAATACTTTAATAAAATAACCAAAGGTGGATTACCCAATAAGACTCTTAATATCGCTCTTGCTGGCACAGGTGTTGGTAAATCTTTGTTTATGTGTCATGTGGCATCTTCTGTTCTTCTTCAGGGTAAGAATGTTCTCTACATCACTCTTGAAATGGCAGAGGAACGAATTGCTGAAAGAATTGATGCTAACCTTCTAAATGTTCCCATTCAAGATATTGTAGAACTTTCTAAGAACATATTTGAAACTAAGATTAATAATATTGCTAAGAAAACTCAAGGAACTTTAATCATTAAAGAGTATCCTACTGCTTCTGCTCATTCGGGACATTTTAAAGGATTGATTACTGAACTTGCACTTAAGAAATCTTTTAAACCTGATATTATCTTTATTGATTACTTGAACATTTGTGCTTCTTCAAGATTTAAAGGTGGAAGTAATATTAACTCTTATACACTTGTTAAGTCTATTGCAGAAGAACTTCGTGGTCTTGCTGTAGAGTTTAATGTTCCCATTATGAGTGCGACACAAACTACAAGAAGTGGTTTTGGTTCATCAGATGTATCACTAACTGATACTTCAGAATCCTTTGGTCTTCCTGCAACTGCTGACTTAATGTTTGCTTTGATTTCTACAGAGGAACTTGAGGAACTCGGACAGATACTTGTGAAGCAACTAAAAAACCGATACAATGACCCGACCATTTATAAAAGATTTGTGGTTGGTATTGATCGTGCCAAGATGAGACTTTATGATGTAGAGCAAAGTGCTCAAAACGACATACTTGACAACGGTAAAGAAGAAGAGTATGATTATGAAGAGAGAAAACCCAAGAAATCTTTTGATGGATTTAAATTCTAATATGACAAAAGTTATTGATACAAACAAATACATTGAGTTTGTGCGACAAACTACAAGTCCTGCAAGTAGTGATTTTGCAGCACTTCTTGCACGATTAACTGAACTTGAGGTTACAGATGATGCAGATGTTCCTCGTCTTATGACTGCTGCTTTTGGTATCAGTGCAGAAGCAGGAGAGTTTACTGAAATTATCAAAAAAATCTTCTTGCAAGGTAAACCTTATAATGAAGATAATGTCTTTCACCTAAAACGTGAACTGGGTGATATCTGTTGGTATATTGCACAAGCATGTATGGCTCTTGATACTACTTTTGAAGAGGTACTGCAAATGAACTATGAGAAATTGAGTGCTCGTTATCCAGAAGGAACTTTCTCTGTTTATAAATCAGAAAACCGAAAAGATAATGATGTGTAATTTAATCCTCCTTCGGGGGGATTTTTTTTTTTTTATAAATAATTGAAAAGTATTAGTAAAATGGACGCACAAGATTTTCGTAGTCTTCAAGAAGCATATAGTCAGGTTTATGAACTTGATGAAGGACAAAAAAAATATCCAACAGAAAAAGTTGAAAATGCAGGAAATAAAAAGGTAAGAATACTTAAAGACCCAAATATATCTCCAGAAAAGAGACTAAAAACTACTAAGCAACTTAATACTATTACAACTTCTTTTATGTCTCATCTTACAAACAGACCACAACCGGTTCCTCCAAAGAGAAAGGAGCAAAAAGAACAAACAGACCTCTACGATATCATTCTCTCACACCTTCTTGATGAAGGATATGCTGATACTGAACAAGCAGCAGAAGCAATTATAGTGAATATGAGTGAAGAGTGGAGGGAAGAGATTCTTGATGAAGCAATCACCAGTGAAAAAGGTAAAGCAAAGGCAGCAGAAATGATTGCTGCTCGCACCACTGCTTCTGGTAGAGCAAAGCCAGGTAAAGGTGCTAATGTTGCTCAAATCAGACAAATTAGTCGTTCTAATAGAGAAGGACTTGGTGGAACTCCAATGACTCCAACCATGGCTAAAAATCCAGTTAAGAAAAAGAACTATGATGGAACTGGAAACAAAGCAGCAAGAAGAGCAGGTACTTATAAAGAATCCTTCAATATCTTTGTAAACTCAATGATTGCTGAAGGTGTTTCTATGGAACGATATACTTGGGAAGAAATCCAAAATGTATTTGATGACCTCTTTGAGGCACAGGTAGCAAATAGAGATCCTGATGAGTATGAGCGTAAAGCAAAACAAGGACAAAGCCGTGAACAACAACTCAAAGGAAGAGTGATGGGAAGAATGAATCAAATGGACCCTGATAAGAAAGCAGCAATGCTCAAGCAAATGAGAGCAGCTGGTCTTGATGTCTGATAAAGATTATTAATTGTTTGTTGATTTAATCCTCCTTCGGGAGGTTTTTTTTATAAATAAATACAAAGTATTGATAAAAATGGATTCTAAAGAACTGCATAATCTCCACGAAGCATATTTGGATGTTTATGCTCCTCAAGAAAATATTGAAGAAGGTCTTCGTTCAGCAGTAAAGAGGCTTCTTGGTGGTGGTAAAAAAGAAGCAGAAGCACCTAAACCAGAAAGTAGAGGTGATCAACTTCGTAAGAAGTATAATGTAGGCCCAGAAAAATCTGATACTTCTGCTAAAAGACAAATTCTTGATAGATCTCGTGCAAGAGCAGAAAAAGATGAAAAAGATTATGGAGATAAACCATTCCAGAAGCAAGTTGCTCAAAAATCTAAAGCAGCACATGATCGTTATTTGAAAGCAGGTTATAGTAAGTATGGTGCAGATGATGCAAGAGGAAGGGGTAGTAAAGCAGCAAAAAGAGCAGCAGCACTTAACAAAGAAGAGTTTGAGATTATTGTAAATGCACTAATTGAAGAGGGTTATGACCTTTCTTCATACACTTGGGATGAAATGTATGAGGTTTGTCTTGATGAAGCAGTAAAAGGTGCTTCACGCCACGATACTGAAATGAGAAAAGCAGCATCTACAGAAAGAAAGGCAGGTGTAAAGAATCGTCTTTCTCCATCAAAAGGAAAAGGTAATGCTGATAAGATGCAAAGTGATATTAACTATTTTGATAAATTAACTAAAAAGAACAAGAATGTTGTTGGATTGGTTACTAAAGAAGAAGTAGAACAGATTGATGAACTTTCTGTTAATAAAATGAACACTTATATAAACAAAGCAGAGAAAGATAGAGATATACTGAATAAAAAGTGGGACCAAGGAACTGCTACTTCTAAAGAAAGAAAAAAAGTTTTTGATCGTGAAGAGGGTGAGGCAAGGGCATCTAAAAAAATAAGACAAAAAACTGGAAAGGATTCTTTTAGACTGAATGCACTTGATAAACTAAAATCAGCAATCACTAAAGAAGAAGTTGACCTCTTTGACACTATCCTTGAGTACTTGGTTGCTGAAGGTTATGCTGATACTAATGAGAATGCATTAGTGATTATGGCGAATATGGGTGAAGAGTGGAGACAGAGTATTGTTGAGGCAACTTACAAACCTTCAAAATCTGTAGCACCAACAGATACACCTGCAGATACAAGAAAGGTTGTAACTCGTGCTGATAAATCTGGAAATACTCTTGCATATCAAAATTATAAGAAAGGTGATAAACGTTATAAGGCTGCCGATCATTTAGGAGAAGGTGTGCGTGACCTTGACTCTGAAAAGGGAGATTTTGAGTATTGTTGAGGTAAAATCCGTTCTCCCACAACTCCATTTATAAATACTTAAAAAGTATTAGTAGTATGGCTTCTGGTGTAAAAGAAGGGAGTATAATGGAAGGTATTTTAGCAATTTATATTGCAATGATACTTGCAGATCCTAATGATGGTGAAAATATTAACGACTTAAAAGGTAATATTGATAAGTTTAGAAAACAAACAGTTCTTAAGGAAGGATTAAACCCAAGAATAGGTATAAAAAAAGAATTTCCTAAAGATGATGACTTGGGATATGATGTTGCTGTTGGTGATCCAAAAGTTAATACTTTTATGAAACAGGGGCAACCATATATCATCCAACAAAAAGACGGAAAACCTGCCGATTTCATTCAGGTTGCTTTAGAGGTTTATCTAAAACCCGCAGAAGTTTATCCTGGATTTGGTGATGAGTATGATAAGTATGCAGAGCAAAAAAAAGATTATGGAAAGTTGTCTAAAAAAATTGATACAATGATCGCCTCAAAGAAATCAATATTGTTTAGAAAAATAATTCAAGCAAAAAAAAGATTTCTTATGAATAAAAATACTGACGTTATAAGATATGAAGTCCTTGCAGATGGTGTAACTGGAGAACAAGCAGATGGTAATATAAAAGCAGATATTATGGTAAAAATAATTGCTAATGGAAGAGAACTTGTAAGAGATCAAATAAATCTTTCTGTTAAAAGTGATTCCACTACAGTACAAAATGCAGGCATTATTAAAGGTCTTCAATCAATGTATGATGTTATTGGACCTCCAAGATCAAAGGCAAGTATGTCTAAAAAATTAATGGAAGATATTTCTAAAGCAAAGGGTGAAGCAAAACTTCAGTATGTTTCTGCTATGTTTGATTTATTGGGAGAGAATCTATCTAATGCATCAGGAGCGGATTTCACTAGTAGGGCGTTTGATTTTCTAGAGGAAGCAATTTTTGGTGATGATATGGCTCAAGTAGTTGATTTAACTTCTTCTGGGGGAAAAGTAAAGGAGATAGAACCAGGACAATTTAAGGCATATAGAAAATATGGTAATGCAGGAAAGCCCATAAAGTTAAAGGCACAAAAAAGTGCATCTGATATAAGAATTCTTCCTGAAGGTGAAAAAGCAACAAACTTTTTATTTAAGTTTAGATTTAAGAGAAGAAATTATAAAGATGGATCGGGTCAATATGTTGAAAAAATTATGATAGAAACTGGTAAATTAGCATATTCTAAGAAATAATAAATAAAAGTATACTAAAACACAATATGAAAAGTTTTTTCCAATTTTTAACTGAGGCAACTCAATCGCAAGCATCAATGCAAGCGAAGAAACTTGGACTAAAAGGAGATGGTCACGGAGGGTGGATTGATCGTGTCGGTAAAGTAGTTGCAAGAACTGAAAAGGGAAAACTCAAGTTCACTGAAAAAAGAACTTCTAAAGGACAAGAAGAACCCAAAACAGATACTCAAAAAACTGCTGCTCCTGCCCCCACAACAAAAACAAAAGCAGCACAAGCACCTGCACCAGAATCTAAAGCACCAAAAAAACCCGCACCTGAAGATCAAACACAAGAAACTCCACCACTTACAATTGTATTTGGTAGGTTTAATCCACCAACAGTAGGGCACGATAAACTTCTCAAGTCAGCAAAGAGAATATCTGCTGGTGGAGATGTTAAGATTTATCCATCAAGAACTCAAGATCCAAAGAAGAACCCGTTGGATCCTGATATGAAGATTTCGTTTATG
>Ga0315292_10000166_pt1 | contig 27109 bp, 22 predicted proteins | sample YL17G13_0_MG_FD_204029 | JGI IMG/M metagenome (GOLD analysis project Ga0315292, IMG submission 204029) | Sediment microbial communities from Yellowstone Lake, YNP, Wyoming, USA - YL17G13_0 | ecosystem: Environmental > Aquatic > Freshwater > Lake > Sediment | place: USA: Wyoming | collected... | reverse complement strand
GACGGCGGATTGCATTGGGCGGAGCAAAGCAGCGGTTACTCCAATGATTTCAACGATGTTATCTTATTGGATTCCAATAAAGTCATTGCGGTTGGGTCGGATAGTTTTTTTGTCCGTACGACAAACGGCGGCGCAATGTGGGATTCTCTCCACAGCGGCACCGCTGGGGGTCCGCTAAACGCGGTCTCCTTTACTGATGCGAACCATGGCCTGATCGTTGGAATTGGAATTATTCAGAGCACGAAAGATGGTGGCAATGGTTGGAAAATCGATTCGGTCGACGCATTCCTTTACGATGTTTGCTATCTGGATACCAGCAAAGCTGTAGCTGTTGGCGGAAGAGGAAAGATTTATATGATGGATGAAGACGGGGATTGGTGGCTTGAAACAACAATCGGTTTCTTTGACGATCTGGTGGGTGTCGCATTCTCGGATATGGACAATGGTATAACAGTGAGCAGCAGCGGAAAGACTTGGCAGACGACAGATGGCGGTTATACATGGACACAGCGCAACGTTCCGGGTACCGCCACCTTGTACGGTGTTTGCTTCACAAATCCGCAGACAGCGTTTGCGGTTGGACAGCAAACAATCTTGCACACTACAAACAGAGGAACTTCCTGGACTGCTCTTCCGAAAGTTACTAATGCTGACCTTTTTGCTGTTGATTTTATCGATGACTCCATAGGAACGATAGTAGGTGGAAACGGAACAATCTTACGCACCAAGACGGGTGGAATGATGGTCTCTGTTGATGATGAAACTTGGAATATCACAAGACTGCCAGAAGCTTATATGCTAAGTCAGAACTATCCCAATCCTTTCAATCCCAACACAACTATTCAATTTGATATATCAAAAGCTTCATTCGTTACACTCAAAGTGTACAACTTGCTTGGGCAAGAAGTTACTACACTTGTGAATGAGAAACGGGAAGCCGGACGATTTGATGTTGAGTTTGATGGATCGAAATTGGCAAGTAGTATTTACTTCTACCGCTTGGTTGCAGGCGATTATGTTTCGACAAAGAAACTTCTCTTGGTGAAATGACGAAAGGATTTTTTATGAAACTTCAAAATATTTTCAGGTTTGCACTTGCAACCATATTACTATCACTCTTAATTCATACTTCACTCTTCTCACAGTTTTCCAAATACAATGTTACATTCATACCAAATTTTTTGGGTTACGATATAAACGACAGCTCAGAAATTATTGGTTATGACCCATTGGCCACGTGGGGATGTATAAAGTGGAAAAATGGAATCTCGGCAACCTTACCAAGTCTCTATGGTTATTCCCTTGGGATCAGGATTAATAACGCATCGCAGGTCATTGGATTGGATTCGGAGGATAACGGTAAGATATGTAAGGCGATGTATTGGCCCAACAGTTCAACAGTCGTTGATCTCGGAACTCTACCTGGTTGTAATAAATCGAATGCCCGCGCGATCAATTCAAGTGGTGTTATATGTGGTGTTTCATGGTTTGATACCGGTAACGGGGTGGGCAAGATCACACCATTTATTTACAGTGGTGCGATGACCCCGTACCCCGTGTATGATGTGAATGCAGGCGCAGATGACATCAACGATAGTGGATGGGTACTTGAGAATAATATAAATACTCCGTCGGCTCTAAATAAAACATACATACTTCATGGTGAAGTTGTCGTAGCAACAATACCGGGATTCAGGGGCAATAAGATCAATAACAACAACGAGGTGGTTGGGTTTCATATAGATTTAGGTGCATGTTATTGGAGAAACGGTATTCTATCGCAGCTTCCCAGTAAGCAATGGGACGCCTGGCCTGTAGACATAAATGACAGGGGGATAATCATCGGGTACTATGGACGTTCAGCAAATCACGGGGCTATCTGGAAGGGTGGACAAATGAACTACCTGGATTCACTCGTTCCAGCGTCATGCCAACCTGGCCGTCCATTTGCCATTAATAACAAAGGGGAGATAATATCTTATGGCTTATCGTCTGATGGACATACAGTTGGTACTTACCTTCTCACACCGACAGGTCAAATACTTGCACCGCATACTGGTGTAACCTGGATCTCCGGTGAACAGGATACAATAAAGTGGCAAGACATTGATAGTACGTTAAACCTAACAATAGAGTTCAGTTCCGATAGCGGTCTAACGTATAATGCAATCGCTGCCAATGTTTCAGCTGATTCGGGGAAATATATCTGGGATATTCCGAAGGATATACTTTCAACAAAATGTTTCATACGGCTTCGTGACTTCAGCACGAATGATACGTTAGCCGTAAGTGAGATGTTTAAGATCAAACCGTACATCATTACACGAATAGACGACAACGGCAACTATGTAACTTATGATAAAACAATAGACAGATGGGGTTTTGGTAATTATCCTGCAGATGTCTGGTCCCCAAGCTTCTATGGGTCATTCAACTATCGGGGAACAGACCCTTTCACCGGATTACAATATCCTCAGGATGCACCCTACATTTTTCTGACTGCGCAACCACAAGATTTCACCGACTGGGTATCGTTCGTCAATGCATTTGGTCTGAATGCCTGCTACTATTCGGGTATCTACTACAAACCAGAAGCAATGTTGCGCTGGGCGGCAATGAAAGGAAAATGGAACGGCTCCTGTTTTGCCATAGCAGGCTCGAATGCACTTGCTTTTGAGAAAAAAGATGAGTTCCTCAATAAGTTTACCGGCTTTCCGAACTTTGCCACACCGGTATCTGTAACTTCAAATCCCGGTGTTATCAAGACGATAACCGAACTCTACTCACAAGCATACGGAAATCCCACTAGTTCTCATGAAAATAGCAAATGGTTAACGAAGACACCAAATCAGACCTTGAATGATTTAAAGGAAATGCTGAAGACAGATGACACAAAAATCAGGACACTCAGTTTCTGGCACAATAGCGGCAGTGGAGGACATTGCATTCTGCCGTATAAAGTCGAAAGAAGCACAATAATTAATACAAACTGGTTGGTCTGGGTGTGGGATAATAGTTATCCTAATGATGCAACTGCTTTCGTGTATATCGATACGTCGGGAAATAACAACAATGGTATATGGTATTATTCTAATTGGCAAAATTGGGGCGGACCCGGGAAGTTGATACTGGAGCTTGAAAGCAGTACATATCTTGGAACACCAACATTACCTAAAGGACAACTGCAGTACTCTCCTTTCATTTTGAGTGATACGATTCTTCATGTCATAACAACGTACAATGCAGATATAACAATAAGTGACAATCAAGGACACACCACCGGATATGCGGACAGTGTGTTGAGTTACGATATACCCGAATCAGTTCCGATGATACTTCCCACAGGGAGTGAGACACCACCCTACGGTTATCATTTACACACAAATGATTATTCAGTTGTACTGGACAATTTTACAGCAGATACTATTGATACATATTTCTTTACTGGTAACAAGATATTCTCATACGGAAGATATGGAGCAATAGAGACACAAACAGATAGATTATACTTCGAGGGAGGTATTACGGCTACAAATCCTGATGCAGAGATGAAATCAATTAATTTACTCAGTCTGATAAATGATACCATAAATCAAAAGCTGACGCTCATTCGATCGCTGGAACTTGCAGAGAACGATTCGATAAAATTGGATAATTTGGATGGGGGTAAATATAAGCTCGCATCGTTCGGAACGGCGAAGTCATATTTACTTGAGCTTCACCATGTATCAGACTCCGGACTTGTACGATTTAGAAAATCAGGTGTGTCACTTGGTTCCAACACGACGCACACGATTGAACCTAATTGGGATGATTTGCAGGAGAGTCTGTTGACAGTCCTAGTAGATGTCGGTAACAATGGAACTATAGATGATACACTAAAGCTTCAGAACGAGTTAACCGGCATTCACGATCATGGCTCCTTAATCCCAAGCGAATATAAACTTTATCAAAACTACCCCAACCCTTTCAACCCTTTAACAACAATTGTGTTTGATCTACCCAAAGCTTCGCTCGTAACATTAAAGGTGTATAATATTCTTGGGCAAGAAGTAGCTACATTAGTGAATGAGAAACGGGAAGCTGGAAGCTATGAAGTAGAGTTCGATGGATCGAAGTTAACAAGCGGTGTGTACTTCTACAGATTAGGCGCGGGTGAATTTGTTTCGGTAAAGAAATTGATGTTGATGAAATAGTTTGAATGTGCGACTCACTTCCAAACTTGAATCTGAACTGAAAGTGAGTCGCACTTTGTTGACGGTACTACACTAATGCATACTTTGGTAATGTAAGTCGCATTGGGTTATTGGATAATTTTAATATCGAAGATGTGGTCATCTAATTGAATTTCATTAACTACATCTATCCCTGATATAACTTTACCGAATATTGTATATCGTCCATCCAAATGCGGTTGTGGCGATTGTGTAATGAAGAACTGAGAGCCCTCGGTGTCTTTACCTGAGCTCGCCATACCAAGCATACCGGTCTCATAAGTGAGCTGTGAGAACTCGGAGCGAATCGAATATCCCGGTCCACCCCATCCATCACCCCTTGGATCACCTCCCTGTACAACGAAGTTCGGCACAATACGATGGAACGAGAGTCCACGATAAAAACCTCTCTGGGTCACGAGCTTCAAGAAACTCATCACGGTAAACGGAGCGTAGTTTTTATATAGCTCCATCAGAACATCTCCACGTAATGTTTCCATCTTTACCCGGATCGTATCTTTGAATGAGCGAAGATACTTAAAATCAAAATCTGTGAAGATCGGCTCAAAATATTTCAAGATATCCGATGAATAATCCTGACCTGTAATGGATTTAAGGGCAGATGCCGCAGCAAGCTCTATGGATCGATCCCGCTCTTCTAATTTATCTCGTAGAATAGCGACTGACCTATTATCTTTAAGCTTACCCAAAGTCGAAATTATCTCCTGCATCGATTCAATATCATCGGGAATCTGCAGCCGTGAAAGTGCCTCTATCAGCGGCTCAACAGATCCTTTGCGGAGAAAGAGTGAATCACCTAAAATTGATGCAGCAGTTGTGACAATAGCAACATCATTCACACCAAGCGCTTCGATGCTCGCTCGATATGTCTTCTCAATAATTGTTGAATCATCGGAATTCTTTTTACTCAACTCTTGCAATCCTTCAAGCGCTGCGCGGTACAAAACGGACTTATCATTCCCGATATAGTTTTCTAATATATTCAATACCTCGTGTGAGCCGGTCAGACCAAGTGCAACGAGTATTTGAGCTTGTAGAAGCGGTTGACGATAATCTTTTATTCTGATATAAGGGAGAGCATCCTTCCCTTCCAACTTTGCAAGCGCTGTTGCTGCCTCTGCCTGAAGCTGCCACAGATATTCGTTATCCTTATTAATGGCAATTTTCTCGAGCAATGCGAATGTTTCTCTCAGAGTTGTACTTGCACCTTCCTTCTTCAATTTTGTGTTACCAAACGCCGATAGCGCAGTTATAGCGTTGTTGTTGTTTCCTGTAAGAAAGAAACGCCTGAATGTGCGAACAATATCATCCTTCCCGTTCAAATCGTAATTGCTCAACGACCGGAGTGCATTCACTCTCACCCTCCAATCACCATCGAAATCTGCAAGCTTCTGAAGCGGTTCAAGGCAGATTTTCTCATCTCTCACTTTGCCAAGTAATGCAGCAAGATTCATTCGAACCAACGGATCGTGATGTTTGAAAAGTTGAACTATCTCATCAAGGTTTGCACGTATTTCAGCATGATTACCGATACGCTGTAAGGCATACACAACTTGCCATGGTGTTGATTCGATGGGTTTGGTGAGTTTCAACAAATATTGAACTGCTTCTCTACTTTCTATCCCACGAATTGCAAACCGTGCGATGCTCATTGTAAGCCCGCGAGGTTTGATATCTCCAAATCGAAGAACCAAATCGTTCAACGCTTCCTCCGTACCGAATTTACCAATTTCCTCGATGAGTCTACCTTTCAAACTATTACCGCGTTTTCCTTTATCAGCAAGAAGATCGATTCGTGTCCAGATAAGATCGTGCTGAAGTGCTTGTTTACTTTTACGGGATAAATGTCCCGCTGTCTGCCCAATCGCAAAAGCTGCCCCATTATCTGCCAGACGATCAACAAGGAGATTAATCACCGATGTATCCTGGATGTTTGCAAAAGCGAGAATCGCTTTTTCCCGAACGATCGGATCATCATCGGACAGGAAACTAACCAACTTGCCATCATAAATGGTGCGGGTATCCTGCATCCTTAAAATTATCTCCAACTTCTCCCCTCTTTTCTTTAAATCAACTTCTGTAATTTGTTGACAAAAAAGAGTTTGACAGAAAAGAAAAAGTACTGTCAACAGAGTAATATTATTTATCATACTCCACCTAAAATAAAGGCCTGTTTTTGAATTTTGCCCCGATATCCTTCTCAACAAAATTACGCGCTTTTATTTCATCAACTTCATTGATATCGACCACCGTCATCGTTACATCAAATTTGTGGTTCACACATTCCTTTGCAAACTCAACCATTGCCGGGAAAAATTTCTTTCCATCAACCCGCATTAACCTGCCATATTGTTCGGGATCGGTCGTGTTCAAGCTTATCGATATCGAATCTACGAGACCAACCAACTCAGGTACGATATTGCGATGATTTATAACATTGCCGTGGCCATCGGTATTGAGACGGACTTTCCCCCCTCGTTCCTTGACCCACTTAGAAACTTCTTTAACGACATCAACACGAATCGTCGGCTCACCGAAACCGCAGAAAACTATTTCCTCATATTTTTTGAGATCACCAATGACTCGTATAATTTCATCCTTATTGGGTTCTTTGGTTATTCTAAGGTTGTTTCCCTTCACAGTCGCTTCACCTTTACGATCACAGAAAATACAATCAGCATTGCACCTGATCGTGATGTTGAGATAAAGTGAATTACGAATTCTGTACGCAATTGCCGGCTCAGGATATTTCCCAATGCCGAACAACTTATGCACACCGAAACTGCTGGCTCTTCCAATATCTTCAAGCGAAAGTCCTTGCAGCTCCGCAATCTTTTGTGCTATAAATTTCACATAAGATGGCTCGTTCCGCTTTCCTCTGTGAGGTGAAGGAGTTAAATACGGACTATCCGTTTCAAGAAGTATGTGTTCTGCCGAGACGTGCGTGGCTACTTCAATCATGGAGTTTGGTTTATTGGGTTTATTGCCGTATGTAACAGGTCCGGTTAGAGAAATGTAGAATCCCAGATCAATAAGCTTCCATGCCATCTTAGAATCTCCGGGGAAACAATGAAAAACACCTTTCGGCGGAGGGTAACGATCATACTCATGTATAAAATTATTCCTCCATAATTTTCCACTCTTCAGCTTTTCACGAATAATTTGAATTGTATCCTCTTCTGCTTCACGACTGTGAACCACTATAGGGAGGTTTCGCTGTTGAGCAATTTCTATTTGAGTGGAGAATATTTCGCGCTGCTTTTCCTTTGGTGAAAAATTGTAATGGTAATCCAAACCAATCTCACCAATAGCAACAACTTTGGGGTGGTGGCTGAGTTTTTCAATTTCTTCAAGTGCTTTATTTGTCGCCTTCGATGCATCATGCGGATGGAATCCGACACAAGCGTAGATTAAGTCGTACTCCTCGGCAAGTTCAACAGATTGCTTACTTGTAGATAAATCTGTTCCCGGACATACGATGTAATCTACACCCGCATCTTGTGCTCGCTTGATTACATCAGTAAGATCGTCTTTATAATCTTTGAAAAATAAATGTGCGTGTGAATCTATAAACATAGAAATCAATGTAAAAGTAAAAATACAAAATGTAAAAAATAGTTTGATGTATCTTGATGAGCGCGATCAGATTTTCGATTAATTCTTTTCATGCTCAACTTAAGATAGAAAAGGAACGATATAAAAGCAAACAGTGCTCATGGAACTTTTCAGGAGATTTTGTATATTGTACCGAATTGTTCCAACGATTATTTACATACTGATGAAAGCATACGACATGAAAAAATATTTCTTATATATCGTTGTTTCTGTGGGTGGTGCTGTAGTTCTTGCGCTTGAAATTTTGGGGACTCGCATTCTCGGTCCATTCTACGGCGTCAGCATCTTCCTTTGGTCAGCATTGATTACGGTGACACTTGCCGCGTTGAGTGTCGGGTATTTGCTTGGTGGTCGCATGGCTGATAAGAAACCGGTACACTCGCGGCTATGTACATTGATGTTCATCGCAGGAGTCTGGATCATCGCGATACCTTGGATAAAGCAACCCTTCCTTACACTTGCCGAGCCGCTTGGTTTACGTTTTGCAGTATTATCCGCCGCCACTATTCTGTTCTTCCCACCGTTGACACTTCTTGGTATGATAAGTCCATATGCAATTAAACTAAAGACAGTTGATCTGGGTGAAGTGGGACGAACAGCAGGCACTCTTTATGCGATCTCTACACTTGCGAGTGTTATCTCCGCTTTACTTGTTGGATTTTTCTTGATTCCAAACATCGGTGTAACATTTCTTACAATCATAATTGGACTGCTTCTATTAGTTACGGCGGTTCTTGGTTTTCTAATAAACAATAAATCAACTGCGGCGATTACATCAATCATTATTCTTATCATAGCGTCATTAGTTATCGGATGGAAAGCCCCCATCGAGCGTGCTGATCCGGCGAATGGTCTCCTTGCAATCGAGCAAAGCCCCTATGCAGAGCTGCGCATCTTCGACCATGAAACTGACCGCCACCTCCTCATCGACGGCGGAATCCACACACTCGCCGATACTTCTACCGGAGAATCGTATCTGCATTATTGTGCAGTGATGGATCTACCAAAAAGTTTTTTCGTTCAACCAGGTAAGATGCTTCTGATTGGTTTGGGCGGCGGCTCGATGGTGAAACAATATTTCAAGGATCGCTGGAAGGTAGATGCAGTTGAGATCGATCCGAAAGTGATAAAGATGGCATACAAATATTTTAAGCTCGATCCTTCTGAAGGAAAAGTATTCGAGATGGACGGCAGACAATATCTAACATCCACAACCAGTACATACGATGTCATCCTCCTTGATGCTTATGGAAGCAGCTCTATACCTTTTCATCTTGCCACAAAAGAAGCGTTTGGTTTGGTTGCATCACATCTCAATCCGAATGGCCTTTTCGCTATAAATGTAGAAGCAATCGGCTGGCACGATCCGATAATTGCAACACTTACCGCTACACTCAGGCAGCATTTCACAGAAGTGCTTGCATTACCGATGGAGGAGCCTCCAAATAAAGTCGGTAACATAGTTCTACTTGCCGGCAACAGAAAACTTCAGCCGTTCTGGGAACCGGAAAATAACATAACATTAGATCCGGATTGGCGATATGGTCCGGGTTACCAAAAAGTTCACGCATGGGATAACAGATTCACTGAAGATATCACCAACGCCGCCATCCTGACCGATGATCTGAATCCAATCGACTTACGCGCGGAAGAGATTAACCTTGCGACAAGGAAAGAGTTACACTCCTACTTTGAGCAGTGTGGGATGAAGTGGTAAAGGTTAACTTGTTACAACTAGGTGTACCGTTTTTAGTTAATGATTGTTATTCGTCGTTTTAGTTATATCATTTATTTGGCTATAATCTTATTCTTGAGAGCTATTAATCTTGTTTCTGACCCTTGGAGTGGTTTATCTTGCGTTACCCATTTGACAAAATACCCACCATTAGGTTGTGGAGTCACAGTTGACATATTAAGTGCTTTAACATCATCTTCCGAGATATTAAACGTCACTGATCTATATTTTACCCAATCTTTGTATTCCGAAGAGAAAGCCCAGATGTCTGCATGATACGTGGAGATAGTAAACGGTGAGGATTGCGAAGAATCTGTGGGAACGAGCATTATTTGCTTCACGATTGACTCCTCCTTACCTAATCCAAATGCTGTAAATGACTCTGTCTTTGGAGGTATTAGCTCACTCTGAAAATTTTTTGACCGATCTGTTACAATTAACAGTGATCGAAATATGGACGTTTTGTCTTTATCAGTTAACGAAATTGCAATATCTTCGACAATACCTTTTCTGACACCCTGATTTGTAAAAATTAAATCGATGATAAGGCATGGTTGTTGCAGACCTTCAGAGAAAGGATTTTTTGATACTTGGATACGACCTGCGTCTCGAATTTCCAAACGAAATTTACTTAAGTAATTGTTATAAAGAACAAAGACAGATACAGCAAGTGATAAAATTGATATCCAATTTTTTCCAATAGATTCAAGCATATTTTCTCCAAGATACTCCATAATTGATTATTAAAATGAAAATGGAACTCATGTATATATGCACATATATACTTTTATTTTCTCTATATTTTCCATCATATCTCACTTCAACGGCTTAAACACTCCCGTTTCTTCAATCTTCACTGTGTAGCTATTCAGTCGTTTCATTGCAAATGCTCTTTCATTATCTCTTTTTAACTTTGTAATGCGCTTTTTGTTCTTTCACTTGAAATCCCTGCCTGCGGCAGGCAGGCGATTGGGGGTTTTGGCTTAGCGGTTGGTACACGAAACTGTCCATAGGTGGTCACAATTTGTGACCACCTCCAATTTCTCATCTTCAGTTAACACGAACAAGAAATCCTCAGGAAAACGGTCGATGTTGCGCTTTACTGCCTGCTTGAGAACTTTTATAGGAATATCATAGAGCATAGCAAGATCAGCATCAATCATTATCTTCTGCCAGCGCATAGAAAGAATCTTTCTCTCGATTCTTTCATGTGGAATAAGTTCTTTCATATATTTCCCATCCTTCGTCAAATTACTTCAACGGTTTAAACACTCCCGACTCATCAACTCTAACGGGATATCCCTCAAGCGTTTTGGGAATTTTCTTTTCTATCTCAGGTGTTAACGTATCAACAAATACGCTAATACACTTTGTGCCATCATCGTAGGCACCGATAGCAACACCTACAACACCGTGAATAGACATCAGCTCCTTTGTATGGTCTTCTTTTACTTGATTGATATCGCGTGTCTTCATTGTCGTCTTCCGTTCATCGTTATTTCTTTCACCATTGCTGCAATCCAAAATTATTATACTAAGAAATACACTTAGCAATATTACGAAAAAATATTTCATCAGCCGTCTCATCATTTTAAAAAATAAAAAAGCACTCACCTCATCGTTTCCGTTTGAAGCGAGTGCTTATATCTGCATAAACTCCCAATCCTTGGTTTATAGTTTTAGATTATTATTGACCAACCATCGTGGCGCCAGCCCACGCAAGCACATCATTGATCCGGTTCGCTATACCGTACTTTGAGCTGCCTGCGAAGCAAAGACCGACTGCCTTGGGATTAGTCGTTAAATCTTCGACCATCAACGATCCTGAATCGCCGGATTGGATGAATCTGCCGCCGTTGAGTATAACCTGATTGTTGAATGTCTGTGTGAATGCAGCGGCACCTGCACATTCAGTTTCGTATTGAATGGTTACAGTACCGTTGATGGCATACACTGTTGTGCGCGTCAAACCACTTGTCCGTCCGCTCTTCTTCACCTTTTGGCCAATGGTTGCAGTAACAGTAGTTGCAGAGATTGTTCCAACCTCAAGAATAGCGCCATCGGTGCGTACCATGCCAGGTATCACCTGAGCATAACCGGCATCAACCTTATCATTGCCCGGCAAACTTCCTGAGCCGGAAAGATTGGCAACGTTCTGTGCATTTGCAGCATTGCATCCAACATCAATCAAACCTGGCTGAATAACCGGATCGCCTGCTGTTGCCACTCTGCCGTTACCGCCTGCAACAATATCACCCCAGAACACGTGATAGTTGCTGAGAACATATTGCGTCGTTCCTTTTTTGATTAGAGAACCAATTGTTCCGCCGCAGCAATATCCATTGGCTAAATCATAACGCCAGCCGCCTGATGTGCCAAGCTGAATCGGTGGGGTTTGCTTGGCAGTATGACTGACACCGCCGCCGCTCTTCAATGCTCTGAACACACCTGTTACTTCTGTGATAACAGGAACACCGTCAATGTCGGTCGGGATAGAAGAAGTTATGCGAACGTCCTTCTGCGAGCCAGTACCTTCTTTAAGGAAAACAAGAACAGCTAATCTACCATCTTCAGTCAATCCGGTTGCAGTTCCAACAACGTTTTTATCTGCCATTAATTTTGCAGTGTGTTTATTCTGCACTGCCATGACAGATTGAACTGCCGGATCATCCGTACTTAACTTTGCGAAAGATGGTGCCTGGATTTGCGGTCCGACACTTAGCGAATCATTCTTCTCGCTCTGGCATCCATACCAAAACACAGATAGAGTGATAGCGAGTATCGCTACTACAAACCAAGATATTTTTAGAAAAGGATTTCTCATAAAATCCCTCCTTTAATTTGGTGATTATGTTAGTGAATTAGGATTGTTATTATTTTGTGATTATAAAATATTGATCAGAACTATTCGGGCACTTCTGGTGAGCCCTCAATCCACTGTTTTAATATCTGGAATATTACAAAATTCTTTTGACTTTGTCAATAGCTGAGGACAACTTTTCTCGTTTTTCTCAATTATTTTACAATGCTTCCCTCGTCGATGTCTTGCTGAGGAACAACGATAGTTAACTTACCTTCAGTGTTTGAGGCAGCCAGAAGCATTCCGTTCGATTCCTGACCCATAAGCTTTGCCGGTGTCAGGTTAGCGATTACGACAATCTTCTTGCCAACCAAGTCTTCCGGTTTGTAATGCTGGGCAATACCTGCCACTATCTGCCGTTGCTCAGTTCCAATGTTTACCTGTAATTTGACTAATTTCTCGGATTTGGGGACTCGTTCTGCCTGAAGGACTTTAGCGATCCGGAAGTCGATTTTTTGGAAATCATCTATGGTAATCGTTGGCTTGAACTTCATCGGTTCGGGAGATGATGGAGTTTGGGTGGGAAGCTTTTGAATATACTTCTGTATGACCTCATCTTCAATTTTAGCGAAGAGGATTTCAGCCCTGCCGAGCGGGTGACCGTCTTTTAGTAATAATTCACCAGCACTCAACCAGCCGGCTTCACTGGAAGTAAGAGAGAGGTTTAGCATATTTTTTATTTTTACCGAAGCGAAAGGTAGTATCGGCTCGAATAGAATCGCCAAAGAGCGGGCAATCTGGAGACAAAGATTGAGAGTTGTTGAACAGTGTGCAGGATTATCCTTTAAGGTTTTCCACGGCTCACTATCATTGAAATACTTATTTGCATAACGAACCAAGTTCATGATTTCCAGTGTCGCATCTTTGAATCGATATTTCTCAAACAATCCTCCCGATGTTAGAGCAACAGATTTTAACTGAGCAAGTAACTCCATGTCAATCTTTTGCAGTGTGCCAAGAGCAGGAACGGCACCGTTGAAATTTTTGTGCACAAAGGTTAGTGAACGGTTGATAAAATTTCCAAGTATATCTGCAAGCTCGTTGTTGTTGCGCGCCTGAAAATCTTTCCAGTAGAAATCGGCATCACGAGCTTCAGGAAGGTTCATCGTCAAAGTGTACCTGAGCGCATCGGCGGGAAATTCTTCGAGGAATTCATCAACATCAATTCCCCAGCCGCGGCTCTTTGAAAATTTCTGCCCCTCAAAGTTCAGGAATTCGTTTGCAGGAACATTTTCCGGCAGAATATATTTTTCACCGCTATTCTCATTCCACGCCATAAGCATCGAAGGAAAAACGATGCAGTGAAATACGACATTATCTTTCCCGATGAACGCAACATACTTCGTAGATTGATCGAGCCAGTAATCCTTCCACCGATCCGGTTTACCGATTCTTGTCGACCATTCTTTTGTTGATGAGATATATCCCAGCACGGCATCAAACCAAACATACAATACTTTATTCTCGAAACCTTCGAGTGGAACTCTTACTCCCCACTGAAGGTCACGCGTTACTGCACGATCCTGCAATCCCTCTTTAAACCAGCTCCGGCAGTACTGAAGAACGTTTTCTTTCCAACCGTCGCGTTCATTTGCAGAGTTAATATATGCCTCCAACTTTTTCTGATAATCTCCTAAAGGAAAGTAAAGATGAGTTGTCTCACGAACAGTCGGAGTTTCACCAGTTATCTTACTTCTCGGATTTATTAATTCTGTGGGATTAAGAAACGTTCCGCATTTCTCGCATTGGTCGCCGCGGGCATCAGGGTTGCTGCATACCGGGCATGTTCCTTCAACGTAACGATCGGGCAGGAACATATTTGACTTTTCATCGTAAAGCTGTTTCTCTTTCTTTTCCTTTAAGATTTTGGAGCCCTGAAGCTTTAAGAAAAACTCTTTTGCTGTTTCGTGATGCAGCGGCAGCGAAGTTCGGGAATAATTATCAAAACTCATCCCAAATTTATCGAATGCCGATTTGTTAAGTGCATGATACCTATCAACAATCGTTTGAGGTGTAGTTTTTTCTTGATCGGCAGTTATTGTTATAGGAACACCGTGCTCATCTGATCCGCAGATAAAAATAACATCTCGTTTCATTGAGCGCTGATACCGCACATAAATATCGGCTGGAAGGTACGCTCCGGCTAAATGTCCGAGATGGATTTTACCATTGGCATACGGTAATGCCGATGTAACAAGAATACGTTTGAACTCTTTCTTCACTGTTTTCCTTTCAATCAATAATTAATCGATGCGGGATATTTCATCTACGAATTGACGATCGATGAAGCGCCGATATGCTCTTTTAGCTCGATGCTAAGATTTAATAATATGAGCGGAATATAAACATTTTTATCGAAAAGCGAAACTGCCCGCTCGATGGATTCACATGCAGAAGCGTAATTCCAGTTAGGATAATAGGAAATAAATTTTTTATGCGATTCATCAATCTGGTCGGTACATTCACTGTTAACTCCCTGTTGGAATAACATCGCATCATGCAGCCACTGCTGCATCAAACACAGAAGATCTCGTATTTCGGGTTTTTGATACTCAGCTATAATTTTATCAATCTCACTAAGAAGAATTTTACGTGATTTAAATAGTAGCGTCCGAAGAAACTCGATTGCAAATTTCTGACGATCAAAATGGAATGTATCCATGTACTGCAATGCGCGGGAGTAACTGCCATTCGATAAGCGGGCAATCGCTTTGGCTCGATCTGTATCTATCCCTTTTTGCTCAATAAGTGCTTCGGCGATTGTTCTGTCGCTAAGTGGATCAAACCGAATGAGCTGACAGCGTGATGTTATCGTTGTCAATAATGAATCAGGCCGTGATGTCGTAAGGATAAGAAGTGTGTTCGCATGTGGTTCTTCAAGTGTCTTCAAAAGTGCATTCGATGCCTCATCATTCATGCTCTCAGCATCGATAACGATAAAAACCTTTTTACCGCTACCGAATGCACTAAGTGAGGATGCCCTGCGAATTTCTCTAATGCTGTTCACCTTGATGTTGTTCGCCCTTGGAATTACGATAGGATGATAGGGATTCTGGGCTTTAAGATTTAGCTGCTCTTGGATCAAATGAATTTCATCATCCGATATTTTTTCGAGAGGATCTTCACCGGCTTTTTCGTTCTTGCCGACCGGAAGTGAATGTATGAGTTTGACATTGGGATTCTGCAAGGTATTAAACTTTAAGCAATTCGGACATGCACCACAGCTCTCGGTACCACGCTTCTCACAATTTACGATCTTTGCTAATTCAATCGCCATAGCATATTTACCGACTCCCTCGGGACCAGAAAATAAATAAGCATGTGCCAGCCGTTCACGTTTAAGCGAATTGATTAAAAGTTCTTTGACACGCGATTGATTGATGATAGATGACCAACTCATATATAAAATTTAAAAAGCGTGACCTATTCCGAAATTAATTACACCGTTTTTAAGTGTCTCACCGAAAAATCTATTTTGGAAAATCGTTCGGCTACCGGCTTCAGCTTTCGGATCGTACAATTTAAAACCATAATCGATGCGGAACGGTCCAAAAAAAGTCTCGTACCTTAGGCCAATCCCCGTAGCAGCTGCAATATCCTTGAGTTTAAAGTCAACTATATCACCCCAGATATTTCCAAAATCAAGGAAGTAAACACCGAGGATATTATCTAACTGTAGGAACCATAATTTCCCAAAGCCCTGGAAATGACTGACGCGCATTTCCACACTTCCTTCGAAGCTGAAGTTACCACCAAATTGAATTAGCTCGTCAGGCAACATACCAAGCTCACGCGCTCTCCATCCACGAACGCTGCCGCTTCCCCCAGCAAAGAATCGTCTGTTTAATGGAATCCTTACAGAACTATTCTTACTTTCCCCATATTTGTTTTGATAACCCGACTTTAATTTCCATGCCAGGATGTTAAAACGGCGTTTTGTTAGGTCAGTGTACCATCGACCCAGAAGAGTAACTTTATAGTACTGAGTAAATGGAAGACCTGCACGGATACCGGGCAGAATCTTTGGGAGAATTCCAGATTCTTCAAAAGAAATACTATTGAAAAAACCTTCTGTAGGTGAAAAGATATCGCTTGTTTTATCGCGCTGTAATGTAACTGTAAGAATCGAGTTAAATTGAGGTTGATCTTCTTGCTTAAGCACCTTTAGTACCGACTGTATCCTGACGGTATCTTGCAATATTTCTGGGTTTACCCGCTCAAGGGTCCAATCGAAAAAGCCATACGTGTAAGTTGCAAACTGATTACTGACACCGATCTTGTTCCGAAGTATGGATAGAATAAATATTTCTTGTTTCTCAGCACTTATCGAGGAAGTCCACGAACCGCTTAGTGTTTTTGTGAAGAGATATGGCTGTAATATTTGAAATTCTAATTCAACTGCTCCCTTAACTGAGAAATCACGCAAACCTTTTCCACCAAAAACTTTATCAAAATCCCATCGGTGGATATCTTGCGTTCTAATTCGTGTATGCGCATTGAAGGTTCGTGCATCACCAAAGAAATTTCGCCGGGTGTATCCTATACCAATGCCAAGATTGAAGAAACCACTCTCATCGGATACAACAAGCTCCGGAGATAAGTCGTTGCGTACTTGCGGACGAACATAGATATCTATCGGTATTATGTCTGATGAAGAAGTATCGTAAACATTTGGATGATCGATTCTTGCCGATTCAAAGATTCCAAGACGATTAAGACTGCGTTCGCTTGAGGCTATCTTCTCGCTGCTGAACCTTTCACCCGGTTGAAAATCGAGATACCTGATCGAAAGATCGTTGGTGATGTCTTCACGTGGGGGATCTACATGCATTGTAATAGAACCGAACCGGTACGGTATCCCTGTTTTAAAAACAAATTTCAAGAAAAAATTATCCGATGAAGTAAACTGGAAGGCACCGGAATTATCAGCATCATAGCGAGCGGCGGGAAAACCATTATTCGAAAGAAACTCTAATATTCGCGCAATTTCAGCCGAGCCACTGGCACTGTAATAAGGCATACCCGTATGGACGATTGGTTCAAAGAATAGCTTTGATCGAAGATCAGTCGGTATTGAATCAAGTCCGAGATAGACAATGCTATCGATGTATGAACGCTTGTTTTCTTGAATTGTAAAGAACAGGTCGATGCAATTCTTTCCAGTATCAACCTTTGTATCACTGGAAATTATGGAATTGTAAAAACCGTTGCTCCGATAAAGCTCTTTGAGCCGATGTTGGTCTTCAGCGAATATTTCCGCATCGAAATATTCGGGCTTCGCACCAAGCTTCTCTCCTAACGTACGATACAAAAATTGTGAAAACCTACCCGGTGTCTCCTTCGATTGAAGAACTTCGCTAAGTGCATCCTCGCTGAGCACTATGTTACACTTGAATTCAATTTTATTTATCTCAAATTGTTTATCACCCTTCGTTGATGATACTTGTGAAAATAATTGGTTCCAAATTCCTCCAACGATAAATATAGCAAGGAAGATTAAGATATAAGTTGGTAAATTTAAAAAACGTAACATTTAATGTGTCAAGGGAGCAGTGTTTACATATTCATAATAAAAAACCCATCCACCGTTCGCGTTGGGGATGGGTCGTAATGGTTTTACAGTTACTTTTACAGTCCAAAAAAATAACAATCAATACTCGTTTTCATCTTCAAAGAAATAGTCGCTCTCGGTTGGATAGTCGGGCCATATTTCATCCATACTTTCGTATGGTTCTTCAGTGTCTTCTAACTCTTGAAGATTTTCGATAACCTCATTCGGTGCCCCCGTTCGAAGTGCATAATCAATGAGTTCTTCCTTGGTTGCGGGCCAGGGTGCATCATCGAGATACGAAGCAAGTTCCATTGTCCAAATCATATTATTACTCCTAAGTCTTGAATCTATTCCGATCGCATTAGAATTATGTATCGAATCTCATCGCAACGCAATTTGTTGACGATATTCACCAATACTGACATCATCAAAAAAATAATCCATCGGATTCTGACTGATACCGTTGTGTCGAACCTCATAATGTAAATGTGGTCCGCTTACAAGTCCTGATCTGCCACTTTTTGCAATCAAATTACCGCGTTTCACATGCTGCCCTTCCCGAACAAGAATTTTTAAGAGATGCGCGTACACAGTTTGGTATCCATATCCATGGTTGATCACAATAGCATAACCGAATCCACCACCGGTGTGTCCCGCTAACTGAACAACACCATCGCCTGTTGCAACAACCTGAGTACCTACGTCATTTACAATATCTAACCCTTCATGGATCTTCTTAATACCTAACACAGGATGCATTCTGACACCGAACTCTTTTGTTGAATAGAAACCACTCATGGGTTTGATTGCAGGCAGCGCAGTGAAATATCCTTTATTGAATTCATACTTGTTAACAATCTGTCCGTAGCTTTGTTCTTGAACTTTAACTTCACTCGATAATGACCGCAGTAATTTTTTAGTCATGCTGAGAAGCTGCAAAGAACTATCTGAACCGAAATCTAATTCTGATTCAAGCACCGAGCCGCCTGTTCCCGCATGCTGAGTTTGCTCGTCTACTGTAGAGAGATCGACCATCAATCTTAGTTGATTACCTTGATCAGAAAGCCGGCTCACCGAGTTTTCGACCTGATTCAATTGCTGGGTGATAGCGGCTAACTGCTCGTGCAATAACCGGTTTTCTTGGATAAGCACTTGCAGTCGATTGTTGCCAATGCCCAAAAAATTATTACAGAGGTAGTTTGCCGTTAGTAAAAGTCCAATACAAAGAGCAACCGAAGTAGCTGCTATTCCAATGATTTTCAGTCTAACCCACCGAATCTTGCGGATTTGCAAGAGATGATCGGCATAATAGAACGTTATTTCCTTGTATTTTCTAAACATATCGGCTCAAAATTAAAAAAAAAATATGTATTTGTCAAGCTAATTTTTTTTAACGTGTGATTTTTGTTACTCGAAATCATGTTCAAAATAATCGATTACACGCTCACCGACTTGCTTACTTTTCTCTGAAATAACCGCTTCCAGCCGTTTTGAGAACTCTTTTGCCGAATCGTAACCATAATGTTTTAATAGATAATTAAGGGCAATTACTTCACATATCACGGTAACATTTTTCCCGGGGAATATCGGTAATTTCACTCGTGTAAGCTGAACATCAAGAATGTTCATACCCTCATCATCAAGACCCGTGCGGGTATATTCAGCATCGGGCTGCCAATCCATCAGCTCGACTATGATTTCGATACGCTTCTGAAAGCGGATTGCACGAATACCAAACATGCTTCGAACATCGATTAATCCAAGCCCGCGAATTTCCATGAAGTGTTTGACCAAATCAGTTCCAGAGCCCATCAATATTCCTTCACCTTTTCTGGTGATCATTACAACATCATCGGCAACCAGGCGATGTCCGCGCTCAATAAGGTCGAGAGCGATTTCGCTTTTCCCAATCCCCGAACGTCCCATCAACAATAAACCAATGCCGTAAACATCGACGAATGATCCATGAACAACAGTTTGAGGAGAAAATTGATCATCAAGGAAATCACTTAAAATGTAGACAAGCTTTGTTGTTTCAAATGGTGTAATCAAAATCGGTATCTGGTGTTCGTTTGCGATTTTCAAGAAATGTTCGTCAACTTCGTTATTGTTTGTAACGATAACACAAGGTACTTTAAATTGAAAAATCTTTTGCAGTGCCAATTCTCTCTGTTGCGGATTCAAAGTCGCAAGATAACGCATCTCAGTATTACCACAAACTTGAACCCGATCAAATCTAAACAGTTGAACATATCCTGCCAATGCCAAACCCGGACGATGAATATTCTTATCCTTAATTTCCCGATTGAAACTGATCTCACCAGAAAGTGCCGTGAGCTTCAGTCTTTCTTTATTACTCTCATAGAGAAAGCCGACTGTAATACTTTCTTTCATTGATGTTTTATTTGGTATAGATTTCATTCTTCTTCCCCGCTGATGGTGATATCTTCTTTTACTCGGCGTAATGTTGTTTTATTTTTCGTGCGTATTTTTGTTTTATGTTTCGCAAGCTGTCGTTCCAATTTTCCTATCGCAAGATCGATAGATTTATAATAATCTTCACTTTTCTCTTTAGCTGATAGCAGTGTTCCCTGGACGTGTAGGTTTATTTCTGCCATCTTCAAACTATTTGTTGTGCGTTCAAAGCTCAAGATAATGTCGCTGCGCATAATACCATCGTAATATTTGTCGAGGCGTTTTACCGCTTCAACTGCATGTTCTTTTATAGTGTCGTGAGCTTTAAATTTTCGTGCAGTAAAATGTATGTCCATAAATATCTCCTTTCAATTAAACTAAGCTTTTGGATGTGCTTGATTATATATACGCTTAAGGCGATTCACTGTTACATGTGTGTATAATTGCGTTGTGGATAAACTTTCATGTCCGAGTAATTCCTTCACGGCACGCAAGTCTGCTCCACGATTCAGCAGATGAGTTGCGAACGTATGACGCAAAACGTGCGGGCTTTTCTTCTCGATTTCTGAGACCGCGCTAATATATTTGTTAACAATTCTGAAAATTCCCTTCGGGTACATTCTTTTTCCCCGCGCAGAAAGAAATAGGGCTTTACGATCCTCTTCTTTAATAATCACATATAATTTTTTGTCTCTTTCTTTGAGATATTGTTTTATTGCTTCCCTTGCCTTCCTTCCGATTGGAACGATGCGATGCTTCCGTCCTTTGCCAAAGATTTTTATCGTGTCGTTCATAAAATCGACCTGATCCAGATTAAGCTGAATCAGTTCAGCCAACCTGATGCCGGTGCTGTATAAAAGCTCCAATATTGCACGATCACGTAAACCCTCCATTACTGAACAATCGGGAATAGCCATCATCCGCTCGACGGAAGCTTCATCGAGAAAGTATGGAAGTTTCTTCGGAAGCCGTGGAGAAACCACATTCAATCCCGCATTATGTTTTATAACATTTAGCTTTACCAAGTACTTCAGGAACGAACGAACTGCTACGAGCTTCCGCGCAACACTACTTTTACTTCTTCCATTCTCGAGCAAGTCTCCTAAAAAAAGTCTGATAGTTACCTGATCGATATTTGCAACTTTAAACGGCATACCCGAAAAATGCCGCTTGAGAAATTCATAAAACTGATTGAGATCACCCTCGTATGCAGATACGGTATGAGAGGAATAATTCCGTTCACTCGAAAGATAATATAAATATTTTTTTATATACTCGATCATTAAACAATCTATCAGATGGCTGCTGCAACCTCATTTTTTTTAACCTCGCTTTTGCACGAGGGACATTTCAAGTATTCTCCACGTTTCTCTGAATATTTCAAAACCATAAATGGTGCACCGCACGTTTCACATGGTTGGTCGGTCGGCTTATCCCACGAGGCAAAATCACATTTAGGATAGTTCGAGCATCCATAAAATGCCCGCTTACGCTTCGTCTTTCTTTCGATGATGTCTCCTTCCGCACATTTCGGGCATTTAATTCCCATCGAGATTGGTTTGGTATTTTTACATTTTGGATAATTTGAACAACCGAGAAAAGTCCCGAACCTACTTGAGCGGACCAACATCTCTCCACCGCAAAGCTCACACTTTAAACCAGCTAAATGTTGCACTTTTTCCTGATCTTCAGGTAGCGGCTTTGTGTTTTTACATCCGGGGTAACCACTGCAAGCCATAAACTTACCGTTTCTTCCCCATTTGATGATCAACGGCTTACCGCAAAGCTCACATATCTCCTGGGTTTCTTCTTGTAAAGACTTTTTAATGGTAGAAGCTTTTTTAGAAGCTTTCTCAAGTGAATCGCTGAACGGAATATAGAAATCATCTAATACTTTTTCATACGTATTTTTTCCAGATGCGATTGTGTCGAGTTCTTCCTCCATCTTCGCCGTGAAACGGACATTGAAGATGTGTGCGAAATTTGTTGTAAGGAGTTTATTAACTTCCATACCAAGCTGCAGAGCGTACAACTTACGCTCTCGCTGCTCAACATATTTCCGATCTATTATAGTACTAACAATAAGCGCATAGGTGCTTGGGCGCCCGATGCCGAGCATTTCCAAAGTTTTCACCAAACTACTTTCCGTGTACCGCGGCAGCGGTGATGTTTCGTGCCTATGTGGAACAACACTAAGTAAAGATGCTGTTTGGCCGGTTGTAATGTTTGAAGGGAGCCGTTCATCTTTAACTTCTGCATCTTCTTCATCTGCTGGCTCACCATCACCATTAAGCGAATCGTCGTATACCTGCAAGAATCCCCTAAACTTGTACTTAGACGAAGTTGCCTTGAACTGGAAAATTCCTCCTTCCACAATAACAGTCGTGATCTCCAAAATTGCAGCTTCCATCTGACAAGCTACAAAACGATTCCAGATAAGCTCATAAAGCCGAAAAAGGTCTTTATCTAAGTATTTTTTAACTGCACTTGGTGAATACTTAACCGACGTTGGGCGAATTGCCTCATGTGCATCCTGCGAAGTTTTTTTCTTTTTATAGATGTTCGGATGCTTGGGAAGATATTCTTTACCGTAATTATTGAAGATATACTCCCTCACTTCCGCAACTGCATCGTCGCTCAAGCGTGTTGAATCTGTACGCATATAAGTAATGAGTCCAACAGCCCCTTCTGCTCCAACATCGATTCCCTCATAAAGCTTCTGAGCCAATTTCATCGTTCGTGATGCGGATAATGCAAGCTTGCGTGATGCTTCTTGCTGCAGCGTACTTGTAATAAACGGCGGTAGCGGATTACGTTTTATTTCCCGTTTTTGTACACTTGCAATTGTATAAGATTGTTTATTTATCTCACCGAGATACTTATTCGCTTCAGCTTCCGATGGTATGTATGTATATCTATTACTTGTTCCTTTATGCTGGATTTCTGTCAGATTATCTTTTAACGGGACAATCAATTCTTTACTATCGATCTTCCAAAGTTTTGCATAGAAAGCATCACTATTAGATGTTTTAAATTCACCGATGATCGACCAATACTCGGTTGGGGTGAAACTCTTGATTTCCTCTTCTCGTTCACAAATTAATCGCAGTGCCACCGACTGAACGCGGCCCGCAGAAAGACCATAATAAATTGTTTTCCAGACAAATGGACTTACTTTGTAGCCAACAATCCGATCCATCACGCGCCGCGCCCGCTGACTCGCAACGAGGTTCTCATCGATCTTCCCAGGTTTCTTCATCGCTTCATTGATGCCCCTCTCAGTGATTTCGTGAAATAACACTCGATAAATATTTTTGTTCTTCTTACCTATCTCTTCTGCAATATCTGCTGCAATCGCTTCACCCTCTCTATCAGGGTCAGTTGCGATGTACACATTGTTAGTTTTTTTTACTGCATCATGCAGCTTTTGGATTACTTCTTCTTTCCCTTCAATAATTTCAAATGTCGCCCTATAGCCATTTTCCATATCAACTCCCAGATCGCTCTTGGGTAAATTTTTAATATGCCCAACTGATGCTTGAACTGTAAATTCTTTTCCCAGATATTTGCTAATCGTCTTGGCTTTTGCCGGCGATTCAACTATGAGCAGCGATTTTTCCATCAAGTCGTTTAGGTTTTTTATTTTATGTTAGTGTATTACTTAAATTTCAATTTAAATAGATAATAATTTTCTTTCTCTGTTATGCGCAATTTATCCTGCCGCTTTTTATCACGATAACCTAATAAATGAAGTACACCATGAATTACAAGACGTGAATATTCTTCTCGGAAAGATACCTTATAATCCTGCGCCTGGCGTCTGGCTTGATCGAGGTTTATATAAACTTCACCTTCAATATTCTTTCCATTTTCTTTCATTGGAAAACTCAATACATCCGTTGCATGCCAATGATCGAGGTATAACCCGTTTAAATTGATCATTTTCCTATCATCAATAAAAACTACATTAATCTCAGCATCACCGTGATATTCATTTCTGAAAACAAATCGAGCTGCAGCGATAGTTCCTCTATGTTGAATTTTGTGTTTTGGATGCGCATTAAATATCCTGACATGAATCATGATATTTTTTGTTTTGGACGAATCTCACCTTCCGGTAAAATCGATTCGGTCAGTGATAAGGCAATACCCGATAACATTACTTCCGGACCGAGACGAGTAAAATCGCCCGAGAGGATCTCGCGATCAACATTTGCATAGAGTGAGCAGCCGCCTTCTTTTTCAATAATAAGACCTGAGAGCTTGCCCTTATACTCACCGACAAAAGTAACCTCATTTAGCATCTCGCTAATTACATAACCGGAACAGAAATGGAGCTGAAGATGCGCGCTGGGTGTGTATGCCGATATTAAATTACCGCGGCGGTTTCCAATTATTATATTAGGATATATTTCTAACGCAAGTTTCCTCGCTATTCCTTTTCCGATTAGCTCGAACCGATAATTGTTTCTTTTATGTTTCGCCGAGACACCGAATATCTTACTTAATTTTTTTATATCGCCTGCTTTGAATGTAAACACCATTTAGCAACAAATCCTTATCTTGATATGCACTAATAAAAACCCCGATTGTTGGCTTTAGCATAACCGCACACTCGGGGAGCTGATTCCAATATCTTAATCATTTAATTATGATAGCACCACTACGTTGACTGCTTGCAAACCTTTCTTTCCTTCGCTTACCTCATATTGAACATTCATACCCTCTTTTAGAATCCTAAACTCATTATTCGTTTTAATGGCTGAGTAATGCACAAATATATCTCCGCTACCATCTTCCGGAACGATGAAGCCAAAACCTTTTTTACCATCAAACCATTTTACCTTGCCAGTTGCCCTATTCGATTTTTGTTCCATCAATGATAATAATTCATATTTTATTGAGCAATATAATACTTGACTGCTATCAATGTCAAGTATAAGATAATTAAATTTCGAATTCCAATCCTTCAGAAGCAGCAATACAATCAAATTTGTACTGCCGATTTCGTATCTCTTTCTTACAAGTTTTCAAAATATCATCCACCTTATCATCATCATGTGCCGGATCATGATGAAAGAGCACCAACCGTTTAACTTTCCCTTCTGCCGCGACCTTTAGCGTGAAGAGGTAATGAGAATGACCCCATCCAACTCGGTCAACATATTCTTCAGGTGTATAAGTTGCGTCGTGTATGAGAACATCGGCGTTACGGACAAAATCAAAAATACATCGGTTAGGATCAGATTTTGAATGCGAATATCGGTCTATCACTACTTTTTCTACGTTTCGCATCGCCTGCACAACACGCCGATCGAATGGCTCGTTATCGCTGATATACACCAACGATTTACCATGCTGCGAGATTCTATATCCGATTGCAAAAGAAGGATGATTGACATACATAGTTTTCACAACAGCACCGAAAACTGAAAGCTCTTCCTCGCCAACAGGACGAAAATTTATTTTAGCTTTCAGCTCGTTTAATTGAATAGGAAAGTATACTTTGTTCATCTGATCGGAGATCATCTTTTGTAAAGATACCTTTTCTGTTTCACCACCGACGATCGTCAACTCGTTCCCCGAAATAAATGCCGGCTTGAAAAATGGAAACCCTTGAATATGATCCCAGTGAGGATGAGAAATAAGAACATATGCATTTATAGATTCCCCATTTTCGATCAATGTTTCTCCAAGGTTTCGAATGCCCGTACCCGCGTCCAAAATAATAAGCTCATTCTTTGATAGACGCAACTCAGTACAAGCAGTGTTACCGCCATACCGTACGGTACATTTACCTGGGGTAGAAATTGATCCTCGTGTCCCCCAAAATTTCAGTCGCATGTTGTTACCTCACAACCGGTTTTAACCATTTACACTTCTCGATCTTTTTTAATTAGAATCTCATCCTGAATGAGAGTATCGGAAATAACCCACCCAATTTCAAATCCAACGAAAGTATGTGTTCTTAATAAATTCAATTCTTATTATTTCCATCATAACGAGGAGGCATCCATTTATCTCTCTTCCAACTCATAAGCTCAATATTTATTTTTCCGATTAGGACTTTCATCTTCGCGATAACTGGAATCCGCGCGGCATCATTACTGAACCAACCTTCAAAGCCACCCGTAAGACCGAAAACACCGATGAAATTTGCTTCACCATCAAAATAAATCAGATCGATCGGATAATCAACTGCATCGATCTTACCTTTGGTCCGTTCAGCGGTAAAATTAATAAGGGCGTTCCCTTTCTTTTCATTAATTATTACCGGGATGTTCATTTGATGCTGGTAGTGAATATTCCTGCGTGCAAGAAAGAAAAGAGACAAACCATCCTGAGAAAGCGTATCAACATGTAATGTATCACGTTTATCAATTTTTCCGCTTTTCCATGTACTTTGCTCCAGGTATATTGATTTATGGGGATAATCAAAATTATATAAATACGAAATCCACTTGTTATCCTGTTTGTCACGTGCATGAAAGAAACTGGAATAAATGCCCTGCTCAATGATACTCTCATAGACAGCATGGAGATCGACAAGGGGAACGCCTTTATACGAATCTATATATGCAACAGCTTTGTAGCTTTTTTGATTGTTGTTGGTGACAGTCTCCAGCAATTTAATTTTCACCTGACCTAAATCGATACCCAAAAAGCTGACATTATATGTTAATTCCTCCCCGATTTGA
>Ga0315292_10000165_pt1 | contig 27119 bp, 43 predicted proteins | sample YL17G13_0_MG_FD_204029 | JGI IMG/M metagenome (GOLD analysis project Ga0315292, IMG submission 204029) | Sediment microbial communities from Yellowstone Lake, YNP, Wyoming, USA - YL17G13_0 | ecosystem: Environmental > Aquatic > Freshwater > Lake > Sediment | place: USA: Wyoming | collected... | reverse complement strand
TCATTTTGTAGGCGGTGAGTTTAGTTGATGATGTTAGCATTTCTTTTTATTCCAATAAAGACGCTCTAATTTTTTCACTTTTTGATTAGCACCAGCCATCATCCCACGTTTATTTATATCGACTGTTTCTTGAAACCGAGGATCAGCTATATTAAATTCTGATATATAGACAGGGAAATCACGGGTAGCAGCCCAATCCAGGAATTCTTTTTTATTAAAAGTTGAGGCATACTCTTTTGTATTTTCATACGGAATATCACAATACACAACTGAGTTTGGGAGAATGGGAACATCCCTATAATCACCAGATGAGATGATTAGATTGCTAGCTGACCGCTGCAACTCCTGCAACCGCTCCAACTGCTGCAACTGCTGCAACTGCTGCAACTGCCTCAACTGCTCCAACTGCTGCAACTCCTGCAACTGCTGCAACCGCTCCAACTGCTGCAACCGCTCCAACTGAATAGATCCGTTAATTCTTGACCACTGTTTTCGCTGTTCGTCATTTAAAAATGGAATAAGACAATCTGGAATAGTGTTTGTTTTTCGATAGTGCTCAATCTTATTTCTGAAGAATAGACGACGAGTCTTTATATCTTTATTCGTCCACGTTTTTCTTTGTAAAACTTCTTCAGCTAACTCGTCAAATTCCCCGAACACAATTGCATTATGCATCGATCGTTTATATGGCTCTATTTCTTTAGAAAATATGTAGTGCCTATTATTATTTCCAAAACTCCAACAAGTAGCAATGTAGGCATCAGCGTCTTTACGCTTAAAGAATTCTTCTCGACTAATCCATTCAGGTTTAAATTTATCATAGTTGTAATCGCCGTTGATTGCTTTTTTAAATAATGTTACTAAGGGCAACGATATCTCATTGTAATGGACAGTCTTATATTTATTGAGAGTAAGCATGCAGTGTGAAATAGCACCGCCGCCACCAAACAAATCATAAAAATTATCTGCCTTGGGAAAGAATGAACACAACTTTTCAGCTATTGTCCCTTTAGATCCCTGATAAGGAAGTCCGTATTCACTCATAAATATTTCACTTTAATTTCTCGTTGTTCAAATTCCCTGAATAATTCTTGTTGTTCTTCTTCGTCTCTACATTCAATTGTGATTAAAAATTTATCTATTTTTTCCTTTTTGTCTTCTTTGTCTTCTACATCTTTATCAAAGAAATTATTCTTAAAATTATCGAGATTAAAATCAGGAAATTTATATTCTGCTAGTTCATCAAATGTTAAATCCAAACCGACGAAATCAAACAACCCTTGATCAGATACCGATCCGAATTGAGAGATGTAAGATAGTAGTTTCTCTTTAGCTTCCTTCTTTGTCTTCGCCTCAATGATATCGCAAGGTAGTTCTGGGCATTCCCAACCATCTTTAATCATCTTACGTACAACAGTTAAGCGTTGATGCCCATCGAGAATGTAATTTTTCCCAGCATGTTTCCAGACGAAAAGAGGTGCCGAGAAACCATGCTCTATTATTTGTTTCATTAAGCGTTCTGCATTGACGTTTGATAATTCCTTTAGGTTACCCTGGAATTCCGTCAGCTCGTCAACTGGGATCGAGGTATGACCTTTACATGCAATCGTAATTTTCATCTAGTATTATCCTATCTTCAGGTTGTTCAGAAAAGAGATCAGAGAATTCTTGTTCATCCATTACTTTACGTGCCAGGTCTTGTGATTCAAAATAGTATTTTTCTCCTGACTTATCTAGGACGACAAAACCAGTATCAAAAGTAAATGTGCGTTGTGGTGATAAAGCGAAGTATTTAATCATTTCTTTTTCCATTCCTTCAAAGCATTCTTAATTATTAGATACGCAGTCACCAATAAAGACGTGGCGATAACTGCACCTTCTTGTTGTCCTACATGTCTTCCTAGTCCGTATGCTTTACTCATCTTTCGTTATCCCCAACTTTTAGTGTTATAACATTGTTCTTGGGTAACAAGGGGACTGGTTTTATAGCTGGAAGAACAGGCTCTATCTTACCAAGTAGCTCAATAATACTGAGCATGCGTTCTTTGCATTTTTTATAAATAATATGATAGTCAGTTTTATTTTCAATCTCTTCATGAATCCATTGCGCCATTCTAGTTTCAGCTTTTTTAAATAAACCAAGATCCGCAACACTTAAACAATCTCTTAAATTGCTTCCAGACGGTGTTTTAAAGTCTTTGTCTTCCAAAAATAAGTGCATGAGTTTTGAGTAATGAATATAGTATTTATTTGCACTTTTAGATCCATTAGATATTGCATGAGGAATAAGTTCGTATTTTATAACATCAGTTAAATTTCTTCTGGCAAGTTTACCTTCTAATCTTGCCTCCGCCCATTTTAATATTGGTGTACTATCTTGTGGTGCATTTTCTAAAATAAATGCTTCCATTTTATTAAAGGCATCGAGGAATTTTATTTTCCACTCCAGTGCCTCTTTTCCAGTCAGTCCCATTGCGACTAGAGTGAACCCATCTCTAGTCAGTAGAATCATAGGTTGTTCTCTACCCCAAGTATCAAGATACGAGGTCGGCTGAAAATTCAGGAGACGAAAATCCTGATTTACTTCAAGATTATTTATAGTCTGAAGAATGTTGTCATGCCTCTTTTTAAACCTATTTGCCAAAACTAAACTACTTACTGTTGCTTTACCATTAAACACCTGTAAATCATTCATCACTAATTATCTCCATATAAAACTGTACTAAAATACTTCTCACCAATTTCTAGACTCTAACAATTCCTTCTTTGCCATTCCCTTATCTTCTTCAAAACTCGCAACAACTTCTACATCTGGAAAATCCTTTAACAGTCTATCGACATCAATAGAACTTCCTGGTTCTAAAATGTGGTACTTATCTTCATCTGCACTATTCAGAAAACCCATCTCACGAAACTTACCTTTAACCAAGTACTTATTGAGTACATCTAAAGTCCATCCATCTTTTTTGTGATATCTAGCAGCAAGCGAACTTATTACTATCCTTCTTGGCATCATTCTTATAACTCCGAAAGAAATATTCTTGCTTTAATTGCGCTGGTATTTGTCGTTGATAGACAAGCCTTCTCGGCCTCACACCAGGTGCGTTCTGATTGATGCGTCTAGCGTGTAGCATTTCTCATCAATGTATTTTTTATATGCTTTTTCATTTATTATTTTAGACATAACTTTATCCTTTACCATCGCCATCGCCATCGCCATCGCCATAGCCATAGCCAGAGCCATAGCCATCGCCATAGCCATCGCCATAGCCATCGCCATAGCCAGAGCCAGAGCCAAAGCCAGAGCCAAAGCCATAGCCAGAGCCATCGCCATAGCCATAGCCATAGCCAGAGCCAGAGCCATCGCCATCGTAAATAATTATTTCTCCCATCGTGATTTCCTTAAATTTATTTCTGCTACTTTTGTTGTTGGGATGATTTCAATAGCTTCAGTTAACTTTAATTCCGAGACAGGATCAGATATTCTAGTGTACTTTTCATCAACACCGTTATTAGCTACTTCATTCAAAGTATTCGCACCAGCCCAACGCCAAATTCTTCTAGCTTCAGTTAATTCAATTTCTTTACCGTTTTGAGATTTCAAAAATCCTGTGTGCACACCTGCTGAATACGTTCTAACTACTACAAATTTTCCAATCATAATTTCTCCTTTAGACATAGCTTTACTTCCAATTGATTAATCAAAACCTTTATCTCATCAATAATTTCTTTGTTAGTCTTTGCGGGGTACAATGATTCCTCGTAGTATTCCCAGTGTTCGGAATAGATATATTCTCCGATTAATTTGTTTGCTAGTTTATTGTCATCCCCAAACCAATGTTCTAATTTATCATTATAATGCACATAGTTAAGGTATTCCCAAGTTACTACTCTAACCTTCCTACCCTTTTCTAATTCCCAGAGTTTCATTTTTCACACTCCTTGTAATCAAGGCAACTGTGTGTGTATATCTCATCATCAACTACTGGTTTTTTCCTATACTTGTTCATTTTTTATTTCTCCCTCAGTTTAGTTATAATTCTGTCCATAAATATTTTTGTCAGAGATTCGGTTGTCAAAATAATTTCTTCAGAAGAAACAAGACTAAAATGTTCATTATTTAGATGTAAACTTGAGGTTAAAAGTATTTTAAATATTTCTAATGCTACGTTCTCTTCTGTAACTTTTATGTCAATTGAGAGTAATCGATACATATCATTATTCATCATTTTTATCCTTACACAAATCCATCTCACTTTTAACATACGTTACTGCAAGACCTTTTCTTTTTTTGTCGTCCAAAACCCATGCTTTTCGCATAGCATCACGGACAAACTCATAATTTTCTGGTTTAGTCTCAAGCCATTCGTTAAATTCTTTTTCGTAGTTCATTAGTACAAATTTCCTTGTTTTTCACATCTCTTACTATTTGCAATAGTATTTCAGACTCGTGACGTAATTTTACATCTGACAATAAAAATAATATCTCTGCGTATTTTAAATCTTTTGATTGTATCCAATTAAGTAATTCATCTGACAATATTGCTAACTTTTCAAAATCTACAAAATTATTTTTTTTCATCTATTCACAAACTCCATATTTTTATTAAAGTGTAAATACTCATAATGATCCACAAAGCACCTAATACTGCTAGAATAATGTATAAATCACGCTTCATATCTTATCCTCTAATGCTGATCTATATGCTTCGCTCGATATCTCTGCTAGTGTCTTTAGATATCCGTAAAGTTCACCAGGCTTTTTATTTGTAGTTTGTAATGCTATCGATTCAACAATATATGCAATGATAAGACATGCCGAAACCCATTGTGATGGCTGTATGTTTTTTTCTATTAACATTTTGGTTGCCAAATTGGTACATAGTTGATGTAAATCTGGATGTAAGTTTAGTTCTTTTAATTTTTGTTCGATCATTTTTTTAATCCCCACAACCCAACAAATTTTTGCAACATCAAAATCATTCTAAAAAATTGTTAACATTTACTCACCCCCGATATTTTTCATTGTCGATTTAATAGTTTTCTTTGATCCGTATTTTTCCATTACCTTTACTATCTCTTCGGTGCATGCGTTTGCGTAATAGTCATCAAGTTTATTTATCGAATCGTTATAAGAATGAATTATCTTTTTGTATTCCAATATTGATCGAATATATTCGCGTTCTTCCCGATATGTAGCGTGTCGTTCTCCAATAAAATACGAAAAGACCATGAGAACAACGACGATAAATGCCCTAGTCAACTAGGCCTCTGCGTCTTCGTACATTCCTTTATATCGTTCTTCACGCTCCGCAATTCGTTCTTTTTTTTCAACATAAATAACCCTTTCCGCTAAAGACTTTTTTTCTTTTTCAATGCACGATGGGCATTGAACGAATTCTATATTCCTTTCCTTATTGATAAATTGTTGTTTACAATTATATCGAGCATAGCAATTTGGGCATAAAGCTGTATAACCTGTGTCCAGAATTAAGAGCGAATGAGGATCAGACATACTGTACCTAAAATGAGCAAAGCGATAATAACGTAAATCCAAGAAACGTTTCTTTCCCTTTGTTCAAAGGCTTTTTGTGCTGCGATTAAAGCTTTATTTTTTTTCATTTACACCTCGTCAGTATATATATATATACTAAAAAATGGTGATTAAGTAAAGGACAATTATGAAACCAAAACAATTGATAATAAAAGTAAACGAAACAGAATCTTTTGTGTTGTACAAGATGGCACGTGAGTTTTTTGACGGGAATGTTTCTGCGTTTTTACGTTATGCAGCATTGGATTATAAACGACCGCGAATGGATCGTGAATTAGAATGCAAGCGAACTAGACTTATGCTTTTAAAAATGTCTTTAGAAGAATATTTACATGTTTATCAGCAAGCAAAAAAATTAACTGACGGGAATGTGTCTAGATACATAAGAACCGCAGCATTATGCTGCGTTCGAGTTGAGGATGTTTAGTTTTTAATATCAACGCCGGTCAATGGATATCTAGGCAAAATAATTTGTTCATATTGATACGAGTTTGTCGAAAGTCCAGATTCGTTTTGACAGCTATTTGCGGCTGGTATTCTCGATAAACGAGTGAAGCTTCCAAGATTCTGTCCTTTCATTTTCCAAGCAGTTGTATTGTCACGACCATCAATAAACACATTTGAAAACATTCCATTCTGCATTACTAGCCTTGATTCTCCGGTACAGTCCAGTCCTGCAAAAACTAAATAAGCATTGGGCAATGCTCCACTTGATTTTGTGATTTGATATCTATTTTTTCCATCGATAACATAATATTCATTTGTTGCTGTATTTAAGCCTAAAAAGCGGCCTAGAATCGATCCATCTGGGTTAAGGGCGTTAACGGTTAGGGCGTCTTGTCCAGCTTCACCGTTGAGGCCGTTCGTCCCTGCTATGCCGTCTTGTCCGTTAGTGCCGTCTTTCCCGTCCACGCCTGATGTGCCGTCTTTAGTTTCTGGCATTTCGATAGTTGCCCACGTACCTAGTTCACAACTAAAAAACTCTTTCGTGTCTTTTACATACACCAATTGATTCTCGTTATCAGTTCCGCATTCTGGAAGTTCGCTTTTCGATTTTAGAGCTAGGCTAAGTTGTCTATCGGAAATAACTTTAGTGTCCATTTTCTTATTTTCTTTTTCTTTCTCGATACTTGTAGTTGGTCCATTGTCCCCCCTGCTTTTTGGACCAGATTCTTCTGTTGGGTTTTGAGATACTGTAGGGTTTTGCTCTGACCCACAACTAATCAGGATTAGGCTTAGTAGTAGTTTTCTCATTTTCGATCTCCCTCGTTAAAAGTGTTCTAAGAGTTTTCCCGATATCGATTCCGTGTTGTTTGCAGTACTCGATCAGTTCTTCGTCTATTCTGATCGAGACTATTTTTGTCTTTGATTTTTTCTTTTTAATTAGCATTACAATACTCGCAATTTTTATCATCACATTTATCAAAATCATCACTTCCAGTTTGTGAACAAATCCACTCGATATCATGGCATAGCTCTGCTAAAGTTTCGGAACACCCTCTCGTGAACTTAGTCCCTTGCCATCCACATGGATACTCTTCGTGAATTTTTTTAGCCAAAGGCTCGATTTATTTTATCAATTCTTCTATTTCGTTTTCCGTCAGTTTTTCATCGATTCTAAACTGTAGCACGCTTCCGTCGAAAACTTGTCTACTACAACCATTTCCCTCTGCATACTCTGTCGTTATCTCACCCTTCTCATCGATGTAAAGATGTGCTGGCTGTGGAAAACATTGTCCGTCATACTGAAAAAAGTTTGGTCTCAAATTACACATAGTTTTACTCCGATAAAAATTGTTCAACATATTCTGCTAATTCTAGTGCAAACTCTTTATCGTCCCTTGTCTTGCAAGTTTCCCTTAAAATCTCTTCGTGAATTTCTTTGCGTTTTTGATCCATCAAAAAATACAAAGCCGCCGTATCAGGATGCCTCATCTTTGCCATCGTTTTGATGATGTTTACGTATCGTTCGAGTAGTTTGTCCATTTAATCACCCTCAACAATATCGTCAATACCTGATTTAAAATCTGCAATTGCTTCACTTGATTTTTCAAACCATTCGGTCATTCTTTCGCCGTCCAAATAAATTGCGAAAATCCAGCGTGAATTTAAGCGGTAACTTCTCAAATTAAATTTATGTCCTTTGTAGATCTGCCATTTTTTTGTAAACATTTTGTCTCCTTTTTGTTTACTTACATAAACCTCATCGGCATATCTGTGAAAAACTTTAGCACTATTTTGTAACTGTTTGATTTTATTGATGTGTATTTTTTTTGATCAGGGATTCTGTTACATTTTGTTACATTTTTTATTTGTAATATCAGTAAGTTACAGCAAAATGTAACAAATGTTACACGCCTGTTACACCACTTTTTTTTAATGATTACTTATACTTATACTATATAATATATAAAATGTAACAAAAAGAGATAGATATATATAAAGATAAATAAAAATTTTTTTTATTTTACACATATGTGTCTACCCCCCTCTTGTTACACTGTTACACTTTGAAAACGTCATAGATAAGATTTTGATTTGATTGGCAAAAAGAGTGTTACAAAAAGTGTAACAACGTGTAACAGTACGTTACACGAGCAGGCAATATTATTGACTTTTTTGCTGTTTGCTTAAGAATTAAGCTTAATTTTAGTTGCACGAGTAACTAATTTTCCAAATCTAGCCGGTGTCGCTTTTTCCGCACCTGGAAGTCTAGCGAGCGATTTTGCCCAACCGTTTTCCCAACGTGTCCCGCGAAAGATAGCTGACTTTAAAGTACTGTGCGTATCTGATATTATCAGCGTATCATCTTTTACTAAAATTCCAAACGTTTTTAATTGATCAGTTTGCTGTTGTAAGTTTGCCTCAAGAATTTCTGCAATAGTTTTTTCTTCAGACGACGACGAGTATAAATGTTGTGCTTGGATTCTGACTTTAGTCGTGAGCAAGTGATTCAAACATTCAACCTGATCAGTGTCTTCACTATCTATTTTCTGCTCACCGAAATTTAGATCGGAAACAATGCTTTTAGCTTCATTTTGTGTTACAGCATTATCACTTGTCAAAGCCCACCAACCAGCGCACAGCATGCCGTATTGTTGACCGTAACGTTGATTTATTATGCCAGCGATCACGGATCGGAAAACTTCGTATGATTCGACGATAATGGGAATCATTTCGATCATTCTGGAAAAGAGCTTTTCGCCAAAACTTGTGTCTAGTTTATTCACAGCGGTCATAAGACGCTTAAAATGTTCTTGATCAGAATTATGATTATCAAGTTCTAAGATCGAAAATCGCGACCTGTCTGCGTCGTTTTCCAGAGTAATACGAATACTCGAAACGAGTGCGGCGAAGTTCAGGGAATATCTTTCTGGCTTTCCTGTCGCAGAACCTTTAATTATATGCCCACTGGTAAATGACCAGGTTTGTCGGAGTAACTCAATAATATTTTGTGTACGTTCTTTCGTTTGCATATTAGTCGATTCAAATTCATCGAAAATTATTGGGATGCTATTATACTGAACAGTCTGTCTAATGCCAGCTTCGGTAGCACCGCCTTGGAGATAAAGCCAATTTGAATCGTCACCTAAACAAGGTCTTACAATCAAATCTATGCACGTTGATTTCCCCGTGCCTGATCCACCTGTTACCCACACATGAGGTCTTACAGGCAACGCTCCGGCGATTCTAGCTATAGCTAGCCAACCGGAAAGTAAAATAAAAGATTTCGGATCTTTCCACTTGAGAAGCGCACAGGCATCAACGAGTTTTGCACAATCGTTTGTTGATAACTTTTCTGAATTTATTTTAAGCATCTTATTTTGAGATGCAACATAAATGTATCTGCTTTTTTTTCTTTCTAACCCGCAGCCAGAGTTGACGACAACTTTCCCTCCGTCCAACCAAACACCAGTCCCACGAATACGTGTGTTATCAAACATTCCGACAGCATTTGATTGTTGAATAATATCTGATCTTGCCTGATCCCAACGTATTCCTTTTTTTCCGACATAAGCCGTTTCCCAATATTCAATTGGCATCAGTTCAAACATTTCAGTTGGAGAAAATGAGGAAAGCTGTTTAATTGTGTTTGTTTTTTTATCAAAGAAAAAATGCTTGCCATTTAAAAATCCAAGCGGTATATAACCAACTACCTCTGGTTCTTCTACTTCTAATTTTATCGTCCCCTTATCCACATACATATCATTAAAATCGTTATACCCGTCCGGGAAAATTGCTTTCCCCAATGATACTCGTGCCGCTTCTAAAGCCTTTGTCCTACCTGGATTTCCCTCTGTCTTGGTATCATCATCGCCACAGATAATAATAGTTTTTGTAATATATTTTTTTCTAATTTCCGTTGCTACATTAACAAGATTTGTAGCGTTGAATGATACGATTGTTGTCTTACCAGTGGCCTGACGAATGCTTGCTCCAGTTGCAAACCCTTCACAGATATAGAATAATTCTTCGTCAAGAGAACCAATCACATGGAAAAGTCCTGATGTTTTTTGCCCTGTTATAAAGCGTTTCGTCCCGTCTGGAAATATTCTTTGAAGTCCCTGCAATTCATTGTTGATATCTACCATTGGAACAAATACAATACGGCCATCGTCGTCGAGTTGTGTTTTCGATCCGTGAAGTTCGGTTATTTTTTTCCGCTCGAAATAATCAGATGCGAAAACTGGTTTAGCTTGATTCCATAATTTATTTGCATACTCGACGGCTTCTTTTTGTTTTACTGCTCGTTCTTCTTCAGCGCGTTGTTGTGCTTCGACAATTCGTTGCGAAATTATTTCTTTGTCTTGTCTTTCGTATTTGACCTTGGATCTAAATTCTTGTTTGTCACCAGTCTTCCAATCGCCAATAATGAGGATATAATATGGTTCGCCATTTTTAATTGTATGAAGTTGAAACCCTACGTACCAAGCGTTTTTTTTGCCATGACGATCAAAGCGATGTATTTTACCATCTAGTTCAAAAGAGTGTAAAGAGTAACCTACTTGATTTGCCCAAGCCAACAATTCTTGCATATGTTTTCCTCAATGATTTGAAAAATATTATACAAGAATTATAGTTTAGTAAAGTAGATTTTTTAAATATGATTAAGTATAAGATTATCAACGTCTTCGATGGATCGTGCCACAATATAGACACCTCCAAAATCGATAATCATTTTCTGAAATGCTTTTTGTTGTGCACTTTGTTGTGCTTTGCCTGATTTACACTCGATAGCAATAAATCGTCCGTATGGTTTCATTATTCCTAGAATATCGGCAGATCCTTTGAGGCCAAATTTGATGCACGTTTCCCCACGAAAAGCCATGCCTGTAGCATTTTTCCAGATTGTTAAATATTGATGCGCGCCATACTTTTTAAGTATCTCGTTAACTAAGTCTTGATGTTCGGCAGTTGATCCCATCTTCACAATTCATAAGTTGTTGTGTGATATGGAAGAGTATCATTTCGTTTTCATTTGTTTGTCAATATAATATTTCTAATGATTCTGGCCTGTGTTTTAAAAGAAAAGAATGATCCCTAAATTCGTGCATTGAATCAAAGCACTCGTCGAACTAATAAATTTTTATTGTTTTTCATTATCCATTTATATAAAGAATGATTTTTAATTCTTCCCTATTTTTTGGGGATATTTTTCGCAGTTTTTTTTTACCCAATCAGGGACATCTCTTTTTGGCATATATTGTTCGGCTATAATTTCTCCAAATTCTTCTTTTAGTTTAAAATAAATCCAACCTCTTTTATAGCCTTTTCTTTTGGCAATATCTTTTAACGCACCTCGACGTGCAACAATGCGTAAATGTTCCATATCTGCTGGATTAAAATCAGCCTTCAATGGACTTAAATGTTTTTCTTCGCGTTCATACATTGGATTTGCAGTCCCACAACGTGGACAACATTTTTCATTTCTAGCATATATTGCATAACAAACTTCACATGTAGTAAGACCAGCATCTCTGGGTTTTTTTTCCGTTAAAATCGGGTCAAGTGATCCTTCTCGTTCAACTTCAATTAAACCGTGACGTAAAACATTTCCAGAATGATCGATAACTAAGAAATCTTTTTTCCCAGGAAATAATCTAGTGCCGCGTCCGAGCTGTTGAATATAAAGTGAATATGATTTTGTAGGTCTTGCAGGAATCAGACATGACACGGCTGGGATATCGACACCGGTACAGAATACTCCAACGTTACTTATTATCTTTATTTCTCCACGTTCTAGTTGATCTATAGCATCTTGTCTTTCTTTATCGGTGTGTTCGGCATCAATATGTACTGCTGGTATTCCGACTTTATTAAACGCCTCGGCAATGGCTTTAGAATGATTTACGGATATCCCAAAGGTTAGAGTAGGTCTATTCTCACCAAGTTTAACCCAATTACTTACGATATCACCAATAAGTAAATTTTGATTTAAAACCTTATCTAGTTCTTCTACATCGTAATCACCTTTGATTGTTCTAACTCCAGTCAAATCAGGGATTGACGGAGAAAAGTAAACTGGTGGGACAAGATAATTTTGATCAATTAACTTTTGAAGTGATATTGGATTTATAATTACATCGGCAATATGTCTTAATGATTTTTGACAGTACGGTGTTGCAGTCACGCCAAGAATAAACTTGTCGTCGTATTGCTGCATTAACCACGTGTAGCCATTTGACGTTGCCTGATGACACTCATCAATGATTACCATGTCGGCATCTGGAATTACTTTTCTTACGACTAAAGTGTCGATTGAACATATCTGAATATTTTCATGTGGTCGTCTTCGCCAATGATTTGCCATCACCACGCCATGATCAACGCCTTCTCGATCAAGACGTTTAGATGCCTGATCTATAAGTTTACGACCATGAACGACCATTATTGCTTTTTTATTTTTTTCTTTTACACCTTTAAGCATCTCACAAAAACAAAGTGTCTTGCCAGATCCTGTAGGCATTTGAAGTAATACCTTTTTGATTCCTTGCGCAAAACACTTTTTGATTTCGTCAAGAGCCAAAGATTGATACGAGCGAAGCGTCATCTGGTTTTCTTGAAGGTTCGAGTTGTTCTAATTTAGCATGAGCATATTGGAATAGAGCGTAAATATTTCCATTTTCCGAAGCATACAAATTTGTGATATTTTTAATTAGATACCAACAATAATGATTAAGTCTAGAATAATTGTCAGTTCTAATTGCAGTCAAAATCTGTGTGTTTACTGACTTCGGAGCTTTCATTTCTTCAAGATGTTTTTCAAATATTATTTCATCTATTAACATAATTACTCCCTAAAATGGAATTTCAGTTGTTGATTTTTTAAAACCTAAAGCCGCAAGTGCTGCAACGATCCCGTGTTCTTTAAATTTCTCGAATGCTTTTTCTCTAGTAACTGTTCCTACTAGACCTATCTTGTTTACAAACGAAACCTGATAAATTGTTCTGTCCTTATTTTCTTTATCTTTATAAACTTGTTCTTCAACTAATAATTCAAATTCTTCTTTTAAGTTTAACATCTGATTCGATGGCCCATCGACCATGTTGCTTAAATCGTTTGTTGATAATCCCATTATGATTAAAGCTTTTAGTGTGCGATCTAAAGAACCTTGAGTATGAAATAAACCTGTCCACATTACCTTTTCGTCGTCTTCGGTTTTAAACTGTACCAAAGCCTTCATATGTCCTTCTTTTGTTTCTCCCAATGTGTAATCAATAATTTTACCTTTTACTTTTCCTGCTCTCATTTAATTTTCTCCTCTAATTTAATTTTAATATTTTCTAACTTTTTAATATCCGCACCAACAATGGCCTTCGCAACTTTTTCTTTTAAATCTTTATCTGTCGTATGAACTAATAAATCATTTATTTGCGATTTTAATACGTCAATGTCTGATTCAATACAAGATGCGTATTCAGGCCAGTTTAGAGATATTTGTTCGGGTAAACTAAATCTATTTTTTGCATCATAACCAGGTCTATTTTCGGTATATAAGAATCTGTTTCCTTCCCCAAACACTCTTGTCTTATTTCCTTGCTTACTAAATGATAGTTCATAGTTTGCAAACAAAACACAATCGACATATTCTTTAAATAGTTCAGCATTCTTTTTACTAAGTTTCATTTCATATCTATTATATTCACTTTGATTTTGTGGGTCTGAAAACTTAGATATTTGTGAGTGTGCTATTAAAACGATATTCATACCGTCTGATCTAAGAACATTTATTGAATTGATAAATATCTTAAATTCATTATAGGCTACAGTATATGCTTTACCATAACCACCACAAGCATTTTCTATATTTTTAACACCTTCTTTTCCACATATTTTTTGAAAAAGAATTTGTTCTAGCCAATCAATTGAATCTATAACTAATGTTTTATAACTATGTTTTTCTGTATGTAGTTCCAATAAAAATTCTTTTATTTCTTCCCAATCTTGAATACCTCTAATTCTTGCTACATCTAGATTGTTTGTCCCATCCTCTGCGCATAAAAATATTGGACTAGGTGCGCTTGCGGCGAAGGTAGTTTTACCTACTCCGGCTACTCCGTATATTATCATTAGATGTGGTCTTTTTATTTTTCCCTTTGTCACAGTTTGCAAAATACTCATTTAAATAATTCTCCAATTGTGTTTTTCTGAAGTTTGGTATCTTTCGTTTATTTTCCCAATGTATAATTGTTGTTGATGATTCATACCCTAAATCTGATGCCAATTTCGCTTTGGTATTGCCCTCAATCGAAAGCCAACTTTCTAATAATTTAAATAACATACGTCTTCCTTTATTTTATTGACAAGTATTTATAAATTATTATACAAACTTTGTAAAGGGGAAAAATATGGAAAATTGGCACGAATGGAGAAAAGCTGGACTTGGAGCATCCGACGCACCCGTTGTGATGAATGTCAGCCCTTACAAAACAAGATTTCAATTATGGGAAGAAAAACTTGGATTATCTGAACATAAAATGAATGAATATATGGCAAACAAAGGGCATGAAATGGAAATCGTTGCACGTCAAAAATACGAAAGTCTTTATAAAAAAGAGATGCCAGTATTTTTTTGTGAACATCCTGATTTTCCATTTGTCAGAGCATCACTTGACGGGTATGATGGGGAAACAATCTTAGAGATAAAATATGTAGGAAAAGACGATTATGGAAAAATTCCTGACCGCTACTATCCTCAACTCCAACACCAACTTTTGGCATCGGGTTCTGATGTTGTTCACTATTGTGGTTTTAACGGTACTGATATTCATGTCATCGAAATACGAAGAGACGAAGAATATATTAGAAAACTACTTGAAGAACTAAAAAAATTCTGGGATCTAGTGCAAAAACAAACCCCACCTGAATTGACTGACCGAGATTTCAAGAAGGTAAAAGATCCAGAATTGGGAGAATTAGTCGAAAAATATAGAAGTATGAATGCAATATTAAAACAAACAGAATCGACCCTTGAATTTTTAAAAAAACAAATAATAGAAAAGCTTCCCAAAGAAAACATTATATGTAATGGTATGAAAATATCGAAAACATTTAGACAAGGTACAATTGACTATAAAGCAGTACCGAACATTGATTGGGAAAATTATAGAAAGAAGGGATCATTTTACTATGTCTTTAGAGAAATTAAGTGAGTCATTTAAAAAAAGAGAATTGGTGAATATATTTACTAAACTCAATGAACTAAAAGAAATTCAGAGTACAAAATTTGCTTATATGATTAAGCGTAATTTAAACCTACTCGAACCAATCGTTCGACCTTTGTTTGACGAAAGAGCATGGTCAGCGGAATTCAACGAGTATGCTAAACAAGCTCGTGAAATTCATGATCGACATAAAATTGATACTGAAGAATATAAACAATTCATGAGTGTTCTTGAAAATAAATACGAACAAGTAATTGCAGAACAAGAAGAAAAGAATAGAAAATTTCATATCGATTGCGAAGAAGAAGTTGATATCAGCTTATTTAAAGTGCATTTTGAAAGTTTGCCACCAAATCTAAATGCAATTCAACTGCAATTACTCGAACCTGTCATTTTTCCGCAAGCCTAGTGCGTAGTTCGGTCATGGTGAATGGTAATATACCCCCTGGATCTGCTTTGCGTCCTAGAGGGATTGCACACTCGTCGTGACCACATATATTTTTGGGATCAATTCCTTGATCTATTAACCAGTGTAAAAGTTTTTCCAGGGACACTAGCTGTGCATTTGTTGCACGATCCCAATAAAACTGATCCCACATCTTTTTTTTAATCACATCGTCAATCGGGACATTTGTACCGCACCAAGAAACGTATGTCGTTAAATTTATTTTACGTAGCCATCCCCACGAACAAAGAGCTACGGCAATGTGGTTTGAATTTGGGGAAATACCTTCCCATTCTGACCAGCCTGAATGTGCAATACGTTTATCAAACGAAGCGAATTGAGTTACTTTCCCGTCGCGCTCGATAATAATATGATAACCTAGTTTTTTTATTTTTAAAGAAGCAAGGACATCGTCTAAATCACGTTCTGCTGTATAATGTATTGTGATGCCTTTTGCGTCTAAAGGTTTCCCAGCAGTTTCGTTAAGGGATTCTATAGCGTCCGCTTTGTCGTAGATTGAAATCATAAGACCTCTGTAAAAATATTGTTGCAATACTTCCCAGACTAAATGATATCACGATTCCAGATACAATAAACAATGGTTCTTGGTAGAATGCAATCGGGGTTGGTTTTAATTTTTCTATTAACTCATTTTTATATTTGACATCTATTTCACATTTTTGCAAAGACACAATTGCATCAGATATTATCTTTTCTTCCTGAATCGAGTAACACTCTGCTTTTGAGATAGTCCCGAATAACAGTGCCAGAATCAGGTATTTTAGCTTGTTCATCTTTTATTTTCTCTTGACATTCTTTTATAAGTAAGTCCTTCTCTAGTCTTGCTTCTTTGTCTCGATACCACTGAATGATGACAAAAGCAAAAAGAAGGACTAAATCTTTTAAGACATCACTTGTTTTTGTTGGCTTCACGTGTTTCCTCTATTACTAATTTTGGTACACCATAACCTAGTTTTCCCGTGATCACGCCAAGAAGCCAAAGAAGTTCAGAAATCCAACCAACAATTTTACTATTATTATTCCCAGTAAGAGAAGAAATTCTAGTCAATATTTCTGCAACTAAACGAAGAACAATTTGAATCGTTAAAAGAATAGATATAAATTTTCCTGCCTCTGGCCACGAACTAAAGATTTGTTCAATCATTGTAGATCCTCTGCATTAAATTTTGATAAATCACACAAAACATCTATTTTACCAGATGCAATACCAATTTTCTCAATACAATCTCTAATTATTGAATTCTGAATATAGACAGAATTTGAAAGACTTTTTATAGCATCCTTTTCGTGCATTATTTCATTTCTTAAAACTTGAATTGTCGCTGTTAAATCTGTTATTGACGAAATTATTTTATTCATTTCTTTTCTATGCCTCCGCCAAACAAAAAATAGCACTGAAGAAATAGATGTAATGGTGGTTAATCCAATTTGAGTATAATCAATATTCATTTGCCATTACCATATATGCTGCCGCTTTATGAAATTCAACTGGTGATCCACCCCAACCATAATTTCCAGATGCGTTTATCATTCTTGATAGTGTACCAGATTGATCGTTGTCGTTTGAATAACGATGGTATAAAGCAGAAAAATAAGGACTATCATTTGTCTCGTGATGAAGTTGTTGTAAAAGAAGTGATTGAATAGAACCTTTATGGTATATAGCATCTAACCAAATATATCCTGCTAGTAAATGCCCTCGAAAACCTAACATCGGATTTGGAATTTTTTCTTTTTTCCCTAGAATTGAACTAAGAATATAAGATAAATCTTTTATATTGGTTGCTGATTCTACGCCTTCACACATAGTCCAGTCGTGATCACGACCGTAATCGTATATTTCTTCTAGAGTTTGTATGTCGTTATGTGTATATGCGTAAAAAATAATACCAAGATAAGCATCACGTGAACATTGACTCCTAGATTCACCCTGTCCATAACAATCTTCGGTATCTCGCCAATAAACTCCAGGTTCTTTTTTGTATTCTTGAATCCCAAAATCTTTATTACAAGCTACTGACATCCACGCAACGAATGTTGATCGATCGCATTTTTGTGTTTGACTTGGTTGATAAGCAGAGCAAGCACTTTCCCAAATAGGTTTTGCTTGCTCTAAAATCGGAGGATCAGCTTTGGTGTCATGACGAGAACAACAAAATAAAAATATAAAAATTAAGTATCGCATTTTTTCTCCGATGGATAAAAAAACATTGGGCATAATAGATCGCCCGTACTTCGATAATACGGGCATATTAAATCTTTATTCCAAGCACATCTCATTTATTTAAATACAATTCGTCAGATGTTTTTAAAATCTTAACAACACCATTATCATTAACAACCTGATGTTTTCCACGAGGTAAAATAATGATACGCACTTTCTCACCGTTATAATCAAAGTCTTTAATTGATGGCTTTTTAGGATGATGATGGCCACAAACTACAGTGTGACATTTTGCAATCTTTGCTACTGCCAAGAACTTTTTAGCCTGATCGTCGGTGATTGGCACGTTTAAAAACTTGCGAAGATATTCGCCCATTTTTATCCAAAATCTTTTGAAATCACTTGCTCCTGGTTTACTCTTCATAAATCCCATAGGATCAACCATCATCTGCATATGCCCGTGACAAAAATAAATACCTTCGTCGACATAATTATCATATGCCTCGGCTGGATTTAATTCATGGTTACCATAAATGTAACGATCACCTAATAAATTTTTTAATTCGGTTATGCGCGAATAAGCCGTTGGCAATTCTTCGGGTTTACACGAATAAAGATCGACGATATCTCCAGCATAAACACCCTGTGGATCAACAGGGATATTTAGTGCATGTGGAGCGAATTCATGTATATCGTTGTAAACGGTGTATACTTTCGATTTAACATAAATTGTGGCCATCTTTTTATCCTTTATTATATTGGTGCATATTGTTTACAAGCTGTTTCAACTATTTTCGCTAAAGCATCTGCACTTGTACCACCAGCACATTCATACTTTGCAGGTAGAGCTGTACCAACAAGTAAAGCTACCATACCTTTTGCCAATGCTGGGCATAGAGCATCTCCAACCGCACCTTTTGCTTGTACTGGAGTCATACCTTTTGCTTTTTCACAAACGCCAAGTTTTGCGCACATGTCTAAAAGATCGGCTCTAATTTCTAAAGGTTTTTTACAATCAAGTGATGTTGCAATTTTTTCGGAAATAAAACTTGCTGCTCCGCCTAATGTTTCTTCACATTTTTGATTTGTACAACCAACTAAACCCAAAACTAATACTAGTAAATACTTCATGATGTCTCCTTAATACTTATAAATTTTAACGTTTGAGTACGTAACACCCAATGGACTTTGTATAACTGGTGATCCACCTATTCTTACATTCAATTTCTCGTGCGGATTAAACCCACTAATCGGTTGAGAAACAATAACTTGTCCGTCACGAGATATGCTTGCTGTCCCACCTTTTATATCCATAACAAGATGATATTTTTTATTACCATCAAAAGCCAAAGCACCAGAATATAAAACAGCATAGTTATCATGCCCGCCAATTCTAAGACGAAATAAATTTCCAGATTCGGCAACCTGATAATAAGAATTCGTTGCCCAGTAAGTATCTCCGCCAACCCAATTTGCATCAAGACCCGTATCAAAAACTTCTAGAAAATACGCTTTATCTGTAGTATCTCCACGAAGTCCAACTACGTCTAATTCAACTCTGATGTCGCCTGTAATCTGTGTCAAAAAACCAATGTAATTATTGTTGCTATTTATAGTATACCCGTTTGCACTAAATGATCCACCTTTTACTATTCCAAAATCAGTTCTCCCAAACAACGAATCTGAAATAACAAGTGTTCCCCCGCCAGGTTGTGGCTCTGGAGTAGGCGGTGTAACTGCTGGGCCGCATTCTTTAGCGACACGATTTACAACATCTTTTTCAGCGGCATCTAATTTGTCAAAAAATTTAGTTTGAGCGAGATTAAATCCAGCTTCGGTGTGGAAACACCAACCTGCTGCCTTTGTTGATACTGCTGCTTTTAAATCTTTACAGAATGTGTCGAAGGGATAACTTGCTCCGCCATACGCATTACGAAATGGTTCTTGTAAATGCACAGGCAATTTATATTGTGAGATAAGCCCAGGTACTTTGTTGAGTGTATCGTTCCAAGGTTGTGCGTCACGGGCAAGATGTGGAGCATGAAAATCAAGATCCTCTGCCCTTGGATCATTTGAACAGCTTGCAGTCACTATGCGGTTTGGATCGATGGCCTTAATAGCGTTTCTAATGCGTTTAATCGCCTCTGGTGATACATAACGTCCATCCATAACTGTGTGCTCGTTGGCGATATCAAAATAGACGTTACGATAGCTTTTATATTTTTCAGTCACAGCTTTCCAAAAATCTGTGTACATCTGTTCATTTTTTAAACCAGTATTACCAGTGTTTGTATAATGTCCCGACATGTCGACAACCATACCAAGACTTGCAGCATGATTTAAGAGTGCCTTCATTTTCGCTTCCATTGCTGGAATAAACTGACCTGTAGAACGATCAATTAAAGATGCATTTTGTGGAACCCACTCGTTCCAAAGAATCCAGAGACGAAACCAATTAAACCCTTTAGCCTGCATTGCACTAAGATCAGATTTAATTTGCTCGATGGGAATCTCTAAACCACCGTAGTAAGAAAAACCTGTAAGGAATGTTTTTGTATTGTTGAGTGTAAAATCTGTCCCCGAAATTCCTAATGTCGGATTTGGTACGGGTACTGGGATATCAGGTTGTTTTACTTTGACAACCATCTCAGGTGTTTTTTCACCGAAAAAAGTTCCGGTCTTTGCATATAGCATTTGCCACTGAAGTTTATATTCACCTGGTGTGCATGGCGCTTTTATTGTAGGAAAATATTCATGCGATTCACCTACTTTTACTGTAACATTTCCAAGTCCAAATCTTGTTATTCCCCACACATCTTGGCCAATCGAACCGATAATAAATCCAAGACCAGCGTCATCAGTCCAATCAACAATACTAGTATTCTTCCATGTCATTTTTAGAGTGTAAACTTCACACGGCTGCATTTCAGCTTTAGCGTTCCATGATACAAACTGTGATTGTTTAGTAGTGTCAACGGGAGGTGTAGAACCACCAGGACATTTACTGATGCCAAGGATGCTTATCAGTATTGGAGCTAGCAAAAACTTCTTCATAATTTTCACCTATCCTTTTCTTTAAAAGTTTATCTTTTATAATTCCAAGTTCAATCATTTCTTTTAATAAATCTTCTCTTGCTATACTTTTTAGATTGCCCAATCGATCACATTCTAAGCAGAGGAAATTTCCTCCGCAAGTTTTTTTCTTTATGTAGTATGGGCATTTCACATCTATAATTCTGCTTAACCTATTAAGACTTGTGCCAATATAAAAAAAGTAAAATTAGTTTTTTCATATTGTATTATCCTTTAAATGTATAAACTATAAGTTAGCATCTGCTCGCCATGCTGCTATATATATCGACCCATTGGTAAATGCTGTACCTGAATCACTAACCGATGCGTACCCCGTCTGTGATGGAGAACAAGTTACGGTATTACCAATGTTACTTAGGCCAGCTCCAATTATAGAAAGTTTATCAATAGTGCCAGAATAACTTATTAATTTAGTCGCTGGGTCGATTCTTTTTGGTACAAAAAATGGGAATATTGTACGACACCCACTTGTACTATATGCATACAAAACCGTGAACCTGTTAGCATCTGTAGAAGTGTACGGTGGAGTACCTAATGCATAACTTGTCTCGTAAAATCTTCTGCAAATATTAAGTTCTTCAATAAATGTAGAACCTGCTTTACTAAAAGGGAGGGCATTATTTCCTATATTAAGCATGGTATCTGTTACATATAAAAAGTCACCTAATGTCGTATCAGTAACATCAGACCATATAAATACTAGTATATTCTTTATCGAAGCCGTATCTAAAATAGCACTTACACTATAGGTCGCAAAATTTGTTGTGATATTAAGATTAACAGGAGTATTCTCATATGTACAGTTAGCAACTAAAGTAGGATTTGTGCCTTCAGCACCCCAGGCGGATATTATATCCGCTGTTACGCTGTCCTCTGTTCCTGTCCATGATATAATCGCTGCTTTTATATTATCTAGTTTAGCAGTTGAAGAGACTTTTGCCTTAAAAGATACTGTTACCTTTTTATTCTGTAGCGGTATAGAACTCATCCCTTCGACAATCTGTGCTATACCAAATTTTTTATTTATAGTTTCTACATCAAATGCTATTGAATATTTACCACTACCAGTAGGAACTACTGTTGATTGAGTTACATCAACAATATCATTTCCATCTGAAAATAATTTCCACCTATCTAATAGATAACTTCCATCATTGTTGGTGGCGATTGTTGCGGCTGTAAAAGTTGTCCCTAACTGTGGAATCTCCATAGCCCCATTATGTAATATATTTCGATCTAAAGAAATTAATGAATAACTCATTAGTTAACCTCCCAATTCGAGACACCATCTGATATTAAAGTAATACTTATCTTATCAAACATTAATATATAGCTATTTGTACCTTCTATTGTATCACTGCCATTTGGTGTAAGTGTTATATTATACACAAATGCTCCACTAGCAGACATGTCTTTAATAATTATTTGTCGTCCTATACCTGCTGTAGCTGCTGATATTAAAGCAATTGCTAAAGCTGCGGTGTGCTTACAAACCAAGTAATTATCTTTCTGTGTCCCAGAATCTACTGTATATGCACTAGTGATTTCTTTTCGATTTACTTTAAATGCATCTTTTATACTTATTATTCCAAAAAAATCTTTATCTCCGGAAAATTCTTGATTACCAATTCCCATTAAGCCAGCCACAGTTTTTGTGGCATCAGAATAAGTAGCTTTAGTCGCTGGTTTCCATGTCAGTGTTGATGTTTCATATGTTAATACTTGCCCATTAGTAACACCAGTAGTATCCACATCTATTAATTCGTTGATCTCGATTGGATCATGCAAAGTAACGATTCCCAAATCAACTTGTGCTGAGGAATTGTTTGTTACTGTAATTTGTTTTAGCGTGTCACCTACTTTTGCAATGACTGCAATCTCACTACGCTTTGGTGTAGTTGATTCAGTTAGAAAAGTAAGTTCGCCTGTTGATTCATTCCAACTATAAATATCGATTCTTAAATTTCCAATTGCTGTATTATAGTTGTGATCACAGTCGGCACTGGCTGCTGCATTTAAATCTTTTACATAAAAAAATCGGTCAGCCATATTGTTGCCGAGCTTTATATATATCGCCTCGATCGAGGCATGTAAACCTGACCCACCTGCTGTTCCAAGCACGGGATGGTCAAGCTCTAGTCTTGATACTATTGTCATTTGTCACCTTCCATATATCTTGAAATTTATGTTTTCGTCACTCGGCGGTAGTCTTTTAATTGTCCCGTCAATCATAACTTCAATTGTTTCATATCTCGTTAATAACTTTATGCCATCAATGCGTACAATATTTGACCCCTTAAATTTTCCATCGCTACCAACAATAACAGGCGTTGTTGCAATCCACTGGAAATTTCTAAAATCACACCCTCGACATTCAGCGAGAATTTTTTTGTCGCGTGATAAAACATCTTTTGAATAAATACCAGCGAAGACAATATCATCTCTATGATTTGCCCACGCCTTATTCGCTAGATCCTTTTCTTCTCCAGGGTTTGACCACATCCCATGTTTGATTAACCCGTCTTTATATTGGTATAACCAAGTCAATAAAAGTTTGGGCATAAATCACGATGTAAAACTATATGCAAAAACTATTTCCCATTGAACAATACCACCCGAACCAGACGGTGGAATTCCGCCAGCAGGAATATACAATCTTGTTTTCAGATGTGCGCTGTCGCCTAAAACTGTATTTCCAGAAATACCAATTTGTCCATCAACTGGTGATGTAGCAACTGTTTCTGGGGGAGCATTATAAATCATAGCATTTGCTTTAACTGTAAAAGCAGAGGCAAGATCAATTCCGTCAGTTGACGACCCAGATCCGTCACCAAATATTTTAACTAAAGTCGGAAAAGAAGCCTGATCAAATTGATTGGCCGTAGTTGCATCTGCGTCCATATCAACCCAATAACCACCCGATAAACCATCTGCATTATTTTTTGAAGAACCAGACGCATAGCCCATTGCTTTTAAATGAGTAAAATCGTTTGCTGCACTATCAGCTCCGCCGTAGGAAAAACCAGTACCAACACCGTATGTTTGCATAAATAGGCGTAAACTGGTAATAGGATCATCCACAGCGTCGTGAGACACATATAGATGTTGTGCTCCAGCATTTGTTGGCTTATCAGTTACGTTTGAAAACGAACTATTTTGAGTTGACCCATGATCACAACCACTTCCGCCACCTGCCAAACTGTCACCTAAAGCCGAACCGCCCAATGTTTCGCTTACTGTCAATAAAACTGTCATAAATTACTCCCATGTAATTGTTGCGGTCGATCCTCCGACAATCCCTGCATAACCTGGGTTATAGCCAGGAAAAGGGAGCATCTGAAACGACCATAATTTTAAAGGTATCTTAACACCGCTAGGATCATAACTAATATCTCTTACCATTGCCGGTACGTTAACAAACTGCGTTCCTTGTATCTTTACGTTGAGTTTAACAAAATCCCCAAGATCAATCAAAAGCATTCGCCATGTTGCCGTAAAATTTATCACTTCCATATATGCCGACGATAACTTGAGTATTTCAATCAATTGATTTTCGACAACTGTCGTATTATATAAATTTGGGAAAACTATCTTTTTAGAAATTTCTTTCCCGGCTTGTGTGATTGCAGCAGAGTTTCTAGCTACCTTTGTTTCCTGGTAGTTTTCGTTTCTATTTGGCAAATAGTTAAATGATCCTTTTGCTCTATTAAAATTATTCCTATCGTCAATTTTTGGTGAAAAACTATTAGATTCTATATCCCAATTATTTACAGACAAACTAGGACTAGATTGAAAATTATCAAAATGGAGTGAGTTTATTTTTATCTTTAAATTTCGATCAATGAACGCCTCAAGTCGTACTTGTTCTAGCATCGACAAAACATAACTTAAAGTTTGCTGAATTTCTTGAATCCAAATCCGACTTTTAAATGTTGATATTGCACTTACTGTCGGAGTTGATTTATCTCTAAAAGTATTCCAACTAGTATCAAAATCTCCAGAAACTAAACTTGTATATGTCAATAAAATATCTTTTGCTTGTGAAACAATATTATCATCATATGCTCCAAGGTCTTTTCCCTTGACTTTTACAAAGAATTTATCCCCACTTTTATATGTATATGTCGCACCATCAATTAATGTAACCCCACCACATCCACTTTGCTTTAACTGAAATGCTCTATTATCAACAACTCCAGTAACATCAGCAGATGTAAATATATAAAAGTTTTCTTGTCTAAGTAAAAAGACAGATGCCGTGTCAAAATATGTATTCACATTATCTGAAATAATAAAATCTAAAACAGCAGTCCCAGCCTCTAAAGCTGGATCAGCATTATTCACAACATAAGCTGGTATTGATGCGGCATTTGGTTGAACATTTGTTGTCCAATCACCATAAATAATAGGTACGATAGCGTTTTCATATTCGCCAATATATGGGAATGTTGTTGATTTAAATACTGCCTTTGGAAAATCAACGTTAATCTTATCAAATTCATTTCTAGCAATTAAAACAAAGCTTCTAATCGATCTTTGAAACCCACCTTGATCGGTAACTCTACCTCTAAATATCTCTTTATACGTGCTGATTACGTCACGTAGTCCAAGTTTAACTACGATTGATCTCCCAATCCAACCAGAATAATCATCGCCTGATGGCAAAATGTCATTAAAATAGCCATCTGCATTATTTATTTCAATTTGGAGTTGAGAAAATTCTAACGTTGGACTAAGAAAATCACCGAGTGTACGAGTAATAACTGGGAAATTTAAACGAGCTTCGTAAAAAGTTGACCCAACATATTTATTTCGATCAGATAAATAAAGAACACCAATCGGCGAATCAACTTCAACAACTAATTCTAATTGATTTACCAAGTTGTCATGACAATCATCAAGAAAACTCTGGTCAAGAACTGTTGCCGTTTCATATGGTCGTCTATTTACTGTCCCCATATTTATAAACTTTCATCGACTTCGAGTGCAAGCGTTACATAATCGTCATTCGCACCAAAATTTTTATGCCTCTCACTAGGAATATTAGGTAATTTACCAAAAACCGCAAATCTTGCTGTGACTTCTTGATCCGTAGCAGACGGAGTTGGAATCCAAAGACATTTATTTACTGTCCTTTCGTTCTCAAATATATCTCTTAAAATAGTAAAGTTTCTTCTTTGAAAATTAAGCATTCTAAAATCAAGTTTAACTTTTCTTTTTTGTGTTCTTGAATTTGCAACGTTCGTAAAACCTTCTGTTCTAATCGTATCGGAAAAATCTTTTAATTCAAAATCAAGTTCATCAATAAAACATTCCCCGTGAAAAATATTTGCCGCTCCAAAAACAATTGATCCTATTTCTACATATCCATTCAAGTTTGTTGCATCGTCAATATCAAAACGCCAATATCTAAACCCGGCTAAAGGCAAATCTGGTGCTATATAAAACATATTAACACTTCGTGCTTGTAGCGTAATAGTAGTACCAATCGTCATGAATGTGGGATCATTCGATCCGTAAAGAATTACCGTAGCAGAACGAGTTAAATTATGATTTAGAATTGCAAGAGTATCTAGAAAAACACCTTGAGGCAAACCTGTGTCGCAAGTAAGTGTCAATCCAGTTATTACACTATTAGATCGCCAAACTTGTTCAACAATATCCGTATCAATATTCTGAATAGAAAAATCACCTGGTGCGGTAGAATTTGCAGCCCAGTTTGTTATCGTTAATCCACGTGATTTAAAATCGCAAAGTATTCTTAAATTGTATGTATTATAAATAGTCGATAAAGCTTGGAATCCAGTGCCGTGAACATTTATTACTTCATCTTGAAAACCATATGAACTAAGTTTATCAATAATATGAACTTCAGATTGAAATCCATGTGCTTTAAGTTTATCGACAATATGTACTTCAGATTGAAATCCATGTGTTTTAAGTTTATCGATAATATGAACTTCAGATTGAAAACCGTATGATTTAAGATAATCAACGATATGAACAAGTGATTGTAATGCAATCGTGTCGGCTTTATTTATAACAACTTTAGACTGCATTCCTAGTGGTTGCAATGTATCTATATTTTGTATCGTTGCTTGGAAACCTGGTGTAGTGCAAAAAATTGCTGATAGGTATTCGTCTTCAAGATAATCGTTTCCAAGATATCCTGCGTC
>Ga0315292_10000164_pt1 | contig 27207 bp, 25 predicted proteins | sample YL17G13_0_MG_FD_204029 | JGI IMG/M metagenome (GOLD analysis project Ga0315292, IMG submission 204029) | Sediment microbial communities from Yellowstone Lake, YNP, Wyoming, USA - YL17G13_0 | ecosystem: Environmental > Aquatic > Freshwater > Lake > Sediment | place: USA: Wyoming | collected... | reverse complement strand
GTGCTGAGGAACCCGGTCATCTGGCTGATCGGGGCGTTCAACGCTGGTTCGTTCGTGGCGCAGTATGTCGGCCTGAACTACACGACGGCCTCGAAGACGGCCCTGCTCGTGGACATCAACGTGATCGCGGTCGCCATCGTCTCGTACTTCGCGTTCAGGGAGCGCCTCGGACGCATGCAGACGCTCGGGATCGTAGGCGGCATGGCGGGCATAGTGCTCCTGACGGTTGACGGCGGCTTCTCCTTCACGAGTAGCCAGTTCATGGGTGATGCCTGCGTGTACCTGGCCGGATGGGGTTGGGCGTTCTTCATAGTCCTGAACAAGAAGATGCTGGACAAGCACAGCGCGGTGGAGATATCCTCGGCCGCGATCGTGACATCCACGATCTGGCTCACGATACCGGTCTGCTACCTGTCTTTGACCGGGGCAGACCTGTCGGTGCAGCCGATGGCGTGGGTGTCGGTGGTGTACCTGGGCCTGTTCTGCACATCGATGGCGACGCTCTTCTGGGCGATGGGTCTCGAGGGCGTATCGGCGACCGCATCTGCAACCATAATGCTCATAGAGGTCGTGACGGCGCTCTTGATATCGATGATTCTGCTGGGCGAGACGCTCACGAACACGGCCATCGTGGGTGCGGCGTTCGTGCTCGCGGCCATCTACCTCGTGTCCGCGGGCGAGTCTCCGGAGGAGCGCCCTTCCGTGAGCCACACCTGAGTGCTCCCGGAATCCTCTGTGCAGAACCGGCGTCCGGGCGATCCCGTGTCAGGATGTGGGGGTCCCTTCAGATGATGGACATGACATAGCTGGAGATCCCGTCGAGTATCATCTGGACCGCGTACGCCGAAGTGATGAGCCCCATGACCCTCGTCAACGCCCTCGTCCCCGCCTTCCCGATGATCTTGTACAGAAGCCCCGCCTTCCACAGGAGCAACGCGACGAAGGTCATTGTCAGGAGCAGGGCCGCGACCACCAAAGGTATGTCCGCCGCCGTGCCCGTCAGGATGATCACGACCGAGATCGCGCCCGGCCCAGCCAGCATGGGGGTCCCCAGCGGCACGAACGCGACGTCCTCGGGCGAGTGCGTTAGTCCGTCCGGCTCCTCCTCCTTGCCCTTCCTGGCTCTGGGCGTGTCCCCCTCGTACAGCATCATGACACCGATGACCAGCAGGAGCAGCCCGCCCGTTATCTTGAGCGCATCGATCGACACGGACAGGTAGTCGAGGATGGCCTTCCCGACGAGCGCGAACGCGACCAGGAGGGATGTCGAGAACACGAGCGCCAGCTTAAGGGTCCTCGCCCTGTCTCGTGGCACCATCCCTCCGGTGAGCGCCAGGTATATCGGGAGCACTCCGAACGGGTCGATGACGATGAACATCGGGATGAACACGACTAGGAACTCGACGGCCATTGCGAGACCTGGACTGGAATCCGGGTATTTGTGTGCTTCTCACTGTCTGTCCGAAACCAATTTGCCGATGGATGACATTCGTGTGCTGATACCATGCCCAAGGAGACCGCCCTCGAATCAGTCTATGCGCGCATCGATAAGGACAACAAGAAGCATGTATCGCGGATCAGGAGGCTCCTGAGACAGCCGAGCTCGAGCCAGCAGGATATCGGGATCGATGAGTGTGCGGACCTAGTGGCGGATATGTACCGCGAGGTGGGCTGCGACACGGTCGAGGTCGTCAAGACGAAGGGCAACCCCGTCGTCTACGGCGAGTGCAAGGGCCTCTCGGACAGGACCATGCTCGCCTATTTCATGTACGACACGATGCCGTTCAACGAGCCCGGCTGGGACCATCCACCGATGGATGCGAAGATCGTCGACATGAAGCTCCCTGCGGGTAAGGTCAAGGCGATCGTGAACCGAGGCGCGGACAACACGAAGGGGCCGCTGGCGGCGTTCCTCAACTCCGTGGATGCGTGCGTCAGGACCGACGGCAGGCCGCCCGTGAACCTCATATTCGTGGCGGAGGGCGAGGAGGAGCTCGGCAGCCCCAGCCTACCCGCGTATGTGAAGAAGGACAAGAAGCGCCTCTCGAAGGCTGATGCATGCTACTTCCCGTTCTTCGGCCAGGACTCCGACGGGGGCTCGAACCTGTTCCTCGGCGTGAAGGGCGTGGTCTATTTCGAGATGGAATGCTCAGGCGAGTCATGGGGCAGGGGTCCTCAGGAGTTCGCGATACACAGCAGCCACAAGGCCTGGGTGGACAGCCCCGTCTGGCGCCTGGTCGACGCCCTCAAGACCATGGCCGACGAGGAGGGGAACAAGATCCTCATCGATGGGTTCTACGATGACATCGCCCCGCCGACGGAGGAGGACGGGATGCTGGTCAGGGAGCTCGCCAAGAGGTTCGACCCGGCGGCGTTCAAGGATGTGATGAAGGTCGACAGGTTCTCCATACCCGAGGACGACAAGGAGGCGCTCCTCAAGCGGTTCACATTCAGCACCACGCTGAACATCGACGGCATCTGGGGCGGGTACACCGAGAAGGGTTCGAAGACCGTCCTGCCGCACAAGGCCACATGCAAGATCGACATCAGGCTGGTGCCCAACCAGCAGAAGGACAAGATGATCCCGCTCGTCCGGAGGCATCTGGACGAGCACGGGTACCGGGACATCAAGGTCACGGAGGTCGACACAGGTTACGACTCCTGCAGGGCCAGCGTCAAGGAGCCCGTCGTCCAGTCGATACTCCGCTCCTTCGGCGAGTTCGGCCTCGACCCGATGATATGGCCGTCGAGCGGCGGCGCGGTGCCGTTCTATGTGTTCAACAAGACCCTCGGGCTGCCGTTCACGATGAGCGCGATCGGGCACAGCGACCTCGCGCACAGCCCGAACGAGTACATGGTCATCGAGGGCAACAAGAGGATCGCAGGCCTGCCAGAGATAGAGAAGTTCATGGTGCATTTCATGCACGGCTTCGGCAGGGACCTCTAGAGCGCGCTTCTGTAAGCGTCGAGCACGGTCAGGGCCGTCCGGTCCCAGGAGAACTGTGCGACCCTCTGCTGGCCCGCCGCGCCCATGCGCGCCCGCTCGCCCGGGTCCCGCAGGAGCCTCACGATGGCGTCGGAGAGCCCCTTCACGTCACCGGACTCCACGAGGACGCCCTCGACGCCGTCCCTGACGAGCTCGGGTATGCCACCCACCTTCGTCGCGACCACCGGCTTCGCGCACGCCATCGCCTCCATGAGCGAGAGCCCCCACCCTTCGTTCCTGGACGGCAGAACCACGAGGTCGCAGTCGGCGTACATCTGCATCAGCGCCCCCTGGCTCACGGACTCGTTGAGATCCACCGACGCGTCCACCCCGGCCCTGTTCGCCAGCACCCTGAACCAGCCCTGTTCGTCGTTCCCTCGGAAGCCCGTCTTCCCTACCGCGGTCAGCCTCGCGTTCGGGAGCTCGCGGACGACACCGGTCATCGCGAGCACGAGATGCTCCAGCCCCTTCCTCGCCTCGAGCCCTCCGACGAACAGGATGTTCGGGGTCTTGGACCTCCTGGTCGGGAGGTCCGCGAAGTCCTCTCTGTCGAGTCCGTTGTATGTCACGATCGAATCGAAACCGTAGTCCCTCTTGAGCGCGGTCTTCCAGTACTGCGAGACGACGAACCTGTGCTCCGCGTTCTCTACCGCTCGCTTCTCGAACTCGAACAGACGGGGCTCGGCGAAGTCGTCGACATGGTGTATGGTTCTGAACACCGGGGCGGTGATGTGCCCGTCCTCCTTCATCCTCATGAGCGCGGTCGCGCCCACGCAGTCCTGCGCGTGGTATATGTCCGTGTCCCTTGGGAGGCTGTCAGAGTACGCCTTGATCATACTCTCCAGGCGCGTGACCATGTCAGGGTCCCACTCGTAGTCGAGTATCCTGAACGGCGCGGCGACCTCCCTGTAGAACCCTGCCCGGGCCACAGGGTCATCGTCGCGGGCGAGCGCGTACAGTGTCAGGTCCACGCCGAGCCCGCGCAAGCGCTCCGCGAGCTTCAGCGCGTGCGCGACCCCTCCCCTCGCCCTTGTGCTGTATGTCAGCATCGCGACCTTCAGGTCGGTCATCCGAATCCCCAACGCGGTCGATAGATAATTCATTTCCCGGGATTTCGATTTCCGTATCGCGTCTACGATGCTGACGCGGTGCACACACTTGTGCGATGAGTCATCGCGCGGCGCGCTGGTCATCTCGACACATCATCGTGCGCGCAAAGTATCTGGGAAATGTTATTAAGGCACGGGTATTTACCCAGAGTTGAAGTTCGCAGTCAGACGGTCCTGGTGCACGCGCGGGGCCCGACACGGACTCCACGCGCGACGGCGTGACCGGTTGCTCTGATGTGTTGGAGACGGACGAACGGAGCACGGCCGCGGATCGTCTCGGGCAAACCTCTTTCAGGTAGGGCTTCGAGATGCCGAAGGGGGCGAGCACTCCACAGATGAAGGCCAACGAGCAGCTGCTATGGCTGAACGAGGTGTGCCTTTCTGACATCGCCAAGGTGGGCGGGAAGAACGCATCGCTGGGCGAGATGCTCAGGCACCTCACGGCGAAGGGCATCCGAGTGCCCGAAGGGTTCGCCATAACCACCAACGCTTTCCGCGAGTTCGTCGAGCACAACCATCTCAAGAAGAAGATCGAGGCGATACTCCACGGGTTCGACCCCGACAACCCGGCCCAGGTCGCCGAGCGGGGCGCGAAGGTGAGGGCGGTCTTCCTAGAGGCCGAGTTCCCCGATGACCTGAAGCGCGAGGTCGCGTTCGGCTACTGGGAGCTCGGGCGCAGGCTCAACATGGAAGCCCCCAGCGTGGCCATCAGGTCGAGCGCCACATCCGAGGACCTGGACGGCGCCTCGTTCGCGGGTCAGCACGAGAGCATCCTGAACGTCCGGGGCGAGTTCGCGGTGTTCAAGGCGATCAGGCAGTGTTACGCGAGCCTGTTCACGGACCGGGCGATCGCATACAGGGCGCACAAGGGGTTCGACCACATCGAGAACTCCCTCTCCGTTGGCGTCCAGAGGATGGTCAGGAGCGACCTCGCGTGCTCAGGGGTCATATTCACGCTGGACACCGAGAGCGGGTTCGACCAGGTCGTGTACATCACGGGTTCATGGGGTCTCGGGGAGATGATCGTCCAGGGCGCCGTGAATCCTGACCAGTTCTACGTCTTCAAGCCATCGCTCGGCAAGTTCCCTGACCCTATCATCGAGAAGAAGCTCGGCAGCAAGGAGCACAAGCTCGTGTACGCCTCCAAGGGCAGCGGGATGGAGGACGCCGAGGTGTCCGAGGCGGACAGGCAGAGGTTCGTGCTCTCGGACAGCGAGATCAAGAAGCTCGCCGAGTGGGCGGTCATCATCGAGAAGCACTACAAGAAGCAGATGGACATCGAGTGGGCCAAGGACGGCATCACGGGCGAGCTGTACATCGTCCAGGCGCGCCCGGAGACCGTGCACGCGGTCAAGAAGGGCAACGTGCTGGAGACCTACGTGCTCGAGGAGCGGTCCGAGGTCCTCGTCAGCGGCGAAGCCGTCGGCTCGAAGATCGGCAGGGGGCCGGTCAGGCTGCTCGAGAGCGCGTTCGAGATAGCGGAGTTCCAGAAGGGTGAGGTCCTCGTCACGGACAGGACCGATCCCGACTGGGAACCCATCATGAGGATCGCATCCGCGATCGTCACCGACCGGGGCGGCAGGACCTGCCACGCCGCGATCGTCTCCCGTGAGCTTGGCATCCCGTGCATAATCGGGACGGGCAGCAGCACACGCCTGTTGAAGACAGGGCAGAAGGTGACTATCGACACCTCCGAGGGCGAGGGGCGCGTCTATGACGGGGAGCTGAAGTTCAGGATAGACCGGACGGACCTCGCGGAGATACCCAGCACGCGCACGAAGATCATGATGAACGTGGGCACGCCTGAGCATGTGTTCACTCAGGGGCAGATACCGTGCGACGGCGTCGGCCTCGCGCGGCTCGAATTCATGATCGCGTCGCACATAGGCATCCACCCGCTCGCGCTCGTCGATTTCAAGAAGCTCAAGCTACGCGCCGAGACAGAGCCATCGATTGCTTCCATCGTCGAGAAGATCGAGGAGCGGACCCTGGGGTACGAGGACAAGGAGGAGTACTTCGTCGACAAGCTCGCCTGGGGCGTGGGCAAGATCGCCGCGACGTTCTACCCGCGCGATGTGATCGTGAGACTGTCCGACTTCAAGACGAACGAGTACGCCAGCCTGCTGGGCGGGGTGCTCTACGAACCGAGCGAGTTCAACCCGATGATCGGCTGGCGCGGCGCGTCGAGGTACTACGACAAGAAGTTCAAGGAGGCCTTCGCGCTCGAGTGCAAGGCCCTGAGACAAGTCAGGGAGCGGAAGGGCCTGACCAACATCAAGATCATGGTGCCGTTCTGCAGGACACCGGACGAGGGCAGGAAGGTCATCAAGATCATGGCCGAGCACGGCCTCAAGCAGGGCGAGTCCGGGCTCGAGGTGTATGTCATGGCCGAGATACCCAGCAACGTCATGCTGGCGGAGGAGTTCGCAGAGGTGTTCGACGGGTTCTCCATAGGTTCGAACGACCTCACGCAGCTCACATTGGGGCTGGACAGGGACTCGGAGCTGGTGGCGCACCTGTATGACGAACGCAACCCCGCTGTCAAGAAGATGGTCGCCAACGTCATCAAGACCGTGAAGGCGAAGGGGAGGAAGATCGGGATCTGCGGTCAGGCGCCTTCGGACTTCCCGGAGTTCGCGGAGTTCCTCGTGGAGTGCGGCATCGACAGCATCTCTCTCAACCCGGACAGCGTCATCAAGACGCGTCTGATCGTCGCCAAGAAGGAGAAGGAGCTCGGCATAGTTCCGTGACCCGGTGCATGCGCTGGCCAGCGGTCGCTCCTTTGCGCAGGTCGTCTATCGTATCAAAAATGATAACGTTTATTACTCCGCGGGTGTTTGGAGGCATGTTATCCTCCCCCATTTCTGTGATAACACGGCCCCGCTGAGGCGGGGCCGGCCTGTTTCTAATTCGATGCGGCGGCGGGCGTCTCCGCGGCCGTGCGCGCCGCCTTCTCGGCGTCGACTATCCTCGACCACAGCCTGAGGAGGTACATGCCGACCGGCGCGGTGCAGAGCGCGAGGATGAGCAGGCTGGACCTGACGCCCCACTCGGTGGCCGCCCACCCGGCGCTGACCTCGATCGCGACCAGGACCGCGGTGAACATGAAGTTGGATATCGACACGACGGTCGACCTGTGGTCGGAGTCCACGCGTCTGTTTATGTACCCTCCGATTATGGGCGACTGGAGGTCGGATACGGCGTATATCAGGTACTGCATCACGATGACGACCGGCGATTGGATCAGGAATATGACGATGAACGACGTGAACATGGATGCGTACATGAACATGAGCGCCCCCTTCTCCCCTGCGAGCTCCTCGAAACTGCTGGCCTTGCGGACGACGATCACTCCCACTATCGCGAACGACGCGTACGAGATGCCTATCCAGAAGAGGCTCAGCTCCAGGTCCTCGAAGAGGTACACGGACCTGAAGACGGCCATCACGTAGACGGCGACCTGCAGGAGTATCTGGAACAGCACGAGCACGAGTATCGCGCGCGTCGTGAAGACATGCCTGAAGCCGTGCTTGAACTGCGTCCTGTACGAGGCGAACTCCGCCCTCTTGACCTTCGGCTCTTTGAGCAGGAGTATCGTCGAAGTGCCCATCAGGCTCACGAGCGCGGCCACGATGAGGGTGAGGTTGATGTGCTCGGTCGAGTAAGCGATGTATCCGCCGACGACGCACGCGACCGCGTTGACCATGAACATGACCGCGTTCGCGGTGCCCATGATCTTCATGAACTCCCGTTCTCTCTTGAGCTCGATCAGGGTGTCGTACAGGAAGGGGGTGTCCCCGCTGACGATGAAGCATGCACCGAGCGCCCAGACTATGTTGGCTATCACGAACTGATAGAACTCCGTGCTCAGGCCGAAGGACAGCACCCCGACGGCGAACAGCGCCTCGCCCAGGAAGAGCACCTTCTTGCGCCCGTACCTGTCACCGAGCAACCCCGCGGGTATCTGGAACCCGATCATCGTGACCCAGAACGCCACATCGACGACCGTGATCAGGAAGACGCTTTCGAGGTTGCCGTAGACCCAGAGGGTCCAGAACGGCATCCAGACAGAGAACGCCGTGACCGCCCTGAACAGATAGAACCTCTTGATGCGGGCGTCTCCCTCTAGCATGCGTGCCCGTAACGCCATCGGCCTAATTAACCAACTCGTGCGCGCGGGCGGACTGTGTAAAATGAGAGAAAGGTGGTTCGGGAGAGGCCGCCACGGCCTCTCCGGTACGGGGTTTGTGCGCGGAGGGTGCGTCCCTCCGGTCGCGACCGCCTAGAGCTTCTTCTCGAGGCAGTTCATGCCGAACTTGGGCAGCATCTTCGCGAACGGCTCGGGGTCGAGCATCTCCGGCGGGAACACGCCCTTCTGCTTGATCTTCCCCTGGGCGAACAGTATGGCTGCGATCGCGAACGGAGCTCCGACAGAGTACGCGGTCGCGCTGTGCCCGTACTTCTTGTAGGTCTTCTCGTGGCTCAGCTGCGTCCAGATGAAGTACCCCAGCTTCTTGCCGTTCTTCGTGCCCTTCACGACGGCGCCTATGGCGCAGTCGCCCTTCGCCTTGTGCCCGAGCGTGGACGGGTCCGGCAGCACCGCCGCCACGACGTCCCTCGGGGCGACATCGACGCCCTTCACACGGACCTTCTCCGGGCTGTCCAGGCCGAGCTTGCCGAGCATCTTGATCGCGTCCACGTACTCGTCTCCGAGCGCGATCTTGAAGTCGCAGTAGTCGCAACCCTTCCCCAGGACCTCTCCTATGAACGTCGGGAGCGTCTCCGCCTCTTCGTGGTCCACGTTGTAGATGGGCAGCTTGCCGACCGGGTCGGGGAACGTGAACTCCTCCCTGCCATGGAACGGAGGCACCTTCCTGTAGGCGCCGTCCTTGTAGATCGTCGCGGGCATGAGGACCTCCTCTATGAGCGTCTCGGGGGACCACAGGGGCGCGAAGTCGTAGCCGTCGACGTAGCCGTTGTCGCCGTCCCTGATGAGTATCTCGCTGACCCTGTCCATCCTGTCCGCGGCCTTCCTGGCGAATATGTTGGAGAGACCGGGGTCGCACCCGAGACCCATCATGCCAGCGATCCCTGCCTTCTTGAACGCGGCATCCTTCTTGAGCGGTATCCAGGCCGGGGTCTTCTTTATCACACCGTTCGCGGGCGTCTTGTCAGGTGCTATGTCCCAGGCCATGTCCGCGTAGTTCGCCTTGGCCTTGACGCAGGCGTCCATGATGTTCAGGTTGAAACGTGGTATGACGCCGTTCAGGACCAGGTCTATCCCCTTGAACGCCTTCGCCATGGCGTCGACGTCGGACGCGTCGACCCTCTTCACCGTCACCTTGTCGCTCGAAATCTTCTTCTCCGCCCTCTTCGCCCTCTCCATGTTCACATCCGCGAGGATCACCTTGTCGAACTCCTCGCAATGTGCCAGTATCTCGGCGGTGACGGATCCCACAGCTCCTACTCCCAAGACCATCGTCTTCATTATTTCACTTACAACCCCGAACGCTGGTCCCCTAGCCTCGCCAGCATCCGATGGGGCACGATTGCTCTGAACTTATTTAAGCATCGCGGGGTTTTTTCGAAGGTGGGGCTGAAAACGCGTCATTAGGCGCACGATTTTCGAACAGGCCGCCGCTGTGCAGAACCAGGTTCAGGGGCGGCGTTCCGTCCCGCCCGCGGTAAGGCGTTCTCGGTCCTTCCATGGTTCGGGAACCTCCCTGGCTCCCTGTGCGGGAGGTACATCGCCTTGGCGAACTCGAGCTGGAAATCCTTCTCCGCCGCGAGCTCTATGTACTCGACCTCCTTCGACAGCCGCTCCGCCAGGTCCCTCGCATCGACCGACCTCAGCGTCATGCGCGCGCCCGCGCCAGCAGCGTTCCCGATGAATCTGATGCTTTCCACCGGGACATCGGGGTACATGCCGATGTTGATGGCACTCCCGGCGTCCACATAGGTCCCGAACGCGCCCGCGGCGTAGATCCGCCTGAGGCCGGAGCATCGGACCCGCAGCCTCCTCATGAGCATCGAGACACCGGTGAATATGGCCGCCTTCGCCAGCTGTATCTCCTGTATGTCGTGCTGCGTGACCGTGATGTCCTCGCCCATGGCGGTGTCCTCGGCGTCCACGAGCACGAACTCAGGGACCCCCTCGCCGTTCCTGCGGATGCCGCGCGCCCCGCCCTTCAGGTCCAGCCTGCCGGACGGGTCGATCATGCCCGCCTTGAGCAGCTCGGAGACGGCGTCGACTATCCCGGAACCGCATATCCCCTTGGGAGGCCTGTCCTCCACGGTCCGCACGAGGACATCTTTCGTCGCTGGATCTATCCAGATCCGCTCGATCGCCCCTGTCGATGCGCGCATCCCGAACCTGATGTGGGCCCCTTCGAACGCGGGGCCGGAGGCGCAGGAGCAGCTGATCAGCCTGTCCCTGTTCCCAGCCACGATCTCGGTGTTCGTCCCTATGTCGATCATCATGCCGATGTCCCTGTCCTTGTGCAGCCCGCTCGCGAGCAGGTCCGCGACCGCGTCGGCCCCGACGAAACCGGCTATGTTGGGCAGGGACGAGACCTTCCCGAAAGGATAGATGTCGATGCCTGCATGCGTCGCGTTGACCGTCAGCGATGTCCGCACGACGGGCGCGTAGGGCGACTTGGCGAGATGTTGGGACGGGATGCCGAAGAACATGTGGTGCATGGCCGTGTTCCCGACCACCATCACCTCGAGCACGTCGTCCCTGTCCGTCCCCGCGTTTTCACAGAGGCGCCCGATGAGTGTGTTCAGTCCGTCCACGACCGCCTTCTGCAGCCTCCCACCGCCCTCGGGGTCCCTGGTGGCGAAGGAGATCCTCGACATCAGGTCCTCTCCGTAGGGTATCTGCGGGTTGGGCATGCTCTCGGTCGAGACCACCGCCCCCGTGCGCAGGTCGATCAGGTAGGCCACGACCTTCGTCGTGCCTATGTCGGCCGAGACGCCGTAGAGCCTGTCGGTCGTGTCCCCCGGTTCCACCCTGATGAGCTCATCCTCTCTGAACATCGTGACCGTGGTCTGCCACGCTCCGTCCCTCAGCGCGGCCGGAAGATGCGCATGGACCCCCGGGCCCATGCGCCCGGCCTTCCTAGCCTTCTTCCTGAGGACGGACATAAGGCGGTCGTCGTCCGCGCGCGTGTCCCGGAGCGTCGCGGGTGGCACCGTCAGCAGGACCTTTGTGACAGCTGGCCTCAGCCTGACCTTGGGGTCGACCCCGGCTGCCAGGAGCCGGTGGTGCTCCCGCCTGCTCTCCTCGGGGACATCGACCGTCACCCTGCCTTCGCCTGTGACGATGGCCTGGCAGGCGAGCCTTGTGCCAGATCCGAGGTCCTTGTCGTCGAGGAGCTTCCTCTCGACCTCGTTCGCCTCGGACAGGCTCTCGGCGCCGGAGGTGACCGTCACCCTGCACTTGCCGCACTTGCCGGCGGACCCGCAGATGGACTCGATCGAAACCCCTGCTTCCCCAGCGAGTCCGAGGACCGTCGCCCCGCGCCTGAGAGCCACCTTCCGGCCGAACGGTTGGAAATGGATGGTCTGATCCGCCATGTCGAGACCCAATGGGACATCGCTAGCGGGGATATATCATGTCGCGCGGACAGGACCCGTTCGGTGGCCCAGGCCGATCTGCCTGGTCATCCACGGTGAGCAACTCTTTTATACCATGACCCTCTACTCAACTTGCTCTTTTCGCAAGAAAGGGCCTGTGAATGATGACGGTGCCTGAGCGCACCTGAAGGAGGTATCAACTTGGCAAAGCCAGTTTACGTAAAGTTCGAGACACCGAAGGAACTAGCGGACAAGACCTACGAGATCGTCGAGCTCTCGAGGGACGGCGGCAAGATCCGGAAGGGCACGAACGAGGTCACGAAGCTCGTCGAGAGGGGCGAGGCCCAGATGGTCGTCATGGCCGAGGACGTCTCCCCGCCTGAGATACTGATGCACATCCCTGCGCTTTGCGATGAGAAGAATGTCCCGTACGCCTTTGTCCCGAGCAAGGCTGAACTCGGCAACGCCTGTGGGCTGGAGAAGCCGACGGCGGCCGTGGCGATCCTCGATGCAGCGAAGGGCAAGCCCGCGCTCGACGAGCTCGCCGAGAAGCTGAAGGCGCTGAAGAAGTAGGTGGGCTAGATGCCTGAAGATGAAAGCATTCCAGCTACCGTCGTCGAGATCATCGGCAGGACGGGCATGACGGGTGAGGCGACCCAGGTCAAGGTCAGGGTAATGGATGGCCGTGACAAGGGCAGGATCATCACCAGGAACGCCATGGGTCCGATCAGGATCGGCGATGTGCTGATGCTGAAGGAGACTTCGAGAGAGGCCAAGAAGCTCAGCGTCCGCTGAGCTCTAGGCCCTCCGAGAGGTGATTTCAATGGTCGAGCGAAAGGTCTGCACGTTCTGCGGGAACGAGATCGAGCCCGGGACGGGCAGGATGTACATCAAGAAGGACGGCGCGATATACAACTTCTGCACCTCGAAATGCTTCAAGAACCTGGTCCAGCTCCGCAGGGTGCCGAGAAGGACCACCTGGACCGTCTATTACGCCAGGGAGAAGCAGGTCCGCATGAAGGGCGCACCCGAGCAGCCGCAGCCGGCGAAGGCCAGGAAGCTCAAGAAGGGCGAGGCCGAGGCGGCCAAGGCGCCAGATGCGGAGCCCAAGGCTGAGGCGCCCGAGGCGAAGGTCGAGGCGAAGCCGAAGGATGCCAAGAAGGCCGAGAAGAAGCCCGCCGCGAAGAGGTCCGAGCAGCCCAAGAAGGAGCCTGCGAAGGCCAAGCCCGCGGAGGATGCGAAGGCATGATCGAGAAGACCTACGTGATGATCAAGCCGGACGGTGTCCAGAGGGGGTTCGTCGGAAGGATCGTCCAGAGGTTCGAGGACAGGGGCCTGAACGTCTGCGCGATGAAGATGATGAGGATCCCCAGGGAGCTGGCCGAGCGCCACTACGAGGAGCACAAGGGCAAGGCGTTCTTCGAGCCGCTCCTGGCCTACATCACGTCGGGCCCGGTCGTCTGCATGGTGGTCGAGGGCGAGAACGCCGTCGCCATGTGCAGGGCGATGATGGGGAAGACCAACCCCCAGGACGCCGCGCCGGGCACGATCCGGGGCGATTTCGGGCAGGTCACCGGCAGGAACCTCATCCACGGATCGGACTCACCTGAGAGCGCCAAGCGCGAGATCAAGCTCTTCTTCAACGACTACGAGATACAGAAGTACGACAAGGCCGACGAGGCCTGGTTGTTCGAGAAGTAGGCGTCCCGAGAAACCCATTCACAAACCGTTTCACACATTTCTATCGCGCGCGCACTGACAGACTGAGTTAGATTGATATACCGTCCTACCTTTGGTGAGCCAATGGCCATAAGGCAACCCATCGTGTCGGTCATGGGCCATGTCGACCATGGCAAGTCCACCATCCTGGATAGGATAAGGGGGACCAAGGTCGTCTCGCGGGAGGCGGGCGGCATCACACAGCACATAGGTGCGACGGATGTGCCAATAGAGACGATCTACGCGATGTGCGGCCCGCTCATCGGCGAACGGAGGTTCAACGTGCCCGGGCTGCTGTTCATCGACACGCCCGGCCACTACTCGTTCGCGTCGCTCAGGACCAGGGGCGGCGCCCTCGCCGACATGGCGGTCCTCGTGATAGACATCAACGAGGGGCTCAAGCCACAGACCGTCGAATCACTCAACATCCTGAAGAACCTCAGGACACCGTTCGTCGTCGCGGCCAACAAGATCGACCTCATTCCGGGCTGGAGGGTCCACGACGGGAAGACCTTCGGGGAGACCTTTGCTGCGCAGGACCCGAGGGTCGCGGCGGAGCTCGAGGAGAGGCTCTATGCGCTGGCCGGACGCCTGTACGAGAAGGGCGGGTTCAGCGCGGACAGGTTCGACAAGATCACGGATTTCACGAAGACCGTCGCCATCATCCCGATAAGCGGGAAGAGGGGCGAGGGCCTGGCGGACCTGCTGCTGATCCTGGTCGGGCTCGCACAGAAGTTCCTCGAGGAAAAGCTCGCCACCGAGGAGGGCCCTGGCGAGGGGACCGTCCTCGAGGTGAAGGAGGAGAAGGGCATAGGCACGGCCGTGGACACGATCATCTACAAGGGCACCCTGAAGGTCGGGGACCAGATCGTCGTGTCGAGCGTCAAGGGCGAGCCGATCGTGACCAAGGTCAAGGGGCTCCAGAGGCCCAGGCCGCTCGACGAGATCAGGGACCCGAGCCAGAGGTTCGACAGGGTCAAGGAGGTCTCCGCCGCCGCCGGGATCAGGATCGTCGCCCAGGGCCTCGAGAACGCCATGGCGGGCGGCACGGTCAAGTCGGTGAGCGGGAACCTGGAGGAGCTCATAGAAGATACCCGGCAGGAGAACGAGATCAAGGTCGAGCTCAAGGAGCAGGGTATCATCGTCCGGGGGGACGCCATCGGGTCGCTCGAGGCGCTCGCCTTCGAGGCGAAGAGCGCGGAGCTGCCCATCAGGAAGATCGACATCGGCAACGTCACCAGGAAGGACGTCATCGAGGCGTCGCACTTCGACGACCCGCTGCACAAGGTGGTGTTCGCGTTCAATGTCAAGGTCAACCCGGACGTGGAGGCCGCGCTCAGGGAGACCGGGGTGAAGCTGTTCGCGAACGACGTGATCTACCGCCTGCTCGAGGAGTACCAGCTCTGGACGGTGGAGCGGACGAAGGAGATCGAGGTGGAGAAGCGCCTCGAGATCGTCTTCCCGGGGAAGATCATAATCCTCAGGGACCATGTGTTCCGCGCGAGCAAGCCCGCGATCGTGGGAGTGCGCGTGCTGTCAGGGCGGATACGCCCCGGACAGGGCCTGATGAAGCTGGACGGGCACGGGGTCGGGAGGATCAAGAGCATCAGGAGCGGCGAGGAGACCCTCAAGGAGGCGATCATGGGCGCGGAGGTCGCGGTCTCGATCGACGACGCGACCGTCGGCCGGCAGATAGAAGTCGAGGAGGTCCTCATGGTCGACATCCCGGAGAGCCATGCCAGGGAGTTGGGTAAATACGCGCTCAAGCCGGACGAGGCTGAGGCGCTCGAGGAGACAGCTGTCATAAAGCGCAAGGAGTCCCCCTTCTGGGGCCGCTGATGCGTCCGGGTCCGTTCCGAAAGGCCGTGGGACGACCTACCAGCATCTGCGGACCGTTCCGAAACCTATATAACTCCTTTCGCATTAGGGCGTCCTGCTAAGCGGAGTGGATTGTTTGGCGGAGTTCAAAGCCGTTGTCAATGACCCTAAGGATGGCATGTCGTACCAGGCCTCGGTATCGGGGCACCACGCCAACTCGCTCATCGGCAAGAAGATCGGAGATGTCGTGGACGGCATCTTCGTCGGCCTGCCTGGTTTCAAGCTGGAGATCACGGGCGGGAGCGACAAGGACGGCTTCCCCATGAGGAAGGACCTGCCAGGACCGAGAAGGAAGAAGCTCCTCGTCTCGAAGAGCATCGGATTCAACGCCCTCGAGGGCGGCCTCAGACGGAGGAAGACCATGAGGGGGAACACGGTCTCGCCGGAGACCCTCCAGATCAACATGAAGGTCACCCAGCATGGCATGAAACCCGTTTCCGAGCTCATCAAGAAAGAGGAGAAGAAGCAGTAATGAAGGTCCCTTCCCAGCCAGAGACTAACATCGGCATGATCGGCCACGTCGACCATGGCAAGACCATGCTGACGAAGGCTCTGACCGGCGAGTGGACCGACAGGCACTCCGAGGAGGTCAAGAGGGGCATCTCGATCCGCCTCGGATACGCCGATGTCGCATTCTACAAGTGCAAGAGCTGCACCGGCTCTAAGCGCTTCACGAACAAGCCCACCTGCCCCGAGTGCGGAGGCGAGTGCGAGCTGCTCAGGTCCGTCTCGTTCGTGGACGCCCCGGGCCACGAGACGCTGATGGCAACGATGTTGTCGGGCGCGGCGATCATGAACGGCGCGCTCCTGCTGGTCGCGGCGAACGAGAAGTGTCCACAGCCGCAGACCAGGGAGCATCTGATGGCACTGTCCATCATCGGCGTCGACAGGATCATCATAGTGCAGAACAAGATCGACCTCGTCACCAAGGATGAGGCGAGGCAGAACCTGAAGGAGATCAGGGAGTTCGTCAAGGGGACCCTCGCGGAGAAGGCCCCTATAATCCCGATATCCGCGCACCACGATGTCAACATCGATGCGCTCATCGAGGCGATCGAGGTGCACATTCCCACGCCCAAGTGGGACCGTTCGAAGCCTGCGCGCATGCATGTCGCGAGGTCGTTCGATGTGAACGTGCCTGGCACGAAGCTCGACACGCTCAAGGGCGGCGTGGTCGGCGGCTCGCTGACCCAGGGCCAGCTGGAGGTCGACGACGAGATAGAGATCCGGCCGGGGCGCAAGGTGGAGTCGAGCAGGGGTTCGACCTGGGAGCCCATCGTCACGAATGTCAGGTCGCTCTTCGCAGGCGGCTCGCCCCTGGAGACGGCGCGCCCGGGAGGACTCATAGCAATCGGTACTGGACTCGACCCTGCCTTCACGAAGTCCGATTCTCTCGTGGGCAGGATCGCCGGTAAGCCGGGCACTCTCCCCGAGGTCCGGATGGCGTTCACGATGCAGACCGAGCTCATGAAGCGCGTCGTGGGCATCGCGTCCGAGCTCGCAGTCGACAACCTGAAGACCAACGAGCCCCTGATGCTGAGCGTGGGGACGGCCACGACGGTGGGGATCGTCACCAGCGGCAGGGCGGACAGCGCCGAGATAGGCCTCAAGATCCCGGTGTGCGCCGAGAAGGGCCAGCGCGTGGCCATATCGAGGCGCATCGCGGGCAAGTGGCGCCTGATCGGGTTCGGCATCGTCCAGTGAGGGCTGCCCCTTGGCCACCGCAGTCGTCCTCGACTCGAACGCTCTCCTGATGCCTTTTCAGTTCGGGTTCAACATCGACCAGGAGCTCAGACGGCTTTTCGGAGACATCCCGGTCGTCGTGCCGAGCGCGGTCCTGGCCGAGCTCGCGAACATCGAGGACAAGCATGCCAAGGCCGCGCTGGCGCTGGCGAGACGGTACCCCATCGTCGAGACGGAGCTCCGCGGGGACGACGGTGTCATAGACGTCGCGGAGCGGACATCCGCAGCCGTCGTCACGAACGACCGTGAACTCATCCAGCGTCTGAACGGGCGGAATATCGAGGTCGTCAGGCTAAGGAGCAAGGGCCATCTCGAGTCTAACGTATATTGACCGTCAATGCCTGAGGCAATCTTCATATGGGCGGCTCGCCGACGGCCGGGCCCGGTCTATGCGTGCCCGGCAAGTGTCCGCGAGTCCCCTCGACCTAGCTTCCTGAAGCTGGTCTCAGACAACCTGGTTTCTATTGCCATCATCGTCACATCCCTCTACTTCTTGTGGTGGGGGATATACGGAGCCTATTCCTACGAGCACTACGGGGCGGACGACGCGCTCTGGCTCATGGACATAGTGCTCTCGTCCGTGGTCAGCCTGACGCTTCTCTTCGCGGGACTCATCACCATGAAGCGCCGCCATCCGTGAGCGCGCCTCCGTCCCGGCCATCGGAGGTCGGAGAAAAGCTATTAATAGACCTCGTCAATCGGAGCCTGACATGCACGAGAAGCAGATTGCGACGCTCAAGCACATCGCCCTTATGGGTGGGGTGCATGATTACATCGCAATCTCCTCTCGCGAGCTCGGCAACGTGCTCGAGATAAGCCAGCAGTCGGCTTCCAAGAAGATCCTCGAGCTGCTGGGCGATGGGCTGATCGAGCGGGACCTCGGCGCGAGGCGACAGAGGATAAAGCTCACGGACAAGGGCTTCGACCTCCTTAGGAAGGAGTACTCCGACTACCAACGGATCTTCGAGATGAAGGACCACCTGGTCATCATCGGGACTGTGACATCCGGCCTGGGCGAGGGACAGTACTACATCAACCAGGAGTTCTACGCGGAGCAGTTCCAGAAGAAGCTCTGGTTCAAACCGTTCGAGGGCACCCTGAACCTCAGGCTCGCGGACCCAGAGCTGGCCAAACTCGACGTGCTGAAGAAGTCCGAGGGCATCACGATCAAGGGTTTCGAGAAGGAAGGCAGGACCTTCGGGGACGTAAAGTGCTTCCTCGCGACGATACACAACATGGAGTGCGCCGTCGTGCTCCCCGTGAGGTCGCACCACACGGACATCATCGAGGTCATCTGCAAGTACCACCTGAGGCGGTCCCTCGGGCTCAAGGACGGCGACCAGGTCGAGCTCATAGTGTCGCTGTGAGGCCGACGCTCCCGGTGAGCCATGCACGGTGCCGTTCCAGTGTGTTCAATGTCCAGGCGCATCATGAAAGAGGGGGACGGCCCGTTGTACGGGCCATCTTGCGCTCTAGAGCTTCTTCGTCACGTAGTCGATGACCGACTCGAACACGGCTTTTCCGTCACCTGGACCGTCCGGGTTCCTTGTCCAGTCCGGGTGGGTGTACTTGAAGAAGACTCGCTCCGGGTGCGGCATCAGGCCGAAGACGTTCCCGTCGCGGTTGCATATGCCCGCGATATTCGCCGTGGCCCCGTTCGGGCACCACGGGTAGCCCGCGAGGTTGCCCTCCGGGTCGACATACTTGAACACGATTTGGTCGTTCTCCTCGAGCTCGCGCACGATCTTGTCTGCTCGATCCAGCGGGAACATCAGCTTCCCCTCCGCGTGCGCGGACGGTATGAGCGATATCTTGTCCGCCGGGATCCTGGTCGTGAAGACGCATCTGCCCCTGTTGACCTTCTTCAGGAGCGTGGGCCTGCACTCGAACCTGCCCGAGTCGTTGGTCCCGAGGACCGCCTCCGGCACGTCCGCCATCACGCCGGACATCGCGGGCAAAAGCCCCGCCTCGACCAGTATCTGGAAGCCGTTGCATATCCCCAGCACGGGCTTCCCGGAGCTGACGAAGTCCGTCAGGTCCTTGGACAGGCTGCTCCTCAGCCTCGCGGCGAATATCGCGCCGGCGCGGACATAGTCGCCGGCGGAGAACCCACCGGGGAACACCAGTATGTGGTAGTCAGACAGCGACCGCTTCTCCTCGGCGGTGACGTCGCTCCCAGTGAGCTGCTTGAGGTGCACCTTCTCCGGCTTCGTCCCGAGCCTGCGGAACGCCTGGTACGACTCCTCCTCGCAGTTCGTGCCCTCGATCCTGAGTACGCAGACCTTCACGGCGCTGGCCTTCATCCCATCACCTTCCACAGCGGCGTGTTGAAGCTCCGGGCCATTTCCTCGGGGCACAGGTCGATGAGCGTCTTGCTCGAAGCGATCCTGAGCGCCCCCCCGCCCACAGTGCCGATCCTGGTCGCCTTCGCCCTGCGGTCCTTGGGCAGGAGCTTCTCCTTGCCCTTCCTGAGCTCGACGACCCATCTGCTCGGGCTCTCGGAGAACAGCTTGACGTCGGACCTCAGATTGACGATCTTGGACAGGTCTATGTCGGCGCCCGTGTCACCGCCCATGCACATCTCGGCCAGCGTGACCGCGAGCCCGCCGTCGGATATGTCATGGCACGCGACGACCGCTCCCCTCTCTATCCCGCCTAGGACGACATCTATGCCCGCCTTGAGCGCCGCCGTGTCGACGTCGGGCACCTTGCATGAGTAGCCCTTCGCCATGCGATAGTACTCGGACGCCCCCATCTCCGGCCCGGTCGACCCGATGACCGCGATGGTGTTGCCCTCGTGCTTGAAATCGGATGTGACGCATCTCCTGATGTCGGTGACTATCCCGCATCCCATTATCGTGGGGGTCGGCAGGACCGCCCCCGTCTGCGATTCGTTGTAGAGACTGACATTGCCCGAAGGGATCGGTATGTTGAGCGCGGACGCGACCTCCCCTATGCCCCTCACGGCCTCCCTGAAGAGCCAGAGCCTGTCAGGCTTCTCGGGGTTCCCGAAGTTGAGGCAGTCGGTGAACGAGTGCGGTACCGCCCCGACGGCGGCCAGGTTCCTGCAAGCCTCGTCCACGCATATCTTGCCGCCCCTGTACGGGTCGAGGGCCACCGCGAACGGGTTGGACGCGGTCGCGATCGCCAGTCCGCGGAACGAGTCCTCGACCGGTTTCAGCACCGCAGCGTCCCCGTGGCTCCAGTGGCCGAGCTTCCCCTGGAGCGGCTTGATGACCGTGCTGCCCCTGACCTCGTGGTCGTACTGCCTGATGACCCAGTCCCGGTTGCATATGTTCGGCGACGAGAGCAGCCTCAGCAGCTCCTTGTCGTACCGGGCCTTCGCCTTCGGCGCCTTCTCGGCGCGCTTATTCTTCGTCTTGGCGACGCTGCAGGGCCGACAGTACATCGGGCCCGCCGTCAGGAACTCGAGCTCGAGGTCGAACACCCTGACCTCCTGGAAATTGAGTCTGACCACCTTATCGGGGATGACCTTCCCGACCGGCGTCGCGGGCACGTCCCACTTCTTGAAGACATGCATGACATCGTCCACGTTCTTGGGCGAGACGGCGAGCATCATCCTCTCCTGCGATTCCGAGACCCATATCTCCCACGGGGCAAGACCCTCCTCCTTGAGCGGCACCTTGGACAGGTCCACCTCGGCCCCGCAGCCTCCCGCGAGGGCTATCTCGCCGACCACGCAGGACAGGCCTCCGCCCCCGAGGTCCTTCATGCCGTTGATGAGGCCCTTCTCGTTCGCCTCGAGCACGGCGTGCATGACCGGCTCCTTCATGATCGGGTCGCCCAGCTGGACGGCGCCCCTCGATTCGGTCTCGCTCTCCTTGGTGAGGACGGCCGATGCGAAAGTGACCCCGTGTATGCCGTCCCTCCCGGTCCTGCCACCGACGAGGACGAGAACATCCCCGGGACCGCGCACCGCGTTCCTCCGGATGTGCCTCTTCTCGGCTATGCCGACACAGCCCACGTTGACGAGGCAGTTGCCCACATATCCCTCGTCGAACCAGAGCCCTCCAGACACGGTCGGCAGGCCCACCCTGTTCCCGTAGTCCCTGATGCCAGCGACTATGCCTCCGAACAGGTACTTCGGATGCTTGACACCTGGCGGCAGTTTCTCGAACGGGTAGTCGAGCGGTCCGAAGAACAGCGGGTCGACCAGCGCTATGGGCTGGGCGCCCATGCACAGGACGTCCCGGATGATCCCTCCGATGCCAGTGGCCGCGCCGCCGTAGGGCTCGACCGCGCTTGGGTGGTTATGGCTCTCGATCCTGAGCGCGTATGCGTGGTCCCTGTCGAATTCCATCACGCCCGCGTCGCCCCGGTCTATGACATGGCGCGTGTTGATTCCGAAAACATACTCCTTGAGGAAGACCTTGGAGCTCTTGTAACAGCAGTGCTCGCTCCATGCCTGGCCGATGGACTGCAGCTCGACATCCGTCGGGTTCCTGCCCTTGCCCAGGAAGTGGTCCCTGACCACCTTTATCTCGTCCAGGGAGAGGCCCGTGCCGCTGTCCCTGCTGATCTCGAGCAGCTCATCGTCCGTGGCGTTCGCGAGGTCGATCTCGACGAACTCGAACGGGACGTCCCGGCGCGTGTACAACCGATCCGTAGGCATCCGGTTCCCTCACTCGATCTTGACCGAGTAATTGTGTATGACCGGGTTCGCGAGCAGCTTCCGGCACATCTCGTCGACGGTCTTGTCGGCATTCGCGGCGTTGCCCGTGAGTTCGATCTCGAAGACCTTGACGGTTTTGACACCCTTCACGCCCTCGAAGCCCAGCAGCTCGAGCGCCTTGAGAGTGTTCTTCCCTTCAGGGTCAGCGACCCCCTTCTTCAACTCGACCCTGACCTCTGCGATGGCCATCCCGTGCTCACCTAGCTCGGGATTAGGCGTGGTTGTACTTAGCTTTTAAGGGCTGGCACCGTGTGATTGTCATCCGGAACGCTCTCCTCGTCTGCAGCCCCCGACCACGCATGATTCTTATAGCGCTCATTCGCTCCAAACCCTCGGGTGGAGTGCCCTTGCGGGGCGGTGGAGGAGATGCGGAGAGCCTTCTGTGTGGGAGCGGATTCTGTTCGGAGGATCGAGAGCTTGCCTCCACCATGTCCACCTCTTGTGACATTGGAGGTGTTGAAACGAAAGAGAGGAGTGTTATCAGGGCAAGTGAGTGCAGAAGGCTGAGTGCGATCCCGGTGGGCGTATCGTCTGTGATCGTGGCTCTCTTCGCAGTCGCACTGATGGTGCCAGGGCAGGCGGCGACCAACCTGACGTTGGTCAGCCTCGACATAGGGAATGTGGCGTCCGAAAACGCGGCGCTCGTCGTACCAGCGGAGGATTGCGGATGGAGCCCCGTGCAGCCCGATGCGAGCGGCGGTGACTGGGGCGGCTACGCCGCGAGCAACGAGGACACGCGTACGGTGTGGTTCTTAGAGGATGACCCGTGGGCGGAACTGTACTTCCACTTCGTAGGGTCGGCCAGGACAATCCAGTTCGACGCCCTCGACGGATACGCGAACGACTCGTTCACGCTGTCCGTCAAGGGAGATGCCGGCTGGGTCGTGGTCTTCGAATACGTTGACATGGCCCTTGCGTTGGATGTCAACGAGGTCTGGACCACGCACTGCGTGGACCTCACGCCATTCATGTGCCTCGGTGAGATCAACTTCGGTGGCGGGGAGTTCGCCCTGAGGTTCGAGTCCACGGGCGCCGCGTGGGACTACTTCGGCGACTATGGTCAGTGCGCCTTCGACTATCTGTACATCTATGGGAACGGCAAGGCCTGACCCGCGTTCCAGGGGCAAGGCCCGCAAACCCTTTCCATCGTTTTCGCAATCGCCTTAGGTAAGTGAGTCCTTCAATCCAGCTTCTTCAGTTTCCTTCCGAAAGCGAGATAGCCCGTGTGGCCTAGCATGTCGAAGCTCGGCCTCACCCCTCCCTCGTGGACGACCATCTCCCTCTGGATGGTCTCGAATGCGACCACTTCGGCCAGGCCCGCCTCGCGCATCTTCCTGACCGTCTTGTCGAGCTGGTTGGCGTTGGGTATGTAGCAGCCCAAGTGCCCCCCTACCTTCAGCGCCTTCGTCACGTTGTCGATCGCGTCCCATGGGTTGGGCATGTCCAGGAAGGCCGCGTCGAAGTCCCTCTCGAGCTCCATGCTGCAGATGTCCCCTATCCTCAGTTCCCAGCAGCCCGCCTGCTCGGACATCGAGATGTTCCTCTTCGCGACCGCCCCGTGGTCGTCCCTGAGGTCGTAGGAGCAGACCCTCCCCGTCGGTGCGACCGCCCTCAGGAGCACGAGCGTCAGGCCACCTGAGCCCACGCCTGCCTCGACAATCTTGCTGCCGCTCCCGATGTCCAGATGGAACGGTATCACGAAGCTGTCCTTGGGGATCATAATCTGGGCCTTGCGCCCCATCGTCTCGAGCAGGTCCTTCAGGCTGGGCTTCAGGATCAGGAACTCGCGCCCTCCGATGCTCAGTGTGTCCCCGACGGACGAGTCGCAGATCTTCGCCCCGTCCACGACGCCGAGCCTTCCGACTTCCAGCATCCTCCGCTCGGCAGCGAACACATACCTCCTGCCATCATGGTCCAGCAGCAGGACCTTCGAGCCTTCGGATATCATCGCAGGACGACGTTAGGGCAGGGGCGTATAACTAACTTGCCGACGGCGGTTCCCTCGTCCTCCCAACACGCCGGCGGGGGACCGCGGTGCATATGAATTGGCGCAATTATATATATAAATTGATTTGGAGTCCCGACCGCGCGATGCGCCCGTGAGAGCCTATCGGGCCGGTTCGACTGGCGTTCGAAACCCTCATGGGAATGTATATCTGGCCTTTCATCGGGGAGCCGACAAGTGCTAAATACGGCTAACGCGTTCCATTTCATGTCTATCTCGGGGGCTGGGCAAGTAGCTGGTGAGTTGCGTCTGGGTCCGATGTCGAACGTCGAATGGCTCTTGTCGCTAGCTTCTGCCCTTGATATGGAGTGCTTAGGAGGAACATACGCATGAGCAAAGGCCTGAAAGCCGACCTCTCGAAGTGTACTGGCTGCCAGATGTGCACCCTCGTCTGCTCCGGCTCCCACACGGGCAAGTTCAATCCGAGCGAGTCGAGGATCGGCGTGGAGGACGTGTTCCCCGAGCCCGGGGAGTTCAAACTCGCCTTCTGCATCCACTGCGACGAGCACCCCTGCGTCGAGGCGTGCCCGGTCGAAGCAATCAAGCTCAACGAGTCTTTGGATATCTACACGGTCGACAAGGAGACATGCACCGGCTGCGGGGCATGCGTGGACGCGTGCCCCTACAACGGTTGCTGGCTCGATCCGTCCGGGTCCTACTCCATCAAGTGCGACCTGTGCAACGGGACCCCCCAGTGCGTAGAGGTGTGTCCCAAAGGAGTGCTCAAGAGGTGATCATGATGGGCGACGGATATACTGGCAAGGTGCTGAGGGTCGACCTGACGAAGGAGCACATCACGACCGAGCCGCTCAACAGGGAATGGGCTAAACAGTTCGTCGGCGGCAAGGGTCTGGGTGCGAGATACCTCTTCGAAGAGCTCAAGCCGGGGACGGACCCGCTGTCCCCTGATAACATCCTATCCATCTGGACCGGTCCGGCAGTCGGCACTTTCGTTCCTCTGACTAGCAGGTACGCGGTAGTGACGAAGTCGCCGCTGACCGGGACATTCCTCGACAGCTACGCAGGCGGTTTCTTCGGCCCCGAGGTCAAGTACGCCGGGTTCGACGGGGTGATCATCAAGGGCAGGGCGAAGAAGCCGTCATACCTCTGGCTCAACGACGGGAAGGCCGAGATAAGGGACGCGAAGAACGTCTGGGGCAAGGACACGTACGCGACAGAGGAGATCATCCGCAAGGAGGTCGGGCATAGGTACGCGAGGGTCGCGTGCATCGGCCCTGCCGGCGAGAAGCTCGGGCTCATTTCGAGCGTCACCAGCGACCTGACCAGGAACGCCGGGAGGGGCGGGACGGGGGCCGTCTTCGGGTCCAAGAACCTCAAGGCCGTCGCGGCCAAGGGCACCCTTGGGGTCGAGGTGCCGGACATGGACTCGTTCCTGACGTGGACGAAGGAGATGGTCCAGAAGGATGTCGTGGAGAACCCCGACCACGCGGGCATGATCACCGACGGGACGCCCATCCTGGTGGACCTGAGCAACGACGCCGGGATCCTTCCGACCGAGAACTGGCGCACGGGCGTGTTCGAAGGATCGAAGGGCATCAACTCGGACGCGATCAAGTCGAGGGTCCTAGCCAGGAAGAAGGCATGCTTCGACTGCGCCATAGCCTGCGGGAGCTGGTCCAAGGTCTCGAAGGGCGCGTTCAAGGGCGCTGCGACAGAGGGTCCGGAGTACGAGACCCTCGGGCTCTGCGGGTCTAACTGCGGCATAAAGAATGTCGAAGCCATAATCAGGTTCGTCGAGGACTGCGACAGGTTCGGCCTCGATTCAATATCCACAGGCAACGCGGTCGCGCTCGCGATGGAACTCTACGAGAAGAAGGTCCTGACCAAGAAGGAAGTGAACGGTCTGGACCTGAGGTTCGGCAACGAGACCGCCTACGCCAAGATGCCGGGTATCATCGCGAGGAGGGAAGGCATCGGGGACGCGCTGGCGGACGGTACGAAGAGGGCCGCGAAGCGGATCGGCAAGGGGGCCGAGAAGAGCATCGTCGAGGTCAAGGGCATGGAGTACCCCGCGTACGACCCGAGGGGCTCCATAGGGATGGCCCTGGCCTACGCCACGTCCGACAGGGGGGCGTGCCACATGCGGGCCTGGCCGGTCGCCGCGGAGGCGTACGGCAGCATGGACCCGTGGAGCCCGGAGGGGAAGGCGGCCATCTGCGTCGAGGACCAGACCAGGACGAGCATCAAGTGGAGCTTCATATTCTGCGACTTCTACAGCGTGAACTTCGCGAACATGGCCAAGTACTACACCGCGGTCACGGGCGTCCAATCGAGCGAGGCGCACATGCGGTCCATCGGACGCAGGATATGGAACCTCACGCGCGCGTTCAACGTGAGGGAGGGATTCGCCCGGAAGGACGATACGCTGCCCTACAGGATGGAGAAGAACCCGCTCCCGGACGGCAAGCCTAAGGGCCACGCAGTCCCCAGGGCCGATTTCGAGAAGATGCTCTCGGAGTACTACAAGCTGTGGGGCTGGGACGACCAGGGCAGGCCGACCAGGAAGGCGCTCGAGGATGCGGACCTGCGGGACATCGTCGGCAGGTTGGACTACCTGTCGTGAGTCATTGATGGTCATCACTGTCTTTTGATGTACATCGCCCTCTGGAAGGGGCCTTTTAGGTGCATCGCCGTGGCGAGAGTCGTCCATCCGGCCGCCGTATCACGATATTATGTGCTCGATCGGATAGAAGCCCTCGTTTCGACCCCTTTTCACCGGCCCTTTAGTCGTCTTTGAAAGACGGCCGAACCGGGTGCGGTAATTGTGAATTTTTCAATGATACTCCCCGTATTATTGAAAAGCATTCATTGTTTTCGACTGGAAACTGCAAATAGCATAGCTACAAATAACATTGTCTGCAAGAATATATATGATGCTAGCGCTTACCTTGAAGTGCAGGCAAGTCACCCTGGATCCGTCGCGCCCAATGGCGGGGTTGGGCCCGGTGGTACAGGAGGGATGCTAAGATGGCCTCTGCTAAGAAGAAGTTCGGGTTGATATTCAACCCAGAAAAATGCAACGGATGCCTCGAATGCGAGAAGGTCTGCGCGACCGTCCACGCATCTAGCGTCGCCTCTAACCGGACTAGGGTCAAGGTGACGAAGAAGGGTGACAAGTTCAAGGCGACCATGTGCGTCCACTGCGAGCAATGCCCGCCCAGTGAGGTCTGCCCGTCCGCCCTGCTCGAGTTTCACAACGAGGGCGATTTCTGGACCCTCGACGAGCACCGATGCTTCGCCTGCATGGCCTGCATGCCGAGGTGCCCCCACGACGGCGTGTTCTTCGAGGGGGAGTTCGGAATCGAGACGGCCTACATGTGCGACCTATGCTCGGGCGACCCGAAGTGCATCAAGGCGTGCCCCAAAGGCGCGCTCACTCTCGAGAGGGCCCGGGAGGTCAAGGGATGAGTGAGATGGTGGAGAACGAGGCTGTCGCTGAGCCGCTCAAGCAGACTAAGCCCGTCGAGGGCGAGGA
>Ga0315292_10000162_pt1 | contig 27475 bp, 26 predicted proteins | sample YL17G13_0_MG_FD_204029 | JGI IMG/M metagenome (GOLD analysis project Ga0315292, IMG submission 204029) | Sediment microbial communities from Yellowstone Lake, YNP, Wyoming, USA - YL17G13_0 | ecosystem: Environmental > Aquatic > Freshwater > Lake > Sediment | place: USA: Wyoming | collected... | reverse complement strand
CACGGGTGTAAAAAGATTTGTGATCGCTAAGTACTCGGTCACAATTATTAATTTATTGGGCGAGCACGGTATGGCTTTTCTGCCCAGTGAAAGTCCGTTCACCTGGATTGAGCGCTGGTTGAAAGAAAAACATGAACCTGCCGACGCGACAGTATTAGATTTTCATGCTGAAACCACCAGCGAAAAGGTGTCCATGGGCTGGTATCTCGACGGTAAAGTCACGGCGGTGATCGGCACCCATACGCATGTCCCGACAGCTGACGTCCGTGTCTTACCGAAGGGCACTGGGTATATCACCGATGTGGGGATGGTCGGTTTGCGAGATTCCTCGCTCGGCCTGGATAAAGATATCGCCATCCAAAGATTCCTAACCGGTCAGAAGGTCCAATGGGAAGTTCCGGAAAAGGGTCTAGTGGCCATCAACGCGGTGTTGTTGAGGTGTAAAAACGGCCGGACCACAGCGGTGGAAAAGATTTATCAGGAAATTACTGTATAATAACCATTTGAAAGGGGGTGAGCGTGTGAATAAGATCGAGTTAGCGGACAAATTAGCAGCTAAAATCGGCGTGACTAAGAAACAGGCCGAGGATATGCTTAATGCCTTTGAAGAAGTCGTCACGCAGACGCTCCAGGAGGGTGGCGAAGTAACCCTGACTGGGTTCGGCTCTTTTTTGACAAAAAAACGGGAGGCGCGGATGGGCGTCAACCCCCAGCACCCGGGTGAAAAAATACAGATCCCGGCCGTCACAGTACCGAAATTTAAGGCTGGTAAATCTCTGAAGGACGCGTTGAAAACGAACACGACGATCCCGAACATTGTAACACCCACTCCAGCCGCGATCTAATCATTTACAAATCTGCGAACGAAACACCCTCCGCGCGGGAGGGTGTTTTAGATGACAAAGGGTTCTTTACAAAATTGAAAAAATATGTGATGCTACGGGTACTAAATAAATATCATTAATTCAAAGGAGCAAAAATTATGGCTTTCCATCAACAGGTGCGGCATGGCTGGTACATCATCGCCGCGGGCTTTATTTTGGCCGCAATATTGTTTGTTAAACCTGAGATAAAATCTGTTCAGGCAGCGGGCGTGGTAGTGCAAGGAACGGTTAGTACGATAAGCGGCACGCCAGTGGTTGGAATTCAAGTTGAACTGCATCCGCCTGACGGTACTAGCTGGTTGACGGCTGTCACGGATTCCACTGGAACCTATTCAATTTCCGATGTTGCCAACCCACTCATACCCGGCACGATTTATGCGGTCGAAGTCAGCGATACTCCCGGCTACAACCGCTTAATACCGCAGGTACAGACCTTCACGTACCTAACTGGCGACCCAACACGGACGTACAATTTTATCGTCGCGCCAACGACCAAAACGATTGCCGGTACGGTCACTGACACCACCGGTAAGCTAATTACGGACGCGCGGATAGACATCACGCCATACAACGTTGCTGGAGCGACCACGTCCACGGGACGAACTGATACCAATGGCCAATACACGGCAAAAGTGATCGGCGGTAGTTGGTTCGCTCAGGCCATCGTCGACTTATCTGAATACACTCAACGCTGGATTGGTGAACAACCTCCGGTCCGCATCGATTTTGCCAACGATACCACAGTCGAGTCAGCCACTGCTAATTTTATGGTCACACCGGCGACTGGCCAAGTAACCGTCCAACTCTTAAATAGCGACGGCAGTAAGTTAACCACCAGTAACTTCGTGGCCGATGTTGATTTTCGACGGGCCGACGGAGTCGGCACGAAGCGCAAGGTTCGCTCGACTGATTCAGTCGTCAGCGTTTATCTGACCCCGGGGATTTATACAATTTCCGCTTACCACAATGATTTAGCGGGAAAATCCTTCGACCCGGCTAAAACCACATTTGTCATGAGCGAAAACGGCAACGTTGATCTCGGTACAATTTATGCCGAAGTAAATTCCGCTCATTTAAAGGGCAAAATTACCGATACCAGCGGCCGGGCCAAGGGCAACATCTGGTTGCAGGCCATCCGCGAAGGTGGATCGGAGCGACCCAGCACCAATTCCAATTCAGACGGTACGTTTGACTTGACGGTTGGAGCCGGCACTTGGACTATTGGGCTAAACAGTAATGACCTGGCTCATACGCAAATCAATCCGATCATTGTCACGGTCGTGAACGGTCAGACTCTCGGCTCGCTTAACATTCAGGTTAAAGATTTGGACCGGACAATTAGTGGTAAGGTCGTAAATTCGAATGGTGCAGTCATCACTGATTACGTCGGCAGCGCTTACGTTCGCACGATTGAAAAAAAATCCCGCGTCTCGGCCCCGGTAATTAACGGCACCTTCTCGATTAATTATTCCTCGGCTGACATTACCGGTTCGTCGGTGATCGTGGGTGTTGAAGCGTCTGATAATTCCGATTATTCCGGCGGTCGCGAGGCGAAAGTCACCTACATTGGCCGTTCAGCCACTAAGAATATCCTGGTTCGACCATACAACTCATCAATTAGCGGGCGATTATTGATTGAAGGGACCGGCACGCTGGCCGCTAATGTTGGATCTGAAATTACCGTTGAAGCAGTCAATGAAAACGGTGATTTTAACAGCATCTCCGCTAATAGCGACGGGACATATTCCTTGCCGTTAGCCGCCGGAACTTGGTACTACGATTATTCCCTTGCCGATCCCGATCAAACTGACGGATTGCTTAACACGCCAGCCGGACAGAATGTGGTCACCATTGCCGCCGGACAACATCTCACGAAAACCATAACTGTTCGACGCGGTCGAAATGTGATTACTGGTGTCGTGACCAATGCCAGTGGCGAGGTGGTTAAAAGCGTTACGGTTAACATCGATAATCGTCCAACCCTGGAAAACACTGCTTCATCCACCGGCCAGCAAGTAGTCAGTGAGTCGGTCATGACCGACGCCAATGGGGTTTACAGTATTAAAGTACCAGACGGAACCTACATGATTACTGTCGGCGACACGCCAGCGGTGGCCAGCAATCAATTGATGCCGGACGCTAAATCGGTCACAGTTAAGAGTGGTCAAACCACCACTAAAAACTTGGTTTTCGAAACCTCCAATGCCACCTTGCGGGGGACTATTACCTACAACGGTCACGCCGATGGTCTCGGCCAAATTACCGCTTTCACCGATAACGGTAAACAAGCGACCACCAACGTGCGGTCCAATGGTACCTACACGCTCTCGGTCAGTAGTGGTGATACCTGGCACCTAGCGGTCACCGATCTGCGCGGTAAAAAGCTAATGATGAGCGACATGAAAGACATTCGGCCAGCCAAGGGTATTAATAAAGTTAATTTGGCGCTAAAAGATAGCGGTATTTCGGTCCCAGGGCCAGTCACTAAAACTTTCGCTGCGGATCAGGGCGGCACGGTTAGCTTATCAAACGGCACCAGCGTGACTCTGCCACCGTTCGCGGTTGACGTGACTGGCAATGTCACGGTGACTGTCACTCCGACGGTCGATCTCGACCGCACCACTTTGGATGCGCCGGCGACCTTAGCTTATGAAGTAAAAGCGATTAACAGTTCTGGACTGGAGGTCAAGAAATTAAACAAGCCAGTGGAAATTACCGTGCCCTATGATCAGTCGACTGCCGAAAAAAATGGTTTGGCGGAAAAACGCTTAGAGCCGACTTACTTTGATCAGCAAACCCAGACTTGGGAATCTTCAGGCACCACCGGTTTGATCGATACTAAAAACAATCTGGCCACCATCTGGACCGATCACTTGTCCAAGTTTTCGATCACTGGCACTTACAAACCAGTGCCGAAAATCACCGCCATCGCGGTTAAATCTTCCAACGCCACCACCACTGTTTTCACCGTCACCGGCAAAAACTTTAAGGGTAAGATGGCCGCTAAATTTGGCAGTCTGTCCGTCAAAACAGTTAGCCTAAAAAATGGTGTGGCGACTATTACAGTCAGTACCAAAAAATTGGTAGCTGGCGTTCAAACTATCACCATCATTAATGGCAGCGGTCGTCAGGCTGGTGTCAGTAAGACCATCGTCAAGCATTACAGTTCTATCACCTTAAAGTAAAAACAATAAAAAAAACACCTCCCAGCCGGGGGGTGTTTTAATAAAAGAAAAGCCCACCGTAAATCATGGTGGGCTAGGTCGGGGTGAGAAAGAACATGGTTAGTGACCGATGGTGGACAACCAGAACTCGGCGTCGGCCAACTCCTGCTCGTTGTAAGTCTCGAACCAGCGGGCGATACATTTCCGGATTTCGACCACCGTGTCCAAGAATATCGGGCTGATATGCGAGAAATGGCTGGCGGCCAGATCGTAAACTCCGTCCGCTCGCTTGATGATGTTATCAGCAGAAACAGGCACCACGAGAGCGGTCATTAGACCTCCGTTGATAAGTTCGTTGCCCGTTCGATCAACTGCCAGGAAAACCAGATGGGATGATTTATCATCCATTTAATCACTCGGTTGAGCGCAGTTATGCCTTCAGCGTTCACTGGCATCCCGCCGCGGCAGTTGCCACCCGGCTTGAGAACGTTCATGGCTTTAAATAAAAGCTTTTTCAGCTCGGCCAGTTCCGGGGTCAGACCGCCGACAGCAACAGCGCAGTTGAACTGCACCGCTACCTGAAATAGAAATTCCAGGGCCCGCTTCTTGGTAATCTTTGTCGACATGCCGTCCTCCTCGGGTCGGGTACTGATTAGTGTAAACCGCTACACGATTTGTAAGGTGACGGGGAAAGGTAGCAAAAATCCGCTCCAATGTCAACACCACACGAGCGGTGAGGCGTATCCCACCATACGGCGGGGCAACTCGTTACTTAACCCCGAAGAATGTCTAGCTACACTCGACATCTACGGGGCGGGGAGGCAGTTTCCGTCGCTCGCTTGGTGAGCCGTGCAGGACTCGAACCTGCAACCCGTTGCTTAAGAGGCAACTGCTCTACCAATTGAGCTAACGGCCCAAGCGAGCGACGGATATTTTTATACCACCAATTGCCTGCCCCGTATCAAACGAACGAAGTGAGTTTTGGTATGGGGAGCTAACGGCCCACTTGGACCGCGGATTGATTCTTTTAAATTGAGCCCTGCCCCGTAAAGTCGAGCGATGCGAGAATAATACGGGGCAACGCCCCCAAGCGAGCAGCGGATATTCTATCAATGAAATATTGTGATGGTGTTGAGGAGCGGAATCCCTCGATCCTTCGATGCTTCGACTGTGCTCAGCACAGGCAGGCTCAGGACTCGGGACGGGTCAAATCGCTATAATTTTTTTTCAAGATACTACCCCGTCTGGTGCCTGGGGGCGGAATCGAACCGCCGACGCAAGGATTTTCAGTCCTTCGCTCTACCTCTGAGCTACCCAGGCAGGCACCAGACGGGGGAATATCATATGAGTCGCCAGAGTTTACCCCGCGCGGAGTTGAGGGGCAAGTATTTTTCTAGCGAAGCCGGTCGGGCTCCGAACAGGGCAGGCGGCTGCGCCGGACAGTCTGGAGTTTATCCCGACCCATAAAGCTCATCCAAGATACACCGCTGATGGATTTATTTCAATAGTTAGTATCGGTTGGGTGTAATTTACGAGCTTTTAACGCTTAACATTTTGAGCGGTTAGTGTTGACTTGACTAGGCCGTATCAATGTGGTACAGCGCCTTTGCGTTATCGCCTCAATGGGTGTAATCTGCAGTAACTATAAGGGCCTAAACTTTTTAATCATTTTTTAAACAGTAATTAACGACAATCATATGAAACACGTCAGAAAGATTTCCCGTCGGAGCTTGCTCCGTCGCAAAGCCATGCGCCAGCGCGTTTGGAAGACTTTAACTTATATTGTTGCGGTCGCAACAATTATTAATGTCAGTTCGTTAACGGCGTTAGCGCCGCAAATCGCCACGGCCGGCGGAGACGGAGCAATTTGGACCACTACTGGTTCATGTGGCAACCCTCAAGACGCTAATCATTACAAGGTCAGCGATCACATCTTTATTAATGGAGCTGGTTTTACTGCTGACAGTTATAACTGGACGATCACCGGCAAACCCGGTGGGGCGTCAGGTGACCCCAATGTGGAAGTCGCTTCCGATACGAAAGTAGTTGATACGAGTGGAGCATTTTGTTTCGATGCCTACATGGTGGCAGGCGATGATTGGGGCGAGTACCAAGTCAAGTTCGGCAACAAGGGCGACAACTATCGTGTTGACGGGGTTGATCTTGGGTCACTCGTCTTCACCAAGGTCATCGACACCGGATCCGCCTCAGCCAGTGATTTTACGTTCACTATCAATCCCGACCCACACGGGTTAGGGGCAATCACTCCCTCGGCTGGAAGTACTGGGACTTATACCTTCGAGGGCTTAACGCCTGGGATTTACAATATCGTGGAGAATTCCGGACTTGGATACTATCATCATTCCGGTAATACTTGCATTGATGTGGTGGTAACCGCTGGCCAACAGGCGGCTTGCGCTATCCACAATACCCGCGACGTCCGGCCAGTTACCATTATTAAGAACCCGGTCGGCGGTAACGCTGTACCATCCGATTGGACTTTCAATCTGATCGGCACTGGGCCAGATCAAGGCACCTTTAACGGTATCGAATCTGGGGTACCAGTGATTGTGCCAACTGGCAACTATGCCTTGTCAGAAAACGGTCCGGCTGGCTACCACTTTTCCGATCTTGATGGTAATTGCTACAACGATGGCGGTTTGTTCCTGTATACAAATATTGAGGGTGGAAATACGTGCACCGTCACCAACGCCTATGATCCCACCCCACCCAACCTGACTATCAGCAAAACCGACAACCACACAACTGCGTTACCGGGCGAGACCCTGACATATGTAATCACGTTGACCAACAATGGCGATTTAGAGGCCAACCGGGTTAAAGTCGACGACACCCTGCCCGTTTTCCTGTCGACCCCAACTGACATCACCGACAGCGGTGTCTTTGCCAGCGGCCACATTATCTGGAACAACCTGTCCGTTCCTGGCCATGGATCGAAGCTGGTAAGTTTCAGGGCCACAATCAGTGCGACCATACCCGCGGGTACGACTGTCTTGCTTAACGAAGCAGTGCTCAGTTGCGGTCTGTTTCGTGAAGCGGCGATTAGCTCAGATATTGCCAGCGCTCAGTGCCCCTATTCCGGCTCCGCCATCGACGAAACAAGCGTCAGTACCGCTCCAGTCCTCAGCCTAACTAAGACGGCTAGCCCGACCGCCGTTAATCCATCTTCAACCGTAACCTACACGGTTAACTGGAGCGTGGCCGGCAACTCGAACGTCACCGGCGTCGTCCTGACTGATCCTATCCCGACCAACGTCATTTTTGTCTCAGCCAATAACGGTGGTAATTACACTATCGAAACCAAGACCATTACCTGGGACCTGGGGACCAAGACGCCCGGCAGTTCTGGTTCGGTCAGCTGGGTTGGTCAAGTCACCAATAACGCCCCGGCTGGTTCGATAGTTAATACCGCCTTTATCGATTCGAACGAGACGGATCCGGCCATTGCCGCTTCGGCCACCATCGCTGTAACTATCCCCGCCACCCCGCAAGTGCTTGGCGTCCAGTCACCCAACTTGACCCTGACTAAAGCAGTTAATCCGACTTCCACCACGCCGGGTCAGGTTGTGATCTATACATTGGTGGTCAGCAACATTGGTGACGGTCCGGCCACAAATGTCGTGATTACCGACACCCTGCCGACCGGCTTCGCTTATGTTGATGGTGGTGGCAAGACCAAAACTTGGACTTATAATACCCTGGCCGCCAGTGTTTCAAAGACCATCGTTTATCAGGTTAAAGTGGGGGCCGATGTTGTGACTGGCCAGTACACTAATCATGCTACCGCCGCCTCGGATGGTCTCGACCCAATTACGGCTCAGGCTACCGTCACTGTAAAAGCGCCCCAGGTGCTCGGATTGGAAGACACCGGCGTGAGCGCGCGCGATTATCTGATCTTCGGCTTTGGTTTGATCCTGATGGCGGCTGGCTATATCCTTAATCAACGATCCCGCCGCGTCCAGGGCTCGAAAGCATAACTGTAATTAACCAAGCGCCCCGCCTACGGCGGGGTGTTTTGGAATACATTATTTGGTTGAACTCGGTTGCAGAACCCCGCCCAAGTTACATTAATGGTGCCTAAACCAAGACTCTTGAGATGCCGATAATTATTTCGGCTGGTTTAGTGGCAATAAAATCTGGGTGAGACGGAGCTAACTTTTTTCTACTATGCACCCCCCATGTAACCGCGATCGACTTGATCCCCACTGATTTAGCTTCTTTTATATCTCCCACGGAATCTGTCACAATCAAAGTTTCCTCGGGCTTAATCGAATATCGATTTAAAATAATTTTAAACTTTTCGATTTTACTCTGATGAACGTCGGCGCCGAGGATTTCTTTAAACAAGAATTTGATTTTATGCTTTACTAAAAAACTACGAATACCTTGACTAACTGAAGAGCTAACTATAATTAAGTCGTATCTTGTTGATAATTTCTTTAATGTATCTGGCATGCCATGTATCGGCGAGTGCTTGATGATATCAGCCGCATACTGCTTATGAAATTCATTCTGTGACTTTTTGTTTGCATGTTCTTTTCTGATATTTTTATAAAGATTGCCCTCAAACCAGCTGGTCCATTCACTATATTTGAGATCGGGCATCATTTTTTTGTTAATCGAGTAGCCGAGCTGTAAACTATCAACCACCACTCCGTCAAAGTCAAAAATAATTATCTCTTTATTCATTCAATTATTTTAGCACGAATTTAAACATTACAAATGCGTTAATAAAATAATGATTATGTTAAGACATTATTGTAATGGTGAACCGTGCCGGCTCCGGACTTCCTGGATCATAGTCCAGGATCTCGGAGGAACTCGTCACGACGACAAGGATTTTCTGTGAGCGCATGAGTGTTCTGGGTCACTGAAGATGAGTTGTGTCGTTCAAATGAACAACGTATGCAGTTCCCTCTACTGGAACGTCAAGTATTGTGACTGCAGCGTTCTGGTGACGTAGTTTAGGCCATTCGACGTCTGCGCCAGCTGCAATCGCCCACTCCATGAGCGTGTAGATGAACAAGCCATGACTCACTACAAGGACAGTTTTATCGGCATCTATTTGTCGATGCTGGGTATACCAGCGTCTAGCTCGTTCTTTTACTTCGCGGAGTGACTCTCCATCCTTCGGCTTCCAGTCGCGAAAATGTTGTCCTGAAGCTTTTTCAGCGGCTTCCTTTTCAGCGATCGGCTGCGAAGAAAATACGCCACTGTTTCGTTCACGCAGTTCGACATCAAGGACTAACTCCGCCTCTGGATGTTTTACGCTGATCGCTTTGGCAGTTTCCTTTGCTCTAAGGAGGTCACTCGAGTAGATGATGTCGATGCGTTCGGAAGCCAGGCGTTCCGCGACTCGTTCGACTTGTTGGCGGCCCGTGGCATTCAAAGACACTTTGACATGGCCTGTATGTAGGCCGAAACGATTACGATCGGTCTCACCATGTCTAACAATAATTAACTTCATGTTGATATGATAACATACTGACTCGTGACACCTGTTAGAGACATCTTGGATCCAAGACAAGCTCTTGGTGGTCGTTTCAAAACACCGCTATTCGGTTTGGTGGACCGTGGCGGAATCGCCAGGCGAAGCCTGGTCCGGCTTCGCCAGAAACCAATGACATCCTTGCACTTGTTTTGGTGGAGATGAAGGGAGTCGAACCCTTGACCCTCGCATTGTCCCGACAGCTCAGGTGGACCCTGCCGGGCTCGAACCGGCCACCTCCGCGTTGCAAACGCGGCGCTCTACCAAATGAGCTAAGGGCCCACCTGGGCTGTCGAGGATCCTCGATTTCTAGAAATGAGTCGCTCCAGTGCTTTTCTTTTTTTCCAGGACTTTAACTGCAGTTCTCTTTTTTGTGCTTCGGGTCTGGTATTATATTTTTCCGAATGCTTAACAACCCAAGGTATACCAGATTTAGTCGATTTTACAATGCCTTGGTTATGGTCGTTCAAGCGTTTTTCGAGATTATTGGTTGAACCAATGTAATATCCACCATGTTTGTTTGAGTGCAGGATGTAGGTAAAAAACATTTCTAGAAATCGGGACTAACAGCCCATATTTTTTATAGACCCGCCTGACCGAATAACGGTCCGAAAAAACCCTTAACCATCGCCCCCAAAATCCCGGTCACGCCCAGAAAAGCCCCGAGAATCAATAATACGCCGAGAATTTTAATCAAAATGCGCGTGCCACCCTCGGTGCCCAGATGTTGTTCGGCCCAATCAATCGGTCCGGTGAAATCGTAGATCCACTGGGTTTTAATTACCAGTAAGCATCCAATCGCGATAGTGATTCCACCGATCAGCCAAGTCATAAAAACATTATAGCATGGTGGGCGGTGCAGTAATCGCCAGCCGAAGCCCCGGCAGAGCCGGGCGGACTGGTCCGGCCTGCCCGGCTCTGCCGCGGCTCTGCCAGAAACCGAACGCTCCCTAGCCTGCCCGCTGGTGGTCGCACCTGGGCTCGAACCAGGGACCTTTCGGATGTAAACCGAACGCTCTAACCAACTGAGCTATGCGACCACCGGCGGGCAGGTGTAAACAGGATGTTCTAACCAGCTGCCTGCCCCGTAAACAGCGAGTGCTGCGAGCTGTTGTACGGGGAGCTAACCGTCCACGATCGGGCTCACTGTATCATGGACTACAGGCTGTTTCAAGTTTACGCCAACCAGCTTGACAGTCACCATTCCGCGACATAAGGTAGTCGCGCTTGTCGTTCCGATGTCCATTTCACTAGGGAGGTGCCCATGCCCCACCCACACAATATCGACGGCAGCACAGTGCTCTGGCTGGTAGTGCTGTCATGGATCGCCGGTTTTTTCGGCTATGCCGTCGCTGGCGCCCAAGATCTCCCGAGATTATTTATAGTCACGATGATCTACGGCGCCGGGGTGTCATATGTCGGTTATCACCACTGGCGAACCGCCAACCACCATCAGGCGGTGATGGTGTCCAGTTGGTGGTTTTTCCTGCTCGGGCTCTTGCTCGGCTCACTCTATGGGGGCGGGTTAACTCCAGCCGGTTGGATCATCAGTGGTTACTGCAGCGGGACCGCCCTGTGCCTATTCGGGTTAAGCCTCTTCGGGCGCCTCTTCCAGTCACGACATGTTTAGCCAACGCCAAACACCCCATTAGCTTCTGCTCGTGGGGTTTTTATTGCCAAAAATGTTGAATTCTGCGACAATGGACCGCGTACGGACGTGGCGGAATTTGGTATACCCCGCATCATGACTCGCTTTGCTCGTCATGTACGGGGCAGGCGCGCCTTAAAAAGTTATTCCCGGATGGTGCGGCCGTGGCGGAATCTGGTATACGCGCCAGCTTGAGGTGCTGGTGGCCGCAAGGCCTTGGAGGTTCGAGTCCTCTCGGCCGCACCATCCGGGCGTAAGCATTTCGTCAGTTTCGAATCTATTTAAAAGAAATAGCAGATAACGAAAAATTATTGAGGCTTGTCCCAGCGAAAGCTGGGATTCGAGTCCTCTCGTCCGCACCAGGAAGTAACTATCAATACCGATAAATACACCTAGTCGTGTTTATACAGCCGCTCTTAGTACGGGGCCGCGCCAGCTTGCCTGCCCCGCACTTGAAGCGAAGCAAACAGTGCGGGGAGGTGCTGGTGGTCGTAAGGACCTGTCCCGCCATACGGCGGGATCGGCCGCACCAAAAAAACGGCCTTGGATAGTTCCTGGTGGTTTTTATATCTTATTTTTTCTTCTCGCGCAGGGGCCGAGCGTGTGCTTTTAGCAGATGATATAATTTTGCCCGTCGGACGGCGGCAGTCCGGACAATATCGACCTTAGCCACGATTGGCGAATGTAATGGAAAAATGCGTTCCACCCCGATGCCATCACTGACTTTACGCACGGTAATGGTGGCGCTGACACCGCGGCCGTGGCGGCGGGCCAGAACGATACCTTCAAAAACCTGGAGGCGTTCCTTGCCGCCTTCCTTGATTTTCTGGTGGATGCGGACGGTTTGTCCGGGATGAATCTGGTCGAGATTTGCGATGGTCATGGTAATAAAATTTAGCTACCTCACTTTATCAGAGTCGGATTGATTGGTCAACCCCGTTAGAGGCTGCTCCTGCTTAGAAAAGGATGAATATTTGTGTTCGATGAGTTATCAGAGGTGGCCTCTAACGGGGTCAATGGTCATGACGCCCGGGCGAGAAATTGCTGCAGCTCGGCTGGCAGCGGTGAAACGAATTGCCGGCGCTGACCGGATAGATCATCAAACTCGAGCCGCTGAGCGTGCAGAAAAACTCGCTTAATCGGAATTTTTGTCGGTCGAAGGCGCTTGATTTTATAAAGCGGGTCACCCACTAATGGATAGCCGATGGCTTTAAAATGGACGCGAATCTGATGACTCCGACCGGTTAAAGTCCGGATATTCACCAGGGTTAAGTTCTTGACGAACCGGTCGACTTCGAATCTGGTCTCGGCTTGACGACCCTCCTGACTGTTCGGCCGGGCGACCATCAATCCGGATTTATCCTGCTTACGAGCGATCGAAAAGGTAATCCGACCGGATTGGTCAACGATTCGGCCATAGGCCAGAGCCACGTATTCTTTGGTGACGCTGTGACTTTGAAATTGCTGTTTGAGATCGGCAAAGGCGGCCTGGCTTTTAGCTACCACCATCACCCCGGAGACATCACGATCAAGACGATGGACGATGCCGGGACGGAGTTCCGGTTGATCGCCCACCTCTTTAATTGACGGCGCATGTTCAACCGCCCAGTCGGCCACGGTTGGTTCATGAGTGCCCGGAGCGCCATGCACCAATAAACCGGCTGGTTTGGCAATCACCAAATAATTATCGTCTTCAAACAGAATATGCGGGGTGTGCAGCTCGCTAGTCTTAGTCCGGTCAACTATTTCAGTGTCGACCGATTCAAGTGAAATAATGTCACCCGGCTTAACCTGATGATGGGGTTTGGCTGGCTGGTTATTGAGCTTTATTACCCCGGCCTTGAGGTGCTTTTGCGCCTGGGTCCGTGACAGGGTGGTGTGTTGGGTAATAAAAACATCAAGCCGTTGGGGCGGAGTTCGCTCAGGCACAATGATAATCTGGGGTTCGCTCATATCGAGCTTTAGCATACCATAAGTTGTCAGCGGTGTGACCTTAAAATCCCGCCCCCGGACATTATTTTGGTTAATATACTTGAAGATTGTTCGTGATTATGTTACCCTCGACGTTGCTATTCATGGGCGGCTACCCTCGACTAAATCGGGGGGTCACATTGACCCCGCACAAGTTTCGCTCCACTCAACTTTACGGGGCAGGCGTTGTGAAGAGTTCATTCACAAAAAACACAGGCTCGGGTGGGCGGCTAGCTCAGTTGGTTAGAGCGCCACATTGACATTGTGGAGGTCAGAGGTTCAAATCCTCTGCCGCCCACCCGAGCCTGGAGAAAAGGGCACCATCCTGAAGAACGAAGCGACGAAGGATTCAACTCCTCTCGGACCCACCAGTGGGCCAGTGATAATGAGGCCTGCCCCGGCGAAACTTGTCCCAGCGTAGGCTAGGAGCCGGGGTTCAAATCCTCTGCCGCCCATCATGCGCGCTTAGCTCAATGGTAGAGCAGTCGTCTTATACACGACCGGTTCCTGGTTCGAATCCAGGAGCGCGCACCAAAAAACAAGAACAGATACATTCTACGTCGGTTGCGGGGGTAATTTTTAATCCGGAATTCTCTTGGGTGATGCTAGGTTGACTAGGCGGGTGGTCCACTGACCGATTTTGCTTTCCGGTCGGCCAGTTTGTAGCTTTTGAAAGACGATCGTCCAGGCGGTGTAACTAAAGGCGCTTAAGAAAGATAGCTCTAACGCTAGTACGAACAGCAACAGTCCTAGTCCGGTCCAGGAATACGGCTGGATGGTATAAAAAGCCACGGCCGTGACGATGAACGAAACCACGATATTAAACAGGTAAATCAAGCCAGCGATTTCCAACGTCACCAGCCAGTTGTCTTTAAACAGCTTCCAGGCTTGGCGAATGGCCGGCAGTGGCGGCAAACCCTGGAGAATGATGTAGGCGCTGGAATAAAGGATTAAAAAGGAAATCACGATGCTGAGCGGCACGCTGATCAGAAACCAGCCGATACTCATGGTCACCGCCCAGGCGAAGGTGCCGTTCAGGTAGTAAATTATTGCCGGGATGCCGGCCAGCAACACCCACAGCCCCCAGGTGAATAATTTAGCGATCACATTGATCGTAAACAGTGGCCAAAATCTTTCACCGGCCACCGCCAAGCCATCAAAAATTCCGCTGGTCTTTTTTTCGACCGACCGCCCGACGATCCGTACTAGGGCGGCCTGCGAAACAATAATTAACCACAAAATAATCAGAGCGATCAGGATAATCAAAAAGAGATAGGAGAAGGCGATGGCCGGCTGGGACACAAAAAAGTCCCTAATTAGGTGAAAAAAGCTGTCGGCCTGACCACTTTTAACCACGTCGCGAACAGCCACCAGATACTGCTGCATCGAGTCGACGGCGTTGATATTTTTAAAAAGAAAATCGGCCTGACCGTTATAGGTCGCTAGACCGGCAAAAAATCCGAGCCACCACAAAAACTTCTTGCGCCAGATAAGGTCCAGCGCCTGTTGTAAAACTTCACGGCGGGAAAATTGGATCATAGCTTTGTTTTCTCCTCCCCAGTACCGCTTTACTATAACACGGCTGACCGCGGTCGTCTACGCCACCGCCAGCACTTTGGGTTTAGCCGGTTTCGGGCCGAGTAGCGATTCAAAAACGTCGCGCTCGATCGTCTCTTTGACCAGCAGTTCCTGGGCGATTTTTTCCAGGTCAGCGCGGTGATCTTTGATGATTTTTTCCGCGCTTAGCTTAGCGTGCTGCAAAATTCGGTCGATTTCTTTATCAATTTCTTGAGCGACTTTTTCCGAATAATCGCGTTGTTCGTGAATTTCCCGGCCGAGGAAGATCATTTCTTCTCGCTCGCCGAATGTCCGCGGACCTAATCTGCTCATGCCGTAGCGGGTGATGATCTGCCGGGTTAGACGGGTGGCGTTTTGCAGGTCGTTAGCTGCTCCAGTCGAAACTTCATGAAAAACTACTTGCTCCGATACTTGTCCGGCTAGGGCGACCGATAATTCGGCCATGAATTCATCGAGGGTGTGATAACTCTTGTCCTGGGTCGGTGCCTTGAGAGTGAATCCGCCGGTTCGGCCGCGGGAAATGATGGAAATCTTTTGAATCGGGTCGGCCGCCGGCAGGTAGTGCGCCACCACGGCATGCCCAGCTTCATGATAGGCGGTGATCTTTTTTTCATGCTCGGACATAACTTTTGATTTGCGCTCCGGCCCGAGCAACACTTTTTCCATGGCGTTAAAGCAATCGTCCATGGTGACGATGGTGCGCTTTTGACGGGCAGCCAGAATTGCCGCTTCGTTCAGTAAGTTTGCTAAATCGGCACCGGAGAATCCAGCCGTTCGTTCCGCTAATCGGCGCATATTCACGTCTGGGCCCAGTGGTTTTTTGTCGATGTGAACTTTAAGAATGGCTTCGCGTTCATTAATATCCGGCAGATCAATACTAATCCGGCGATCAAACCGGCCGGGTCGCAGTAAGGCTGGATCAAGAATGTCCGGGCGATTTGTCGCCGCCACGACGATGACATGGGTGTCAGTGTCGAAACCGTCCATCTCGACCAGAATTTGATTCAAGGTTTGTTCGCGTTCGTCGTGTCCGCCACCCAGACCGGCGCCGCGTTGACGGCCGACGGCATCAATTTCATCGATGAAGACGATGCTGGGCGCGGTTTTTTTCGCCCGGCGAAACAGGTCGCGGACCCGGCTGGCACCGACGCCGACGAACATTTCCACGAATTCCGACCCGGAAATGTTGTAAAACGGCACGTCCGCTTCGCCGGCGATAGCCTTGGCTAATAACGTCTTGCCAGTCCCCGGCGGTCCAACTAACAACGCGCCTTTGGGGATACGCGCACCCAGATCAGTAAAACGCTTTGGACTTTTTAGGAATTCGACGATTTCGTACAGCTCTTCTTTGGCTTCGGTCGAGCCGGCCACATTCTTAAAAGTTATCGGCTTTTTCTTGGTCGGTTGCTCGGCTTCGCGTGGCGGCACCTGACCGAAGCTCATGGCCCGGGAATTTTGTCCTTGGACTTGGCGGAAAGTCAGCCAGATAAAACCGCCGATCAAAAGTAGGGGGACGACAATCGGAAAAATAGTGTTCAGCCAGAACTCGGAACTGGTGTTATCTTTAACTGTGCCGGTCACGGCCACCAATTTCTCGGCCGGGATGCCATAATTTTTAGCGATGGTGGTCCAATCGACGGTCGGTTCCTTACGAGTGGTAATCTTGCTGTTATCCTTCAGCGTCACGTCCAGCCGGTCGCCGTTGACATCGACCACCTTGACCTTATCCTCATTGATGGCCGTGATGACCTCGCCCAGGGTGACCGGTTTAGCTTTTTGGTTGTTGACGTTAACGGACGATAACAGCATGCCGACCACCACCAGCGAGCCGACAAATATGAGAATATTTTTTATGATGGGATTCATCCCGTTAGAAATTAGTTAATAGCCTGAAAACCATAAGAAATGTTTAAGGTCTTTACCTGAGTATATTTCTAACGGGATTCATGGGAAGTAGGCGCAGTATAACCAAAACGACTACTTTTGACAAGCCTAGATGAGCTAGATCATTAGACTGCCGCATATTACTAACGTCTGGCCTAACACCCAACCCTTGACCGATTACGATAGTATGTACTACAGTCTGTAGTAAGTATGACACCTCTAGCAGCCTTTATTACCGGGCTAACCACCGGCGGATTAACCTGTTTTGCCGTTCAGGGTGGATTATTACTAGGTTTATTGGCCCGGCGACAGGAAGGTGACGAGCGGTTATCGCACTGGCAACGCTTGTTTTTACCGGTCAGCGCCTTTTTAATTGCTAAAGCAATTGCTTACGCCTTACTCGGTTTTGGTTTGGGCTGGCTAGGTAATAAAATCCAGCTGACTGATACCGCCCGGATTTGGTTACAGAGTGCAGCCGGTATTTTCATGGTTATTAGCGGAATCAAGTTAATTTTTCCGCAGTGGTTGCCGTGGTTAAGTTTTCAGCCGCCAGCTGGTGTCCGCCGGTTTATTCGCCGTAGTGCCCGCAGTCAGGCTATCGTCGCCCCGGCGATTCTTGGATTTTTAACTATTTTAATTCCCTGCGGCACGACTCAGGCGATGGAAGTCGCGGCCATCGCCAGCGGTGCAGCCTTATCGGGAGCCGGAATCATGTTGGCCTTCGTGCTCGGCACCGCACCCTTGTTCCTCCTAATCGGAATTTTAGCAAAGGGCACCACTTTGCTACAGCGAAGATTAAGTTATGCCGCCGCGACGATAGTTATTGGTCTTGGTCTATACACCCTGAATGGCGTGCTGGTGCTAGTTGATTCACCATATTCAGTCCAAAATGAAGTTGCCGCCTTGCGCGCCACTTTATCCAGCGGAGAGACGGCGGAAGTGTCCAGTAATCCGGTCATCACGGTGGCGGGTAATGGTTATAGCCCTAGCCAACTGACCGTTCCGGCCGGACAACCGGTGACCCTAACTTTAAATACCACCGGCAACCTCGGTTGTACTAGTATCTTCGTTATTCCTAAACTTAACATCAGAAAAAATTTACCCGATCGAGGCACCACCATCGTGGCCGCGAATTTTCCCGAGTCCGGACGCTACTCCTTTACCTGTGGGATGGGGATGTATACCGGAACAATTGAAGCCATATGATCCCGTTTTGCACAAACCAACTTCTAATCCCGTTAGAAATTTCCTTAACCAGGGACCTGCGTGCATTATCTTGTTTAAAACTTATTTGGGGATATTTCTAACGGGATGATCTCCAAATTTAAAGTTAAGCATCTCGACTGCGCTTCCTGCGCCCTGACCATGGAAGGTATCTGCGAAGATACTAAGGGCGTCAAGAAAGCGGAAGTTCACACTATTTCGCGCACGCTGACAGTCGAACACGATGATTCAGTTAAGCCGGAAAAAATTAAATCCGCCCTAGCTCAGGAGGGGTATCCAGTCGAAACTATCTAAACGAATTACTGGTTAGTCGACTGGTTGGCGTTCATGACTGCGCCATTGGTATTTGATTGATTGGAATTGGCAGAGTTGGTTTGATTTGTATTGGCTGATGGCAGTGTGCAGCCGGTTTTTTCCGCTAATTTTTCAAACGAGACCTCGCCGTCTTGCCGTGAGCCATCAGCAAATACCCAGGTCGGGTACCCCTCGATTTTATTATCCTTGCAGATCTGGGTTTGGTTTTTCCCATCCGCAGTTGAGCATTCGACGTAGGTGACGTATTTCATCGAGTCGCCAAATTCTTTTTTCTGATTCTGACAATGCGAGCACCAGAAAGCGCCATAGAAGGTGGCCTTCTTCTCGGTCAGGCATTTGGCAAAATCATCATACTGACCGGGCGGTGGCGGGGTACTCGGTCGAGTCGCTAGCCAGGTGATCCCGCCGCCGATAATAAGCACGGCCACAATCGTCCAGAGCCACGCTTTGCCTGTTTTCGACATTCCCATAATGGAGCAGTGTAGCATGGGTTATTAATAAAGACAAAGCCATCCGGGTGGGGAATTTGCCTTATACCCTGGGGAAATGTATAATCCCCCCAGAGGGGATTAGGGTTGTCCCCAACCCTATCATCAGATCCCCCCTCCCCCTAGCTGGGTAAAGACTGTGCAAACATATGAAAACCACCGAAGATAAGCGAAAAACCACCGGTCACCGACTGGCCATTGTCGAGGGCCATTTACGGAAAGTCCGGGCGATGGTCGATCAGGGCGCCTACTGCATCGACATTATCCACCAGTCGCGAGCGATTCAGCAGGCCCTGCGGAAATTCGATGAACAGGTGTTACAGCAGCATTTACGCAGCTGTGTTTTGCGCGATCGCAGCGGGACCGATAAAACCGTAACTGAATTGATGGAGGTATTCGAAAAGTTATAATCTATGGCCCAGCAAACCACAACTTTCCCGGTCATCGGGATGCATTGCGCTTCCTGCGCGAAAAATATTGAACGGGTAGTGAAAAAATTACCTGGCGTGCATGATGTTCGGGTTAACTACGCGACTGAACGCGGGCAGGTGACTTTTGATTCTGGTCAAATCAGCCAAGCGGCCATTGCTGATCAAGTAGCTAAAGTTGGTTATACGGCGGTAATGGATGTAGACCACGGCAGTGCTTCCGGCCCCCGCCTTGATAAGGAGGGGGTAGGGGGAAGTCATCACGACCACGCCGCCATGCTACGTGCCACTGAACTTAAACAATTGCGAGTAAAATTAATTTTTGGAATTATCGCGGCGATCATCGTAATGCTGCCCGATCTCTTAATGTGGCTGAAGATTGAATCGCTGCCGGAATCAAGTTGGAATATTATTCGCTTACTGCTGGCTACCGTCACTTTGGTGTGGGCTGGCTCACAATTTTTCATCAGCGCCATTAAGGCTTTGCGATTTTGGCAAGCTAACATGGACTCGTTAATCGTGGTCGGCACTTCAGCCGCTTATATTTTTAGCGTGGTGGCCGTACTCTGGCCATCCGCCTTTGTCGGCAGCGGTCAACAGCCGGCTACTTACTTCGATGTGACGGTAGTGATTATTACTTTAATTTTGCTTGGTCGTTTCCTTGAAGCTCGAGCGAAGCGGGGCGCCAATGACGCGATTAGAAAATTAGCCAGCCTGGCAGCCAAAACTGCCCGGGTAATTAGGCGGGGCCAAGAACAAGACCTGCCGCTCGAGCAAGTGGTGGTCGGTGATTTAATCGTGGTCCGGCCGGGCGAAAAAATCGCGGTCGACGGCATTGTTACTGCCGGTCAGTCAGCCGTTGATGAGTCAATGATTACTGGTGAAAGTATTCCGGCTGAAAAACAAATTGGTGACACTGTCGTCGGCGGCACCATCAACACTAACGGCATGCTAACTTTCCGCGCCACCCGGGTCGGTCAAGATACTGCCCTCAGCCGAATCATTAAGTTAGTCGAAGCCGCTCAAAGTTCCCCGGCGCCAATCCAGCGGTTAGCCGACAAGATATCCGGCGTGTTTGTGCCGATTGTGTTAGGTTTAGCCGGGCTCACTTTTTTGCTTTGGTTTTTTAACCCGCCGGCTGGAGTGACCACCCTGAATTTCAGTTTGTTAATGGCCGTGACCGTACTGATTATCGCCTGTCCCTGCGCTCTGGGGTTAGCCACGCCGACCGCGGTCATGATCGGCGTCGGTCAGGGCGCGCGACATGGCATTTTGATTCGGGCCGCCGAAGCGCTCGAGACATTACACAAAGCCCGGACCATCGTATTCGATAAAACTGGGACGCTCACCACCGGTCAATTGAGTGTTACCGCTGTGTTGGGTCGGGATTTTGTGCTGCAGTATGCCGCTTCAGTCGAAGCCATGAGCGAACATCCGGTGGGGCGGGCGATTGTGGCCGAAGCGTACCGGCGGGGAATTAAATTACTGACTGTTACAAATTTTAAAGCCCAAGCCGGAGCCGGCGTCAGCGGACAGATTGATGATCATCGGGTAGTGATTGGTTCACCTGATTTATTGATCGCCCAGGGAATTCATGTCGAGGGATTTCAGATCGATCGGGAACGACTAGCCCAGGCCGGGAAAACTGTAGTCCTGATTGGGATTGATCAGGACGCGGCTGGTCTGATTGCTGTGGCTGATACGATTAAACCGAATACCGCGGCGGCCATCCGTGAACTGCGAAACCTCGGTTTAGAAGTCTACTTAATCACTGGCGATCATTTCGTGACCGCTTCCGCGGTTGCTCAACAAGCCTGGATTGCTCCCGATCGGGTGCTGGCTGAGGTTAAACCCGAACAGAAGGCCGCCAAAGTTAAAGAGTTGCAAGCCGACCAGCATTTGGTCGCCATGGTTGGCGACGGCATCAACGACGCGCCCGCCCTGGCTCAAGCCAATGTCGGTATCGCCATGGGTTCGGGTACGGACGTGGCCCGCGAAGCCGCCGGAATCACCATTGTCGGGAATGATATAAATCAAGTCGTGACCGCTCTTCGCTTATCGCAGGCCACGTTCGCTAATATAAAACAGAATTTATTCTGGGCTTTCGGTTACAATTTGATCGGTCTGCCGATCGCGGCGGGAATTTTATATCCGTCCTATCACCTCACCCTTAGCCCGATCATCGCTTCCGGCGCGATGGCCGTCTCGTCTTTATTTGTAGTCCTAAACTCGCTCCGATTGAAACGATTTGGTAAACTTAAGTCATGACCATTCCCAGCCTAGCCAATCATCACGACCCTATTTTCGATCCGGTCTGTGGAGTTTCGCTTGATCCAAAAACCGCCCCGCACCATTACAATTTTCGCGATAATACTTACTATTTCTGCTCGGGCAACTGTTTAAAATTATTTCTGGAAGACCCCGACGCTTATATTGAATTTATTACCAGCGACGAAGAATAATTATTCTCGGTCGCCGAACGGTTTGGTCTTGACAATAATCGATTTTTAGTGTACGGTCGCCGGGCTGAACGGTAAGTTTAGCTGTGCTGTTTTACAATTCAACCATCACTCCTAAGGAGGTCCGGTCGTGCGACAACTCTGTTTTGTGCTGTTGGTTGTTATCGGTTCGGTGTTGGCGGTGCCCACGATAGCGGTCACACCGCATCGTCCGATTCCCGATGCCGGACCGACCGAGGTGCCCGACCGCACGCCGCAAAGCGACATGGTCCTAGACACTATGTTCACCCACCGTGGTGAGCGGGTCTGTGAAGTCAGGTTTTTCCAGGATTTTTCTCCCGGCGGAACCCGTGACATCGGTACCGCTCAGATCGACAACCTGAATCGCGTTTTGAACACCATTCGACCGCCGTTTCGGGCTTACCTGATCGGCGCGTCCGATCCGGAACGGTTCGAAGCGACCCGGCGGAAAGTCAGCCAGATGAACAACTGGACCCTCGGTCCAGCTCGGGCATCCTGGCTGAACGCTAAGACCGGATACCGCGCCACGGTGCTGGCCACCACCATTATCAACGATCGACGCGGGGTCTACCTGGTCATCGTCGAACCGTTAGTTAAGCCGGTGATTTCTCGTCGGGACACGGTCGTCCTGCAACCGCGGGTTGTCTATACCGGCAGCGAGGAGACCGGCGACGAGGACTACCGACCAGTTTCGATCCGACCATTCGTCGGTGCGTCCATCGCTGAAATCAGCGCCATGGACATCTCGGGCACGATCGAGCCGATCATCGGAATTTCGTTGCGGGTCCCGATTTCCCTGCAAGCCAGCATCGCGCCGTATTACTACGACGGCTGGAACTTCGGTAACCCTGGACTCCGTCGTCGTGGGATCGGCCTCGATTACTATCCGATTGAGCGAGGCTACTTCCGGCTGGGCGGCTCCGGTATTTGGTTGATGAACGCCAATACTGGTTACGCTCAGGAGCGGGCGCTTGGTGGCGAGGTGGCCATCGGTGTCCAACCGGAACCCTGGCTCGACTTCGCGCTGAGTGGACACGTCTATCGTCTGACGACCGTTGATAATCGCCATGGTCGCGGCGTCGGCGGTGTCAGTTTCACGGTCCGTCTCGGTCCGGAACTTCACCCCTAAGGAGGTCCCCCTCATGCGTTACCAGCGTGCAGTTGCGCTGTTCGGTGCCGCCGCCCTGGTCACCATCATGGTGCTCTCCGGTTGCGGTGACAATCCGTTGACTCCCGAGCAGGTAGTCGGCGGGAACGACACCGTCTTCGTGGTCAACCCGCCGGACACCACTGGCGGTGGCCGCGATACGCTGATCATCATCGTGCCCCAACCGGGCACGAACTGTGGCGAGGTTCGGCTCGAACCGTTCAACGTCACCCGCAGTACGCCACTGAAATACATCGGTTCGTACTACTTCAGTGGCCAGGCTGATCTGCGGTTGTTCATCCGCGTCGACAATTACCGCGTCGGCGGCGGACATAACAACCAGAACATTCAGTTCTACGCCGTCCGCGATGGCGATGGACAGAAAGTGGTCCTGGCCCGACCTGGTGATGACTGCGGGGTGCTGGCTGATACCAGTATCACTGGTGCGGCCACCCGCTACGTTGGCCAGGCAACTCTGCCAGCCGGCACCTGGGCTGTCTATGCCCTCCACGCCTCGCAAGTGTCCTGCTTTGCGCCCACCGGCTCCGGTAACGGACCAGTCAGCGTCCAGGATGGGCAGTTGGAGTGGTGCTACCGAAAATAGTTTTGTTCTTCTTCCCCCTCGGTCTCTGGATCGAGGGGGGTTTTTCTTGACTTTTTTTCAGATCAGCGCCAAGATGTCCGCGATCAATCTAGTTATGGTTAAAAGTTCTTTGCCATTGGCTTGGAGAAGGTTACCGACCCCCGGCTTTCTCGCGTCAGTCAATCGCAGCTCAAGGAGGATAAATGGAACTGTCCAAACGGAATGGGTTGCTAATTATCGCCCCGCGCGGTCCACTGACCGGTGGTAAGGAAATCGATGTCCTGGACGACCTGCTACGGCGGCTCAACCGGGAAAACTACGACGCTCATGTCATCATCGACTGCAGCCACATCACTATGATGAACTCGGCCGCGCTGGGCGTGTTGATTACTGCCCATGTTGGCTTCACCCGCCGCGGACGGCAGCTGGTGCTGGCCAACGTGACCAAGAGAATCGTACAGATTTTTCGCCTGACTAAACTGTCGCAGGTGTTTGCCACCCACCCGACCGTGGCCGATGCGATCAATGCTTTGCGGGCGACTGTTCCCTCCTGAGCTCAAATCAAGCCGACCGTTTTTCGGTCGGTTTTTTATTAGTTACCCGGCATAGCCGCTTGTGGCTTGACATTTGTTCATTTTTAGGAGTAAGGTCGATTGGCTTCTTTCTCAATCGCGGAGGTACCCATGAGAGTAACCATGTTGGGTGAGATTCCAGTTCTGCGACCAACGGGATACCTGGTCGGTGGAGAAGAAACAGACGAACTGAACCGAACTCTCTTTCAGATTCTGAGCATGGACAAGCCGCGCGCGATTATCGACTGCTCGCAGGTTGAAAATATCACCTCGATCGTGCTGCGGGGACTGACCGAGATGCGCACTCATTTTGCTGCTCGCGGCGGTCGACTGGTGATGGCTGGTGTCGACAAGAAAATCACGGATCTGGTGGTTATCGCGAAGCTCTCGTTGGCGGCTGAGATATTTGTGAACGTCGAAGCCGCCGTGGCCGAGTTGGTCGCTGATCGCAACTAAAAATCCACCGGTTCGATGTCTGAACCGGTTTTTTTATTCGTAGTGTAATGCCTCAGCCAGATCTGGACACCGCGGACTTAAGTCCGCGGTATGGCACAGGGCTACTCGTAGCGTAATGCTTCAATCGAATCTAACTGCCTAATTACTCCGCCCCCACTCCTTTACCCTCGGCCATATCAGCGAGTTCTCCGTATAGTCTATCACCAGTCAGTGGTGGGAAAATTCTTCGTAGCTCGTTGGCAGCTTCTTCTTCAGTACTAACCGCGCGCACTTTTTCTACGGCTCCAGTTATATCTCTATCATCCGTGTTTCGCATTTTTTCATTATGCGAGGATTGCAGCCATTGGGTAAATAGTTTTTCAGCTTCATCCTGGTTCTCGGCGTCACGCACATTTTTCACAAACTCTATGAGACGCGCTTCGGTTTCCGCCTCCCAGCGGCCTGGAACTTCTACATTAATACCTGGTCCTCTTTTCATGTTATGGTCTCCTTTAAAGACTAATATTGCAAAGTGTAAACCTTCAATTACTCATATCTTAAGGCCTCAATCGGGTCTTTCCGGGCCGCGCGGATAGCTGGCGCCAGGCCGAAAATGATCCCAACGCCGAGTGAAAATCCGGTGGCGATTAGAACTGATTGCAAATCAACAACGATAGTTAAATTAGCCTGTTGTTTCACAATCAGGCTGGCGACTTCGGCGATAATCACGCCGATCGCTCCGCCCATCAAGCCGAGGGCCGCCGATTCAGTCAGAAACTGCCACAGGATCGCCAGTCGGGTGGCGCCCAGAGCTTTACGCAGACCGATTTCCCGCGTCCGTTCGGTCACCGCCACCAACATGATATTCATAATGCCGATGCCGCCGACCACCAGTGAGATCGAGGATAAGGCGACGATGGCTTTGGTTATCAAGCCCAGAATATTGTCTACCACGTCCAGTAAATCCTCCTGGGTAAACACGGTCGTATCTTCGGCGCCATGGAGTTCTTTAAGTTTGGCGGCGATGGCTGCCTTGACTTGGTCCGCGTTGGCGTTGTCGGCGGCTTTTAGTCCGATCCTAAAAATTTGAGTGTTGGAATTAATGGCCTTGGCTGTTTTAAACGGCACAATCGCTAAGCTGATCGAGTTATTACCGATGCTGCTGAAAGCTGAATTGGATTGTTTTGATTCCACAATGCCAACCACTTTAAAATCATTTTTACCAAGATTGACAGTCTGTCCGATGACATCCTGGGAACTAACTCCGGGGAAAAGGGCACTGGCCGCGTCTTTGCCCAGGACGATTGATTTTTCCGTCGCCTCATTTTCTGCGGTGGTAAAAAAACGACCATTCGTCAATTGAAAGACGTTCATGAATTCAAGTAAATTCGGGTCGGCGGCCATCACCATCGCGCCAACGGCCTGATTATTGCCGGCGGTTGGCGAGGCGGCCATCATACCGATTACTGTGGCGCTGACCACGTTCGGCAGCTGTTGAATGGCGGTGACGTCGGCGTCAGTCAGGGTTGAAGCGCCAACCGATGAAGCCGGATTGAAGCCACCTTGGGCCGTCTCAAGTTTACCCGGGAGGATAAATAAAATATTGCTACCCAGTTGAGTTACTTCGCTGTTAACATCTTTCTTGATGCCTTCGCCCAGTCCGATCAAAACGATTATCTGCGTCACGCCGATGATAATTCCCAGCATGGTCAGAAACGACCGGACTTTCTTGGTCCGAATGGAAATCAGGGCGGAGCGGATGCTGTGGAGAATAATCATCCCGTTAGTCCCGTTAGAAATGATGACGAATCACTTTTGAAATATATCGCGGCGACGGTAACTCGGCATTGCAAGGTAAAATTTGATTGTTTCATTTCTAACGGGATTAGACAGTATTCCGAAATACGTAGGTGATTCATACGATTTTCCCGTCCTTCAGGTGGATAATGCGATTGGCTCGCCGGGCTAGTTCTTCATTGTGAGTGACCAGTAACAAGGTCGTGCCCTGGCGATTTAAATCTTGCAACACATTCATGACTTCCTCGCCCGACTTAGAATCAAGGTTACCGGTTGGTTCATCGGCTAGCACCACTTTGGGGTTATTCATTAATGCCCGGGCAATGGCCACCCGTTGGCGTTCTCCACCGGACAGCTGATTTGGGCGGGCCCGCAACCGATGCTGCAAATTAACTTTGGTCAGCAATTCCTTAGCCCTGGTCTGGGCGTTAGTTTTATTGGTCACATATTGCGACGGCAATTTAACATTATCGAGCACGTTCAGGTTCGGCAACAAATTAAAGGTCTGGAAAATAAACCCGATAAATTCGCCACGCAACTTAGCTTGTTCAACGTCACCCATTTTTGTCGATACTTCCCGGCCATCAAGTAGGTACACTCCCTCGGTCGGGCGATCAAGTAGGCCAATCATGTTCATCAGCGTTGATTTGCCCGATCCGGATGGGCCCATAATGGCTACAAATTCACCGGCGTTAACCTGCAGGCTGACATCATCCAGGGCGTGAACGGAAACACTTTCCAGGTCGAATATTTTCTTAACGTTTTTTAATTCAATTAGGGTCATGCTGTCGGTGATGATGGGGCGGGTGGCTCAGTGGCTGTTGACTCGGTGACCGGTTGGTCTGGCACGGGGGTCGGGGGTGTTTCGACCGCCAGTGGTTCAACCGCGATGGCCGGGGTAGCTTCGACTGGCTCGGCCAGGCTGACGCCGGCCAGGGCCGGATCGCTGACTCGTTCACCCTCCGCCGTGGTCGGTAGAGTCGGTTCAGTCAGGGCTTTAACCGACAGTCCTAGGCGGTGCGATTCGGGTTCGATGGAAATGATTTTAAACTCACGGGTGTCACCCTCTTTAACTATTTCGTTGGCGGAATGAATTTGCTTGGTCGACAGTTCGGAAATGTGGGCCAGGCCGTGGATTTCTTCGTCTAATTCCACGAACGCGCCGAAGGGGTTTATTTTCAGCACTTTACCCTTGACTATCTGACCGACGGTATAACGTTCGACCGCGGTTTTCCAGGGGTCGTCCTTTAGTCGTTTAATGGACAGTGAAATCTTGGTCCCATCAATCCCGATAATGACCGCCTGAATTTTGTCGCCGACTTTAACGATATCGCGCGGATTTTCCACCCGCTGCCAGGCCATTTCCGA
>Ga0315292_10000159_pt1 | contig 27815 bp, 15 predicted proteins | sample YL17G13_0_MG_FD_204029 | JGI IMG/M metagenome (GOLD analysis project Ga0315292, IMG submission 204029) | Sediment microbial communities from Yellowstone Lake, YNP, Wyoming, USA - YL17G13_0 | ecosystem: Environmental > Aquatic > Freshwater > Lake > Sediment | place: USA: Wyoming | collected... | reverse complement strand
CAAGCAGGAAGACTACTTGGAAAAAGCGGAAGAGTATATTAATAAAGCACTTGCACTTAAACCTGACTTGTCAAGTGCTCTTGCCGGATTAGGTAACCTTGCCTTCTATCGTGACTACCCTAGAAATCACTATGATTGCTTTGAATACTATACAAAGGCCCTCAAGGCAAATCCAAACGAGATAGGAGCTCTTGGTGGAATGGAACTCATCTTTATGTTGACAGGTAAATTTCCTGCTGGATTCACGTATGTCGAAAGAATGGAGCGCCAGGATCCACTTAATCCACGGCGTTATGTCATGCGTGGATTTCATTACCTTTATGAGTGTCAATTTGGTCAGGCATTGGAACAGTTCAAGTTGCTCTATCAAACAGATTCGACCAGCCCAATCGCTCAAACCGCTTATTCATGGTTACTTGCATGTAATGGTAAACGTGATGAAGCTCTTGCTGTTGTTGATCATATGGGATCTGCAACGTCAAGGAATGCGTTGACTATTATCACTCTTCTTTTGAAATACGCACTTCTGAAGGATAAGGAGAGCGCGCTACGTATGATGACCCCTGAGTTCAAAAGAACTTGTAAGAGGGACTTGGAATGGTCGTACTGGGTAGCGAACAAATTATCCCTTGCCGGCGCAAAGAAGGAAGCCATGGACTGGCTGGAGAACGCAATCAAGCGTGGCTTCATCAACTACCCGTTCATGCAGTGCGATCCGTTCCTAAATAACATTCGAGGTGAGGAGCGATTCAAGAAACTGATGGAAAAAGCCAAGTACGAGTGGGAACATTTTGAGGTGCCGGAATGATCGGACAAACCATATTACACTACAAAATCGTTGAGAAACTCGGCGAGGGTGGCATGGGTGTTGTGTATAAAGCCCACGACACGAAGCTTGACCGCGATGTTGCGCTGAAGTTCCTGCCTGCCAATCTCACCGCTGATCCCGAGGCTCGTGAGCGATTCATTCACGAAGCAAAAGCAGCATCCGCTCTCAGCCATCCGAACATTTGTGGAATCCATGCTATCGAGGAGTATGAACAGCAACACTTCATCGATATGGAGTTCCTTGAAGGGAAAACACTCCGTGTTCTGCTCAAGGAGAAGGAATTATCACTGAGGGAAGTTGTGGGTATTGCTCTTCAAGTTGCAGAAGGCTTGAATGCTGCGCATAAGAAAGGCATTGTCCATAGAGACATCAAGCCAGATAATATAATGGTAACAGATGAGTGCTTTGTAAAAATAATGGACTTTGGCTTAGCAAAATTGAAAGGTTCATCGAAACTTACAAAGACACATTCAACTCTTGGTACACTATCCTATATGTCGCCTGAGCAGGCACGTGGAGAAGAAGTTGACCAACGCACCGATATTTGGTCTCTTGGAATCGTGCTATATGAAATGCTCACCGGGCTACGTCCATTCAGAAGTGAATATGATCAGGCAATGATCTACTCCATCTTGAACGAGGAACCCGCGTCGCCCACAAGCCTCCGACCCGACATCCCGACCGAAATAGAAAAGCTTGTGGAAAAGGCACTGGAGAAAGATCCTACAAAACGTTTCCAGAATGTAGGCGAGCTACTATCCGAACTGAGCGCAATAAAGAAAAAATATGGTACCGAACATGAGAAAATTCATTCCGAGCCAAAAAAGATTCTACCGTCGATTGCCGTTCTGCCATTTGTCAATATGAGCACCGATTCGGAGAATGAGTATTTCAGCGACGGCTTAGCAGAAGAACTCATCAATGGATTGAGCAAGCTCGAGGGTTTGCATGTCGTTGCACGTACATCTGCCTTCCGATTTCGTGGGAAGGATCTTGATATTCGAGAAATTGGCAAACAACTGAATGTGAATACTGTTCTCGAGGGCAGTGTTCGCAAAGCAGGAAACAGGTTGCGAATTACAGCACAATTGATCAACGTCTCGGATGGTTACCACCTATGGTCAGAAAGATATGACCGTGACCTTGAGGATGTATTTGTCATCCAGGATGAAATCTCCCTGGCGATTGTGAACAAGCTCAAGGTAAAACTTCTGGGAGATGATAAAGCAAAGTTCGCAAAGCGTTACACGGAAAACTTTGAAGTCTATGACCTCTACTTGAAAGGCCGTCATTACCTGAACACAGTTACCGAAGAAGGTATCAGGAAAAGTCTCGATTATTTTCAGCAAGCAATCCAAAAAGACCCGAGCTTCGCTTTGGCTTATGTTGGGGTAGCAAGCGTTTACAACGCGCTTGCGGTAGTAGGACTGGTTCCTTCGTATGAAGTCATGCCTAAAGCCAACTCAGAATTATTGAAGGCACTTGAGCTGGACGATTCACTTGCCGAAGCACACGCATGGTTGGGTACCCTCTATTTACAGTACGAGTGGAACTGGTCCTCTGCTGAAAGGGAGTTGAAGCGGGCGATCGAACTCAAGCCGAACAGTCCCGAAGCGCACCAGTTCTACGCGGAGTATCTGATCGTGACAGGAAATATGGAGCAAGCATCAATTGAAGTCGAGCGAGCGCGAGATCTGGATCCTCTCTCCACCATACCCAATACAATATTGGCTTACCAACTCTTTGTATCACGTCGATATGATAAAGTGATTGAGCATTGTCGGAAGATGCTTAAGACAGAACAAAGCTTCTTGCTGCAACTTCACCTCTGGAGGGCACTGCGCAAGAAGAATATGCTCGATGAAGCTTTCGTGGAGTGCAAGAAGCTCTTCACGCTGTTTGTAAATCGCGAAGTTGCTGAAGTCATGGAGTGCAGCTATGCTAAGTCCGGGTACAAATGTGCAATGCGGATGGGGGCACAGAAGTTGGTGGAGCAATCAAAGGTACGATATGTCTCGCCGTACCTGATAGCAACACTCTTTACCCATGCTGAAGATGACAATGAGACTCTTCAGTGGCTTGAAAAAGCGTACGAAGATCGGGACCAGATAGTCTATTCGATGGGCGTAGACCCAGATTGGGATAGAGTGCGTTCAAATCCACGATTCATGGTACTCTTAAAGAAAATAGGGTTGGGAAAATGATAGGTAAGATCATCTCTCACTACAAAATTATTGAAAAGTTAGGCGAAGGTGGAATGGGCATTGTTTATAAAGCCCATGACACGAAACTTGACCGAGATGTTGCTTTAAAATTCTTACCACGCGATGTCTCTCAATCAGACGAGGAACGCAATCGCTTCATACATGAAGCAAAGGCTGCCTCTGCGCTTGACCATCCAAATATCTGTACAATCCATGAAGTTGACGAAACTGCCGACGGACAGCAGTTCATAGTCATGGGTTACTATGAAGGTACATCTATAAGTAAAAAAGTCGAGAAAGGACGTCTCGATGTAGCTGAAGCAGTGTGGATTGCAATTCAGATTGCAGAAGGATTGCAGGCAGCACACGAAAAAGGTATTGTGCATCGGGATATAAAGAGCAGTAACATTATCGTAACGGACAAGGGACAAGTAAAAATCCTCGACTTCGGTTTAGCACGAAAGAAAGGTTTGAGCAAGCTTACAAAGACAGGAGCAACCGTAGGCACTGCATCGTACATGTCGCCTGAACAAGCACGTGGAGATACAATAGATCACCGGACTGATCTCTGGTCGTTGGGTGTAGTATTGTATGAAATGGTAACGGGAAGACTGCCATTCCGAGGTGGCCATGAGATGGCGATATTGTATTCAGTTGTCAATACAGAACCACAGCCATTACAAGAATCTGTGCCCAATGCATCACCAGAGCTAATACATATAATCGGTCGTACATTAGAGAAAGAACCAGCCGATAGATATCAATCTGCTTCAGACATGCTGATTGATTTGAGGAGATTGAAGAAAGATACATCAAGAACGGGATATCAACCTCTTTCTCGTACAAAAAGAAGATTATCATTTCGTACAAACAAAATAATCATCGCTGCCACTATATTCATCATGCTTTGCGTAACAGGGTATTTCTATTTTTTTAAAAAGGGTGTAGAAATCAATCCTGATTGGACACAACGTCCGATAGAAATTCCCTTCAAGGACATCACTGACCTGGGGATTTCCGGAGACGGAAACTCAATCGCTTTTTCAGCAAGGGATCGCGAGGGAACGATTGGACTCTATATTATGAATGCTAAACAAGGCGGGCCGCGCTTGGTCACCAGCATACAACAACAGGGGTGGCTGCCTGGTGTTGACTTGACGGCCGATGGGGGTCTCTTACTATATTATTGTGTGAATAACGCTACGGCCGGTACGTTCGATGGATACGTTATTTATTCGAACGGAGGATCCTCTCGGAGAATTATTCAAGGTGGCCACATGAGCCGGTTTCTACCAGATGGACTGCGAGTGGGATATTTCCGTAGTGGATACCCCGCTATGCTCTCCCCATCTGGCAAGCGTGAGTTGTGGAGCGTCGGTATCGATGGGTCTGATACTCGCCGCGAGTTCATAGATTCTCTGAGCAATGCTGTTGAAGGGTATGTATCATTTTCGTACTCCCCTGATGGTAACAAGGTTGCGTGGCTCAGGTCATTCCCTGAAAAATACGAGGAGATCATCATCCATGATCTTAAGACAGGAAACGAAACACAAATTACTTCTGCCAAAAAGAATATCAACGAAGTCATCTGGGTTCGGGAAGATAAAATCCTCTATACGACCAATAGGAATGGGATCTATAATCTTTGGACGGTCTCTGCAGAAGGAGGAGATCCTATGCAAATCACGAAGGGAAATGAACCATTAATGGCTATGAAGGCTTCTTCGAACGGACAGAAGCTTATTTACCTGCAAACGAGACGGATTGCAGATCTTTGGATCGTCAACCTCGATGAAAACCATTCACGCCAGATAACGTTTAGTGTCGATAATATATACGCGCCGGCATTTTCACCGAACGGGAAGGAGATTGCGTTTTTGGGAGCCGAACCTGCTGACCTTGGCCCACAACTTAATCTCGGGAATAGCCCTACGCACCTTTTTGTTATAGATAGAGAGGGCAAAAGTCGGAGACAACTTTCATTCGGTGGCGAAGTTGTGTTCAATCCGGTGTGGTGTCCAGACGGCAGACGGATCGCTTATGGTGCAAGAAAATTCTCAGAACCTGCAGAATCCATTCGAACGTACATCATTGATCCGTCGAATCCCGGCTCATCCAAATATTTAACTTTGGGTCGACCGGATCAGTGGCTCGATTCTTCGAGGGTGATGGTAGTAGTGAAAGGCATGGTCTATCTTACTTCCATAGATGCACCTTCTCCTTCACGGGTGTACGACGATTCAACATTCTCGGAATACATCAATGGAGGCAAGTACATTCTTTCCCTTGATTATCGCGTTGGCCAACCGGGACGGAGGAATTATTGGGTCATCGATGCCACAAAATCCCAGGAAGAGCAACGTAAGGGTGCACGAAAACTTCCCTGGACGAATTCTGGCACCTGGACTGACTCTGGCAACATTGTGCTTGATGGACCCGGGAAATTTCTATACCATCTGAGGAGTGCTGGCGAGATGTGGAGGATGAAACTCTCGGATGGAAAAGAGGAACGCATACAGGCCGATCTCCTTGGTGCGAATCCTTTTGAGAACTTTGCTCCAAGCTGGGATGGAAAAGAGATAATCGTTGTTAAATCCCGGCAAGAATCGAAAATTGTCATGATTGAAAATCTGTTTAGGTAAGATAATTCAAATTCGTTGCCAACCATTTTTCAATTTCTTCAACTGACATCTTTTTCCGTTTTGCATAATCTTCAACCTGATCTCTGGAAATTTTTTCAAGATTAAAGTATCGAGATTCAGGATTCGCGATATAAAAACCACAGACCGATGCGGCGGGATGCATTGCGTACGTTTCGGTAAGATGGATAGATACGTGCTGCTCAACTTCCAATAAATCGAAAAGCAATCGCTTCTCGGTATGATCGGGAATGGAGGGATAGCCAAGTGCAGGGCGGATCCCATGGTACAGTTCTTTAATTAGCGATGAGACGTCTAAATTCTCATCTTTCGCATAACCCCAGTATTTTCTCCTAACTTTTTCATGGAGAAGCTCGGCAAATGCTTCGGCTAAGCGATCGGCAAGGATTTTTATCATGATGGCGTTATAATCGTCATGCTGGCCCTCGAATTCTTTTACCCAGCGCTCAATACCGAGTCCGGCAGTTGCAGCAAATCCTCCTATGTAATCTATTCTTCCGCTTTCTACGGGTGCGATAAAATCCGCCATAGATAAGTTGGATTCATTTAATGGTTTTTTGAATTGGTTGCGGAGAAAATGAAAATTAGTTATCACCGTGCTTCTCTTATCATCCGAATATACTTCAACATCGTCACCAATTGAATTTACGGGATATATTCCAATCACGCCTTTGGCGGTAAGCATCTTATTGGCAATAACTTTTTTAAGCAAGACCTGTCCATCGTCGAATAGTTTTTTTGCTTCTGTTCCCTTCGCGGGGTCATTAAATATGGCGGGATATTTTCCATTAAGCTTCCATGCATGGAAGAAAAATGTCCAATCAATGTATCTTGCAATTTCTTCGAGAGGATAATCGGAAAAATAGTTATTCCCTGTCACCACAGGTTCCTTGATTGCGGCTTGTTGCCAATCGATAGTAAACTTATTCTTTCGTGCCTTCTCAATTGTAATGTACTGTTTGGTATTTCTTTGTGAAATGTGACTCTGCCTGATTCGTTCATATTCATGCTTGGTCTTCTCAACAAAGCTATTTTTATTTTCAGGAGAGAATAGGTTTGCCACCACATTTACACTTCTTGAGGCGTCCTTCACATGGATAACAGGATGACTGTAATTGGGAGCTATCTTCACCGCAGTATGAATTTCTGAAGTGGTCGCACCGCCGATTAATAAAGGTAACGAGAGTTTCTTCCGCTCCATTTCTTTTGCCACATCCACCATCTCATCGAGTGATGGAGTGATCAAGCCGCTTAAGCCAATAATATCAACATTTTGGTTAATTGCTGCTTGAAGTATTTTATCGGCAGGTACCATAACACCAAGGTCGATGACTTCATAATTGTTGCAGCCCAGAACAACACCTACGATATTTTTTCCGATGTCGTGAACATCTCCCTTCACGGTTGCAAGGAGAATTTTCCCAGCAGAGCTTTTCGCGCCACCTTTGTCTTTTTCCTGATTGATGTACGGGATGAGTATCGCAACCGCTTTCTTCATCACGCGCGCACTCTTGACAACCTGCGGCAGAAACATTTTACCGGAGCCGAAAAGATCGCCAACTATATTCATCCCATCCATCAATGGACCTTCGATTACATCCAGCGCTCTTTTTGATTTCTTCCGGGCTTCCTCAACATCAGCATCAATATAATCTACAATACCTTTTACAAGTGCATAAGATAATCTTTCATCAACCGATGTATTTCTCCATGCATCCACAGTCCGTTCTTTTGTAGCATCATCATGTATTTTTTCAGCATAAGAAGTTAATCTTTCAGTCGAATCTTTGCGGCGGTTTAAAACCACATCTTCAACCAGCGTGAGGAGATCCTTAGGAATATTATCATATACTTCAAGCTGTGCAGGATTCACAATTCCCATATCCATACCTGCCTTGATTGCATGATACAAAAAAACAGAGTGAATCGCTTCACGTACTCTATCGTTCCCGCGGAATGAGAACGAGAGATTACTAACTCCTCCGCTCACTTTAGCATATGGAAGATTTTCTTTTATCCACTGTACAGCCCGAATGTAATCCACAGCAAAGTTGTTATGTTCTTCAATACCGGTAGCGATTGCGAGGATGTTCGGATCGAAGATAATATCTTCGGGTGGAAATTTCACCTCGTCCGTTAGGATGCGGTATGCCCGTTTGCAGATTTCAATCTTCTTTTCGAATGTATCTGCCTGTCCGTTTTCATCAAAAGCCATAACGATAGCAGCGGCACCGTAAAGCCGTATCTTTCTGGCACGCTCTTTAAATACTTCCTCGCCTTCTTTCAAGCTGATGGAATTGACAATCGATTTTCCCTGTGTGCACTTTAAACCGGTTTCAATTACAGACCATTTGGACGAATCGATCATAATCGGCAGTCGTGCAATGTCGGGTTCCGACGAGATGTAATTCAAGAATCTCTTCATCGCAGATTCAGCATCGATCATTGCTTCATCCATGCAAACATCAAGAACCTGCGCGCCGCCTTCCACCTGCTCGCGGGCAACTGAGAGCGCGTCTTCATATTTTTCTTCTTTGATGAGACGAGCAAATTTCTTAGAACCCATCATATTGGTGCGTTCGCCAATATTGATGAAATTACTTTCCGGTCGGATGATCAACGGTTCAAGTCCGCTGAGCTTCGTTTCTTTTTTGATTGTCGGTCTTTTTCGTGGTTTTGCCGTTGATGCCAATTGCGCAAACGCGCGAATGTGTGCCGGAGTGGTTCCGCAGCATCCACCGATGATGTTGACCAAGCCCAGGTCCAAAAATTCTCTTAGCTGAGCAGACATCAACTCAGGGGTTTCATCATATTTCCCGAATTGGTTCGGGTAGCCGGCATTCGGATAAGCGCTAATGTATAAATCGGTTTTACTTGCAAGTTCCTTGATGCTTGATAACATATCTTTGGCACCGGTCGAACAATTTAGTCCGATGCTCAACAGATTTGCGTGTGACATCGAAATTAAAAATGCCTCAACTGTTTGACCCGATAACGTTCTCCTGCTCGCATCGACTATCGTTCCTGAAACCATTATGGGCAGTCGTAAAGATTTTTTATCAAAGACCTGCTCGATGGCAAAGAGAGCCGCCTTTGAATTTAGAGTATCGAAGATTGTTTCAACAGTAAGAATATCAACGCCGCCATCGATTAAACCACTCGCCTGCTCGGAATAAGCGGCAACCATATCATCAAACGTTACAGCGCGGAAACTTGGGTCTTCAACTTTCGATGAAAGTGATGTGGTTTTATTCGTGGGACCGATAGCACCGACAGCAAATCGTGGCTTGGATGAAGTGGAAAATTTCACCGCAGTTCTTTTAGCAAGCTTGGCAGAGGCGACATTCATCTCGTATGCTAATTCCTGCATTCCGTAATCGGCTAAGGAAATGTTGTTCGCATTAAATGTATTCGTTTCTATTATATCAGCGCCAGCTTCCAAATATTTGTTGTGAATCTCTTCAATGATATGCGGCTGGGTTAGAGACAGCAGATCGTTGTTGCCTTTCAGATCACGGTGATAACTTGCAAAGCGTTTCCCGCGGAAGTCGGATTCACCAAGCTGATAGCTCTGAATCATCGTTCCCATTGCTCCATCGAGGATTAATATCCGACCCTCTATTATATCAGTGATCTGCACGGGTAGTTTTTAGTCGTATTCTTAAAATGACTTTTTAAGCTGGTTGATAACTTTGATTACGGAGGTAGTATCATCTATTATATAGAAGTGAAGGTGGTGATAACCATTCTTGATTAGGTCGCGGCATTGATGAACTCCCCATTTAATTCCGATTTCCTTAGTTTCATCGTAGTGCTTGACTATCCCATCCACAAATTTTTCCGGCAGATCGACATTAAATTTTTTTGGAATAGTAGTAAGCTGTTTTGCATTATTCAAAATTTTCAGTCCGGGAATGATCGGGACATTTATCCCCTCCTCTCTACAGTTCTTTACGAATTTGTAAAACTGATGATTATCGAAAAACATCTGTGTAACGATGTAATCCGCCCCTGCATCTATCTTTTGTTTCAGGTGAAAAATATCCATCTTGAGATTCGGTGATTCGAAATGTTTTTCAGGATAACCCGCAACCCCGACGCAAAAATCGAGCGGCTGAGAATTTAAAATCTCTTCTAAATACTTTCCCTTGCTTAAATCTTTTATTTGTTTTACAAGATCGGATGTGTACAGGTTGACCGAGCGATCCTTAGAGATATCTTTTTTATAATTTGGCTCATCGCCGCGTAAAGCCATCATATTGTGAATCCCAAGGTAACTTAACTCGATCAGGGCATCCTCAGTTTCTTCTTTGCTGAAACCTCTGCAAAGAATGTGCGCGACCGTATCGATATTGAAGCGATTCTGAATAACTCCGCATATGCCGATAGTACCCGGTCTCTTTTTCCGAATTCTTCTTTTAATTGTGCCGTTTCCAAGGTCTTCATAAGATGCTTCCGCCGAGTGGCTTGTGACATCGATGAATGCCGGTTCAAGCGGTGCGAGCTTCTCCACTATATTAAGGATGTCCTGTCCGCTGCTGCCGCGTGATGGAGGAATAATCTCGAAGCTAAACACCGGCTTCTTCTTCGATTTTAAGTGCTCAATGACCTTCATTCTATCTCACTTTTCTTTTATATAATATAGATTTGAGTCTAAATAGTTTTATCTTTATGCATTATTCTGCACTAATTAAGCGATTGTCGGTGAATAATCAAAATTTCGCACATTCAGTGAACCTATTTGACAGAAGGTTTGTTTTATGTACAGAGTTTATTTTTAGGAACCGTTACAGTTAAGCCTGCATCTAAACAACTGTAAGGTGTTCTTAATTAATCGATATGATTATACTTTAAGGTGATACTATGCTCACAATCCGAATGTTCTTCCGATTTTATTTTTCCCTCGTCTTATTACTGCTTTTTGTTCTTCCAGCTACCGCACAAGAATATGTCCTGATTGGATGGAACGATCTTGGTATGCACTGTTCAAATAAAGATTTTGCAAAGATCACAGTACTTCCTCCATACAATAACATTACAGCTCAGTTGCTGCTCAAGCAACCAAATCAATCACCACAGATCGTAACATCAGGATACACGATCGAGTATTCTATTCCCAATAACACTTACTCTGTGGGGAAAACAAATTTTTGGGCGTATGCTCAACAATTGTTCGGTCTATCCAGCCCGCTTCCTCCGAATATCGGTCTCACAGGAAAAGGGTTGACTGGAGTTCTCGATAGCGCAGGTGCGTTTTTCTCCGCGCATGGAATTCCGGTAACACCATATGCAGATACCAATCTTATTGACGAAGCTCCTTACCAATTAATCCATCTTGTTGCGAAAAGCAAAGTAGGCGGAAATGTGCTGGCAACTACCGATGTTGTTATTCCTGTGAGCAACGAGGTTGGATGTGTGCAATCCGGATGTCACAGTTCCGAACAAGCAATATTGAATTCACACGAACCGGTTTCTGGTTTTAATTCGATTGGACCGGTTCTTTGTGCATCATGTCATGCATCGAATGCACTGGGAACCACCGGCATCCCGGAGGCGAAATCATTCTCCTTCCGAATGCACGATAAACATCAGTTTATTGCCGGCGGATCTAACGATGTTGATGCATGTTATAAATGTCATCCCGGACCTAAGACGCAATGCCTCCGCGACATAATGGGAAAAAATCCATCGAACCCTATGACGTGTCAAAATTGCCACGGAAGTATCGGAAATGTTGCAGCAACTATCGATGCAGGACGAAGACCCTGGTTTGATGAACCAAAGTGCGGCGATTGCCATGGCAGTGCCTACGCTGAGCAATCCGGAAAACTGTACAGGCAATCTACCGGACACGGTGGATTATTTTGTTCTGCGTGCCATGGAAGTCCGCATGCAATTCTTCCAACAGTACAGGCGAATGATAATCTCCAGAATATTCGGCTTCAAGGATATGCAGGAACATTGGGTAAATGCTCGGTATGTCACACAACGCCACCTAATGGACCGGGACCCCACGGTATTACTGATACATCATCCGTTGCTCCATCAGCCCCATTACTTGCTTCACCGTTCAATGGCTCTATCGGTATTTCAATTAATCCGGTCTTACGATGGAATACTATCCCAAATTCTCAAACGTACAGATTGCAGGTATCATCTGATTCATTCTTCGTAACGATTATTCTTGATGATTCTTCGTTAACCCAAACGTCAGAGCAGCTGAGTTCACTGCAGAAAGGTCAAGTTTATTACTGGCACGTACGCGCGAAGAATCAAGTAGGTTCAGGTACATGGTCCGATATCTGGAAATTTGAAACAGGAACCGGCTCGACATTTACTTATGGATTCAGTAAATCTTGGAATCTTATTTCTGTTCCTATTTTAACTGCCAATCTCGATGTAAATAATTTATTTCCCAATGTAACTACCGGGGCTTTTGAGTATGACCCGGTGCTTGGTTATATCGAACGCACATCAATAGTAAATGGAAAAGGATACTGGGTGCGATTCAATGATGTGCAGTCTGTCAGTTTTATGGGTACACCGATCGCTTTAGATACGATTGATGTCGTTGACGGTTGGAACCTGATTGGTTCAATTACCGACAGTGTTCCGGTCAGCTCTATTACAACAATCCCACCGGGGATTATAGCTTCGGGCTTCTTTGGATATAGCACCAGTTATGATATGGTTAATACGATCTCATCGGCTAGAGCGTTTTGGGTCAAGACCGGTGCCGGAAAACTTATACTTTCAAATTCCCCGTTGGCAAAAAATTTTACAAAATCGGTAGCCGATTACATACATGATTGGAATAAAATTATAATCCGGGATGCACAGGGCAAAGAGCAGACTTTGTATCTTGCGAATAAATTGGATAATGGTTTAACGCCTTCATTCTTTGATATGCCGCCGCTTCCACCGGAAGGAGTGTTTGACGTTCGATTTGCATCGAATCGAATTCTGGAAGTTTGCAGCAATGATCGCTTATCGACTTATCCGATCAAAATTTCATCGGCAGATTATCCTCTTACAGTTATGTGGGAGTTGCAGCCGACCTTTAATTCGCTTTCCTTCGATGTCGGAGGGGAAGCGATTCCTCTAAAGTCTGAAGGATCGAGGCAGATAGAAGATAAAAATACTCCGCTGTCAATAACAGCCATGCCAATGATGGAGCTGCCGCAAGATTTTGTGTTGGAACAGAACCATCCAAATCCGTTTAATCCCTCGACGACATTCCGGTATGGGCTGCCGACTCAAAGTGAAGTTCGATTGACCATCTATGATATTCTCGGACAAAAAATTCAAGAGGTGATGCATGGGATACAAGAAGCAGGATACCACGAGATAGAATGGTCGGCGAATGTTGCATCGGGGCTTTATCTCTATCAGCTTGAAGCAACCGGCGTGACTGAAAAAGGGAAGAGCTACGCACAAATGAAAAAAATGGTACTTTTGAAGTAAACAATATTCATATCAAGATAAAAAAATCCCGACTGATAATCCGGTCGGGATTTTTTATTTTGGATTGTTCCCCAAAATAATCTGGTAGCCGCAGACTTTATATCTGCGGAAACATTATAAAACGCAACCTAAAGGTTGCGGCTACCATCCCAAGCCGTGCTTTGCTCGGCGTCAATCAATAATTCTCTTCCAAGATTTCGAAGAATGACTCTGGGTGCTCACACGCCGGACATTTTACGGGAGGAGTTTTACCTTCATGGATGTATCCGCAGTTGCGACATTTCCAACGTACAACTTTTTCTTTCTTGAACACCATCCCTTGCTCGACATTTTGCAATAATTTTCTGTAACGTGCTTCGTGCTGTTTTTCTACAACAGCGATGGAACGAAATGCAGCAGCAACCTCGGTGAAACCTTCTTCCTTTGCAATTGCTGCAAACTCAGGGTAGAGTTTTGTGTGTTCATGGTTCTCACCATCGGCGGCGGCTTTAAGATTTTCTTTTGTTGTGCCGATGATACCGGCAGGATACATAGCCGTGATTTCAACATCGCCGCCCTCGAGGAATTTGAAAAACCGTTTAGCATGTTCTTTCTCGTTGTCGGCGGTCTCAAGAAAGAGCGCTGAGATCTGCTCGTAACCCTCTTTCTTCGCCTGAGATGCGAAATATGTATAGCGGTTTCGTGCTTGCGATTCACCCGCAAAAGCCGCTAATAGATTCTTCTCTGTTTTTGTTCCTTTTAAACTCTTCATTTATTTATCTCCTGATTGATTGTGATGGATTAATGCCTGAATACTTAACAAATATAAATCATAATTTGTTGAAAAAAAATATCGATAAATTATCTCATATTTCATAATCAGAGAAAAACATCCTTGATATTCAAATGCTCATCGTTGTTTTTTGCAGGATAATTTTTTAGAATATAGTACAACGCTTAGAAATCAGAAAGGCTCGAACAATGAATATCTGCAGAAAAGTTACTCCCATTCGAGAGGCTTACACTATTGTTTTTTCTCTTGTACTTATTTGTCTTTTCACGAAAAACGCCATAACTCAATCAAGCAATTATCGCACGAAGAATGTTTTCATCGTTGTCATAGATGGGATACGGAATAATGAAGCGTTCGAATCGGGGAATAAATATCTCCACTACATTTGGGACAGCTTGCGACCTCAAGGAACAATCTATACGAACTTCCAGAATCGCGGCATAACGGTCACAAACGCCGGACATTCAACAATCGCATCTGGTGTAAGGCAGCTTCTTCCCAATAATTCAGGTATTGCAACTCCTATCCAGCCCAAAGAACCGACAATCGGAGAATACTACAGGAAAGAACTTGGTATTCCTAAAGAAAAAGTTTATTACATCTCCGGTAAGAATACAATATGGAGGTACCCCGTGAGTCTTTATCCCGGTTACGGATACGATTACGCTCCCACAATTTCATTATCAACTTCATCTGATTTTGTCACCTGGGATTCTACTCGAACCATAATGGATCGAGATCATCCTTCGCTGTCTTATGTCTTGTTTGCACATGTAGATGCTCAAGGACATACCGCTGACACAACAAAATATCTTACCAGTATTTATGATGTGGATTCGCTTATATTTCTACTCTGGAAAAAAATCCAGGGTGATCCGATCTACCAAGATCAGACAACAATGATAATCACCAGCGACCATGGACGTCATGATGATAACCATGGCGGGTGGCAAGCACATGGAGATTATTGCCATGGCTGCCGACACATTCCCTTTCTTGCTATCGGTCCAGATATAAAAGTTGATACTGCAATTGATATCGCGCGCGACCAAATAGACATTACACCCACCGTCGCACACCTTCTTGGCTTTTCGGTTCCACTTGCTCAAGGTACAGTAATGTCGGAGATGCTGCTGGTGCCCTCCCCGTTTAGGATAGCGGACTTCAAAAAGACTATGCATAATCCTCTTGAAAGAAATCTTAGCGAAAGCCCGGGCATTTCTCGATCGTGTGCAATTACTGCAACAGGCAGCGCTCTTCGTGTTGTGTACTCTGATGATTCAAATGGAAGGCATGAAGTTTATTACAAGAAAAGTATTGACAGAGGAAGAACATGGATCACACCGCAGATTCTCTTCTCTACAACCGATGTAGATTATCTTGAACCGGTAATAACTGTTTATGATGATACTTGTCTGTATGTAGTTTCAACCGGGTATCAATATTTTCCATCCGATACAACATATCGGTGGATACTAAAAGGACTGCGTAGTACCGACAACGGCGAATCGTGGTCATATCCTATAAGGACTGATACATTAACAAATGTCGGTCAGAAACCTTCTATCAGTGCGAATGGTAATTATATCAGCATCGCTTTGATGAATGCATACCAAATCGTGGTATTTAAAAGTTCAGATGCAGGTATGACATTCAAGAAAACAGTAACTCATACGGGGCAATCCGAGTCTCCGGCATGTACAATGATGGATACTATTTGCTGCAATGTTTGGCATCATCTTAACAGTACTCAATCTCCATATTGGAATATTTTATTCGATCAAGAACCATGGCAATCCACCGATCAGTTCCTTACAAATAACACAACGAATAGTTACTCCTACGATCCATCGATAAGTGATGATGATTCCATAAATCTGCATGTCGTGTATCCCCATCTTGCTGATGCGTCGGCAGGAAACTCCTGGAAAATAAATTATCAACGGGATTCAAACTTCGACGGTTTGTTCGGTGAGCCGACAGAAATTGGTCAAGAGAGAGTGGGATTTTCTCCTGTCGTCAAAGTTTCGAATAACGGCAATATCCATGCGATCTGGGCAGATTACTTAGATAATGAATGGAGCATCTGGGGAACATATTCACTCGATCGCGGAGTAAATTGGATTGAGCCGTACCGGATAAGCTCGAACCAATCGTTTTCACTCGATCCGGATTTCGATGTAAAAGATGATACACTCTTTGTCGTGTGGCAGGATTATAGGGAAGGGAATTGGGAAATTTATTTTAAGGAAATGCAGCCTAGAACCAGCACTCAGGTAAAATATAATAATAGCTGGAATATGATCTCGCTTCCGCTTACAGTGCCAAATGCTTATGTAAAAGATTTATTTCCCTCTGCCATTTCGGATGCATTCCTGTACAATGGATCATCATATATATCTGACGATACCATTCGTAATATGGTAGGATACTGGCTGAAGTTCACTGATGCGTCTACGGAGAATTTATTAGGTTTTCCTCGTTTCGACGATACGGTTGATGTTACCTCCGGATGGAATCTCATTGGTACATTGACTGAACCTATACCTGTTAATGATATTTTGAGTGATCCGCCGGGTATGGAGACATCGGATTTCTTTGGTTATGATGAAAGCTACATGCAGGTTGATACACTTGAGCCGGGAAAAGGTTACTGGGTAAAGGTTGATCAGGATGGGAAGTTGATACTTTCATGGAGTCTCAATGGCATTTTATCGCAGAACAGAATTAAGATTACTGAAAGAACCGAAATGCCGCCAATGCCGCCAGCTGATTTAGCAAACGATAATCGAAAATTAATTCCCGGAGAATTCTATCTCTCACAAAATTATCCAAATCCGTTTAATCCCATCACTGTATTTCGCTACCAGCTTCCCATCGGAACCAAAGTAACTTTGAAAGTCTACAATTTACTTTCTCAAGAGATCAAAACGCTAGTCGATGATTGGCAAGATGCTGGTTACAAAACTGTTGAATGGGATGCAAGTAATTTTGCAAGCGGTGTGTATTTCTATCGCATTAATGCAGGAAGCTTCATCCAAACCAAGAAACTAATTTTAATGAGGTGAAAGGGCACTTTGCTTAGCAGTAACAAAAATGTAAAATGTTCCGAAGGAATGCCTTTGGCAAACTATTGCCCCACTCACAATAAATTTGTCTTTAAGAGTTCGCTTCGCAACGTCATTATTGTTGAAACATTGTGCGCTATGCACACAAATTAATAAGCTATATGAACTAAGAATCCATATGATTACTGCAGAAATTATTCAGAAGGTGTTTTTCCTAAGGTATAAGGACATCGTCGGCACTGCCTTTACGAACTATTACAATGGAGTGGAATATTTGATTACCGCAAGACATCTATTTCAAGACGTCTCGACTTCTGGCGAGAGAATTGAGATTAGTATTCATCATGAGAAAGCCTGGAAGATTCTTCAAGTCACCATCCATATTCATTCTAATCCAGAAGTCGACGTCGCTGTACTCAAGGCACAAATTAATTTAGGTCATCCAACACCGATAATAGCGGATGACAAAGGCATAATCTATTCACAAGATGCATTCTTTATAGGCTTTCCATATGGTAACTACTACGAAGCTGGTTTATTGAACAATAATTTTCCCATGCCATTTATAAAAAAAGGGATTATCTCAGCTTGGGAGATGTTCTGCTCCTACTATACTGGAAAAATCTTTATAGATGGTCATAACAATCCCGGTTTCTCCGGTGGGCCTGTGGTTTTTCAAAACTTTAATCTCCCTCAACGACCATGGTGCTTTTGTGGAGTCGTATCCGGCTATATCCCACAGACCAATAGCTTAGATATATTAGGCCAAACACAATTTTACCACGAGAATTCCGGTATCGTCGTGGTTCATAACATAGGATTTGCCTCGGCAATAATTTTAACCATTAGAGCTTAGGTGAGAATCCTTGGCCCATCGTTATGTCTGGGCATGTATTCGCAACGCATAACAGCAGTAGTAACAATCCTCAAATTATATGATAGGTCGCAGGTAGAGTAAGTCGAAACAACCTCAGTAATGTTCGCCGCACCATACTATTCAAAAATCTCCACAGTCCCACCAGTGTGAATAAAGACAACATTTTCATTTGGTGAGAATAATCCACGTTTTGCATAATCTAAAAGTCCGGCGGCGGCTTTGCCTGTGTAAACGTTGTCCAATACTATTCCTTCTTTCTCGGCAAAAAACTTTATTGCAGATTCACATGCCGCTGTTCTCGCGCCGTATGCAGTGCCCATGTAAGAATTATCAAGTATAACATCCTTTTTATCAATGGATACGTGAAGAAGTTTGCCCGTGTCATGGGCAAGCTCAAACACTGCCTTTGAAAGTTGTTTTTCCGTTTTTGCTACGCCGATCCCAATAATTTTTCCCTGCCAGCCGGTCAGCTTTTTTCCAACAATCAATCCTGCCTGCGTGCCGCTTGATGAAGATGTGTGGATAATAGTATTGGTTGTAATTCCCAAACGTTTACAGTCATCAAGAATTTCAATCAAAGCATTAACATACCCTAATGCGCCAATCGGTGTTGAGCCGCCGATGGGAAGCCAGTACACATTTTTCCCTTGTGTTTTAAATTTTTCCGCAAGTAGCTCACCTTCTCGCTCTAAAATATTCCAATCATCCGATTCAACGAAGTTAATGCTGGCGCCAAAGAGGTAAGATAACAATAAATTACCCGTCGGTTTATCGGGTTTCTTTCCACCTAAAACAAGATGAACATCGAGTCCGCTAGCCTTGCCCGCTGCCGATGCCATCCGGCAAAAGTTCGATTGAATTGCACCGACTGCAATGAGTGTATTTGCTTTCTTGCTTATTGCATCGGCAATCAGAAAGTCGAGTTTACGTGTTTTATTTCCTCCATACGCGAAACCCGTGAGATCGTCCCGCTTGCAATAAATATTAACACCGGTTTCACGCGATATATTTTTAAGTTTATGCAGCGGTGTGGGAAGTATTGATAAGGATACCGTTGGAAATTGTTTAAATGCATCTCTGTTCATAGTCACCTCAACCAGTTTAGAAATAAAGTTATTATTATTGCGTTGGTAAAGTCGATGAAGAACGCACCCACCATCGGCACCACAAGGAATGCGCGCGGTGCGGGACCGAATTTACCGACGAGTGTTTTCATATTAGCCATTGCATTGGCTGTAGTGCCCAAAACGAATCCGATAAATCCGCTTGCCATTACAGCCGATTCGTAATCTTTTCCCATCATCCGGAACGAGATGGTAATTGAAAAAAGAACGACTGCAATTACCTGAAAAAACAAAATCGCCGCAAGGGGAATCGCTAAATGTACCAGCTCCCATAATTTCAAATCCATCAATGCGACAACGAGAAATATATTTAAAGATATTGTCCCGAGCAGCTCCATAACAGGAAAATCGATCTTAAATAATTTTGTCTTATCATCTATGTTCCGCAGGACAGATGCGATAAGCATAGCACCGATATATGCCGGAAGTGTCCATCCAAGCGATTGAATATAAAAGCTGACGATACTTCCGAGCCCCATTGCCGCGGCGGCGATAACAATGCTCATCATAAGATTAGAATCTTCACGTTCAGCATCGATGCTAACCATCTGCGGTTCAGGATTTAACTCTTTTTGCAGCTCACTCGATTTGCCTGTGCCTTTAACTTTAATTTGATAGCGGCGAATTAAATATGTTCCCACCGGACCACCAAGTATTCCGCCGCAGACAATACCGAAAGTTGCGGCAGTAATCGCCAGCGTGTGTGCGCCGATGACGCCCGCTTTTTCAAACAGTGGTGCAAATGCGAGACCCGTTGCAGGACCTCCAACTAATGTCACAGAACCGGCTATAACACCGAGCAGTGGATTGACGTTAAAGACGGAGGCGATTCCCATTCCTATAAAGTTCTGTACCAAACAAAATAGCGTCGACATTATAAGAAATATAATAACATACATTCCACCACGCTTAAGAAGAGGTAAACTTGCCCCCATACCGATGGTTGTAAAGAACAGCACCATAAAAAGTGGTTGTGCAACTGTGATAAGTTTAACATTTAGGAAACGATCGTGAGCAATAAGATTAATCGCTGCGAACAGCAGACCGCCAACCACTGCCGAAGGGATATTCAGTCGTTCGAGGAAATTAATTCGCTTGCGGATAATCATTCCAATAAAAAATATAACAGATGCTGCGGCAAGTGTCTGGATGAGGTCAAGCTCAATGGTCGGTATATTGTTTTCAAGATTGTTCATTATCGTCCGGTTCTTAAAAGGGATTAATAATTCACTGAGGTTATGCGCATCATATTTTTTAGCTCTTTGTTTGAATTTAAATAGCCCCGAACTTTAGTTCGAGGTAACAATATACCAAGAAAAAAAGGGGTTTCAACCCTATAACTATGGGGCTGAAGCCCAATTTGTTTTTTGAGTTTTTTATCCCCACGATAAATCGTGGGGCTATTAATGTGTATCTTGGTATCCTTGCGTAACATCAACAATTAGAATGGAAAATCCTGTTTGCTATCGAATCCTTTTTCTTGTTTTTGTACTTTTGGTTTTTGTGCTTGCAGATGGACCCGATTCGGACTAACGTAAATTGCTTTCCTCGGTGTTGTCGGGCAGGCATGCTCGCAAGCACCGCATCCTATACATATATCGTTGTTTTGCTCCGGTATCTTTAACTTCCCCTCATAGGGAACCATGTAGACTGCTTTTGTCGGGCAGTGCTCGGAACAAGCTGCGCAATCTTTTTTCTTCGCTACGACTACGCAGTCATCTTTAACGAAAATTGATTTACCGATCTGCACTAATTTCTTCTTCTCAACATCGACCGGCAGGATGGCACCGCTCGGGCAAATCTGACTGCATACTGTGCATTCGTAGTTGCAGTAACTTGCATCGTAATTCATTTTCGGTTGGAAGATTCCTGCCAATCCATAATCCAGAAATGAGGGATAAAGTACTTGCGTTGGGCAAGTACTTACACATAGATGACAAGCTGTGCAGAGATTTGAAAAATGCTGAATGCTTCGCGATCCCGGAGGAGTTACCGGATGTTTTTTATTCGCGTCGTATCCACTTTTTACAGCAGCACTGTCAATATTTGCAAGCCCCGGTAAGGTCAATCCAATTACCGGTGTAGCCATTTCTTTGAAAAATTTTCTTCTTGTCGGATTGAACTCAGACGAATCTTTAACAGGTATTTTAATACGTGCCGCTGAATATATTATTCCATCCGTAGGACAAGATTTAATGCAATTGAAGCATCCGACACAAGCGCTGAAATCGATCCGCTTGGTTTCACTTTCGATACAGTTTGCCTTACAAACTTTCTCACATGCACCACAGTCGTTACAAGCAATTTTGTTGATGATAATTTTGAAGAATGCAAAGCGAGAAATTAGCCCGAGCAATGCACCCGCCGGACAGAGAGAATTACAAAAAAGCCTTCCGTGATAATACGACATATAAACTAATAGACCTAAAAACACGAATGCACTAATTAAAATACTCGTGCCGATATCCCGTAATGGTATATTATAGAAGTAATAGTATTGATACCGTCCCAATATTCCTGCAATTATGTTGTTAATAAAGGTAGTTATCGGCTCGATGGTGTTAGTTAATATCCTGCCGTAATTGCTGAATGGCTCCAAGAGATTTAAAAGCGTGAGACTCCCGCCAACGGTGAAAATTATAATTGCAGCCAAAAGGGAGTAATGGAAAAAGAAGGGTGATTTTATATACTCAAATCTTTTCTTGCGATCTATTTTCTTCTTGATGTGGATGATTATATCCTGAAATGTTCCAAGCGGACAAAGTGTTGAACAATATACTCGTCCGAATGCAATTGTTAGTCCAACAACAATAATCAGCCCGATAGTAGCCGTTCCGCTGTACACAAAAATCTTTGTAAGCGATGGGATAACCTGTAGGGATACAAAGATGTTAGTTACCGATGATGGAATATTGTTCCGCGGATCGATAAACAGTATGCTGATCGGAATAAAGAAAAAAAGAGAAACGATAACCCGGATTTTTTTCAACTTTTCGAGCTTGAACCAGCTCACACAGTGATCCGCTTGATGTTCAGTTTATCCAAATCCATTCTTCCAACTTTCATTTCCGCAGCGATCTTGATATAGAGGATATCCTCAGGTTCCATGCCGAAAAGTTTTGCAGCAGCAGTATCAACCGCAACAATATCAGTGGAAATTAATTGTGCTTTCATGGTAACAACATCTTCAACAGAGACGCCACGAGGACCGTTTGATTTCATCACATTGTAAGCATCCACGATATTCAAATCCGGTTTACGGAATGTTGCAAAATCTGCAATACACTGGTGGAGATCGTTGCGATGCCAGTATTTTCTATCCCAGACATTGCCCATAAGATTTTTCATTGCGATTGTGAGGTTTGCACCGCTGTGATTTTTAAGAATTGGTACATTAATGAATACATCGGCACTTATAATTAACTCGTGCTCTTTAGCCGAGGTGAGCGTTTTTCCGTGCGGGATTTTGACATCGTGGTAATAGCTTTCGCTGCCGCCGGGGGCAATATTTCCACCAGCATCTTTAACTGCGCGCTCAATGCCGCTATTGATGTAGCATCGCTGCCATTCATCACAAGTATGATCGACGACGTAAACTTCTTTTGCACCCGCATCAAAACAATGCTTAATAATTCGAGAAACTAATTTAGGATTGGTGTTGCCAGCACGCTCTGGTGAAACGTCCCAGCCGATGTTTGGCTTCACCACAACCTTCTGTCCTTTTTTTACAAACGTTCTCATCCCGCCAAGCGCTTCAATTCCTTTATCGAACATGATATCCGGCTCACCGCCTTTAATTGCAACAAGATCGAAAGGAGTAGGTTTGTAAGCAAATAATTCATCGTACTTCCCAAACGTTAGATATGATCCAACAGTTAACGAGGTAGCTATACTTTTCTTGAAAAATGTTCGTCGATCCATAAATTTCTCCAATCTTACCAATTATTTAAATAAGTTTTCAGGGAATTCTTTTTCGAGTAAATATTTATAATAGAAACGATACGTTTCGTTTCTCAAATGGGTTGCTTTCGGTCCACCCCAGCCGTGCCTGCTACCTGGATAAATCATAAGCTCGAAATGTTTTTTCATATCCTGAAGTTTATCAACAAGCTGGATGATATTCTGCATGTGAACATTATCATCCATCATACCGTGGATAATACATAGCATTCCTTTGTATCGATCTGTATAGGTCATTACCGATGTATTCTTGTAACCCTCAGAGTTTTCTTTAGGTGTGTCCATGTATCTTTCAGTGTAGTGTGAATCGTACAAGCGGTAGTCTGTAACAGAGTAGTCTGCAACGCCGTGTGTGAAATAATCTGCACCATAAGTTAACGCCATGCAAGTTACGTAACCACCATAACTTCCACCGGTGATACAGATTTTCGTTGTATCGACGAATGGTTTTCCTCGCAGCCATTTTACCACCTCGATGTAATCATTCATTTCCCATTTTCCTAAGTTCCTGTGCATAAGGGCTGTGCCTTCTTTTCCAAAATGCGCGGATCCCCGATGATCCATCGTAACCTGAATAACACCTTCCAAAGCAAGCCACTGCGATCGGATTCCCTTCCAGGAATTTGAGACATCATAGGTTCCCGGTCCGCCATAAACACTGATGAGAATAGGATATTTTTTATTTTCATCAAAGTTATTGGGCAACGTCCAGATTACAGGGAGATTATATCCATCAGAGGTTTTCACACTGAATATTTCGGGCTTGGCAAGTTCATACTTTTCTAATTCCTCGGTTTTGCTATCACCTAAGTCTTTTACAAATTTTCCACCTGAAGTGTATAGAGTCATCTTAGATGGGGTTGTAATATTAGAATATGTGACAATGAAATACTTCCCTTTTGGTGATATGATAATAGAATTAGTGTAATCGCCGGGACTCAGTCTTTTTAAATTCTTGCCGTTAAGATTCACGCTATAGAAATCCGTATTAGTGGTGATTTCTTTCCGGGCGGTGAAATATATAACACCATTATTTTCATCTAAAAGCTGCATATCAACAACGCCCCATTTACCATCGGTAATTTTGTTTATAAATTTTCCGTCCAGTCCGTGTAAGTATAAATGATTCCAGCCGTCTTTATCGCTCTTGATGATGAACCTATTATTATCTTTCAGAAAATGAATCGATTCGAACCAGTCAACCCATGATTTCTGATGCTCAATATAAATCCGTTTCTTATTGCCGGTTTCAGGATTGATTGAATACAATATCAAAGTATCTTGCTGTCGATTCATCCATTGACAGATAAGTTGTTTGCCGTCCGGTGTCCAGAATGGTGTGCCGAAATATTGATCATCCTTTTCATTGAAGTCGGTCCAGATGATGTTGGTGCTTGGAATCGAAATCGTTCCAATCTTAACTTCCGGATTTGGATCACCGGCTTTGGGATAGCGGGTATTTTCAAGCGAGCCGTGAACACCTTCCGCATTAAAAATTGGAAACACCGGCACTTTCGATTCATCGAAACGGAAAAATACAAGCCGTTTACTATCAGGCGACCACCAAAAAGACCGGTAACGCGACGGTCTGCCGAAAATCTCTTCATAATATAGCCATGCCGCCCAGCCATTATATATAACATCAGACCCATCGTTCGTGTATTGAAATTCTTGTCCCGTGTTTACTTCGATAATAAATAAATTATTATCTCTGGTGAACGCCACATAATTTCCATCGGGTGAGAGTGTCGGATTTTTTTCCTCGGAAGATGTCTGTGTTAGTCGTTTGAATTCTTTTTTCTTGGTGTCGAAAAAATACAGGTCTTTATCTTTTATATAAATAAGCTTATCGTATTTCTCGGTATGCGACGCGGGAGAGCTTGGGTCTATGCTCGTATCGATGATGGTTTTGTATTGATCCAAATCTCGATAGATTTCTTCTTTTCCACTCTTTATATTAACGGAGTAAAGTTTTGGTTTTTCATCGCCTTCCTTTTTCTTCGTCTCAAGGTAATGATTATCGTTAGCCCAACCGTTTATGTTAGGAAGTGTTTTTGTAAGCTTGGGTTCAGCAACTTTGAAGATTTGGTCGAAGTTTAATTTCTTTTTTTCTTGTGCATTTGAATGAAAAAGAAAAACTCCGAGGAAGAATAAGCAAGCTGCAAAAATACGAATGAAATATTTTGTTTGATTCATGAGAATTGCTCTATGATTGTGGCTTGAAAAGGTTTTGTCTTGTAGAGAATATTATAAGCTTTATGGTTATTAAAAAGATAAGTAAACTTACCATCTTTATCGATAATTTGCAATATTTTCTTAATTTTTTAGGGAAACATAACGAGGAACTCCCGTTGACACAGCGATGTTTTAGTTTGTACAAACTATAAAATGAGAGCAGATGATACATGAGGAATATACACTACAGAGCAAGTTTCATAATTATTTTGTGTTTTACAGTCATTTTTACGATAAATAATCAGGCACATAAAAAGAAAATGAGCTACAACAAACTTACTCCTGAAGAAGAAAAGGTCATCGTTCATAAAGCAACGGAACGTCCATTTAAGGGCAAGTATCTTAATAACAATGAGAGTGGGACGTATATATGCCGGAAGTGCAATGCCCCGCTTTATAAATCGAATGATAAATTCGATTCTCATTGTGGTTGGCCCAGCTTCGATGATGAAATCCCCGGAGCAGTCAAACGCCTTCCCGATCCTGACGGCACCCGCACAGAGATATTATGTGCTAAGTGTGGCGGACACCTTGGACACGTATTTATTGGAGAAGGACTTACCTCAAAGAATGTGCGCCATTGTGTTAATTCTGTTTCTCTTGACTTCATACCCAAAGAGAAGGAATGAAATTGGATTAGCTAACGCAGATACTTTTGATTCGTCCTTTGTCTAAAGTTATTTGTTGTATCGAAGCGGTTTTCGACATCATTTTTTTCTAATGAAAGCTTAACAATAAAACTCTCACTGCTAACTTGATTGTGAGAAGAAGCTTATGTATTTTTATTACCAATAGGCATTCTATGATATGTAAACTTTTCACTCAGGTCTCTCACATATGGCAAGTACAGAGGATATAATCCGGCGGGCTAAAGAAGCTGCCGAAGCGTTCAGAAAATTAGATCAAAAACAAACAGATCGTATTACTCGCGCTATTTATCTTGCAGCGATGGATAACCGTGTGCGACTTGCGAAGATGGCAGCGGAGGAATCGGGTTTAGGTATTTGGCAGCACAAGGTTATTAAGAATGTGATTGCAAGCCAGTTGGTCTACGAAAACATCAAGAATCAAAAAACCGTCGGAGTGATCTCAGAAGATTCTTTTTCCGGAATTATCGAGATGGCACAGCCAATCGGTCCAATTCTCGCATTGATTCCCGTGATAAATCCCACCTCAACCGCAATTTTTAAAATTCTTATTTCAATGAAAACTCGGAATCCGATAATCATAAGTGCAAACGCAACAACGAAGTATTGTGTCGCAGAAACTTCGCACGTCTGTTACGAGGCGGCGCTGATAGCAGGCGCACCCGATAATTGTATTCAGTGGCTGACCAAGTCGAACTTAATTAAGACAAAAGAACTGATGAGCCATCGCGGCTTGGCAATAATTTTAGCTACAGGCACAGGTGATCTTGTCAAGGCAAGTTACAGCTCGGGAACACCCACCATCGGTGTTGGTGCGGGCAATGTTCCTGTTTATATTGGCGCATCGGCTGATATTCCTTTTGCAGTTCGGAATATCCTGATGTCTAAAACGTTTGATAACGGCTCGATATGTGCGAGCGAGCAGGCGGTGGTTGTTAAAAAGGGAATCGCCGAAATAGTGATTTCTGAGTTTAAGAAACAAAAAGCATATTTTTTATCACCCGAAGAAATTGAAAAAGTTGAGCGAATCGCTTATGATAATGGGAAAGGAGTGATGACGGCGGTGGTGGTTGGGCAGTCGGTAAAGCGGATTGCAGAAATGGCTGGCATCAGTGTTCCATCGGATACCTCAGTGCTCATCGCAAAGCTCAAACATGTTTCGCGTGTGCATCCTTTATCCGCCGAGATTCTTGCACCGATACTTGCATTTTATGTCGAGGAAAATTTTGAGGCGGCTATCGAGCGGTGTGCAGAGATTACTCGTTTTGGAGGTATCGGTCATACTGCAGTTATTTATTCCAATAGTCCTGAGCGGATCGAATATTTTTCTAATGCTATCGATGTTGCCCGCATACTGGTCAATACACCTTCTACTCATGGGGCATTGGGCGGAATGTTCAATACGCTGTCTACTTCATTCACATTGAGCTGTGGCTCAGGCGGGAAAAACAGTACCACGGATAATATCTCTACGCGTAATTTATTGAATATCCACAGAATATGTCGCCGAAGAATGAACGACCGATGGATGAATATTGATCAGGGAAAATATTTAGATGAAAAGCTAACGGGAGAAGACCTCGAAAGGGAGTATAGCAAGAATTCCTAAATATATCCAAATTGATAATGATATAAATTAATCCTATCTTTAAAAGCTGAAAATCGGGGGCAAGATTAAAGTACAGTAAAGATAAGTTTAATGAAAAATTCATTATTCAAAAACTATTTAGACCTTTTCGATAAAAATTGTAATAAAAAGCCGAATGCTATAGCAGTAAAATTTGGCAGCCAATCCTTAACTTATTCAAATCTTTCCAAAAAGATAAATCAACTCGCCAACTATCTGATTGACCTGCCCCCAATTTGTGTACCAATTGGAATAATAGTTAAAACCTTGTTCAGATACAATTGGTTTATCTGAACAGGTAGTATTGTTTCAGGTGCCGGTGGTTTATAACCCAACGCACTATGTGGT
>Ga0315292_10000158_pt1 | contig 27820 bp, 18 predicted proteins | sample YL17G13_0_MG_FD_204029 | JGI IMG/M metagenome (GOLD analysis project Ga0315292, IMG submission 204029) | Sediment microbial communities from Yellowstone Lake, YNP, Wyoming, USA - YL17G13_0 | ecosystem: Environmental > Aquatic > Freshwater > Lake > Sediment | place: USA: Wyoming | collected... | reverse complement strand
GAGAGCGTTCGGCGGGCGCCTGTCGGGGCCTGGACGGGCTCGAGGCGGTACTCAACGAGGGTGCGCAGGCGGGTCGCGATGCGGCGCGCTCGCAGGGTCGCAGCGGCGAGCCACAGCGGATTAACGCGGTGGCGCGCGAGTTCAGCGTGCGCGGCACGCCGGGCGCCCTGCCGCAACCCGGCGTGGGGCCGCCGTCCCGTGCGTTCGTCGATTTCCAGAACGATGTCACGACCAAGGATCTCGCGCTCGCCGCGCGCGAGGGCTTCGAGTCGATCGAGCACATCAAGCGCTACACGACGACGGGCATGGCCACGGACCAGGGCAAGACGTCGGGCATGAATGCGCTCGCGTTCGTCGCCGACGACCTCGGACGTCCGCTGCCGAAAGTCGGCCTGACGACGTTCCGCATGCCCTACACGCCGGTCACGTTCGGCATCTTCGCCGGCTACGACCGCGGCGACCTCTTCGACCCCGTCCGCACCACGCCGACACACGAGTGGGCGGTCGCGCATGGCGCCGTCTTCGAGGACGTCGGACAGTGGAAGCGGGGACGCTACTTTCCGCAGGCCGGGGAGGACATGCACGCGGCAGTGGCGCGGGAGTGCCGTGCCGTGCGTGCCGGCGTGGGGATGTTCGACGCGTCGACGCTCGGCAAGATCGAGGTGGTGGGGCCGGACGCGGCCACGTTCCTGTCGCGCATGTACGTGAACAATTTTGCGAACCTCGCGCCGGGCCGCTCCCGCTACGGCATCCTGCTGCGCGACGACGGGTTCGTCTACGACGATGGGGTCATTGCCCGGTTGTCGGACAATCGCTTCCACGTCACGACGACGACGGGCGGCGCAGCCCGCGTATTCGCCCTGATGGAGGACTACCTGCAGACCGAGTGGCCGGACCTCAAGGTCTGGCTGACGTCCACGACCGAACAGTGGTCGGTGATCGCGGTGCAGGGGCCGCGTGCCCGCGACCTGCTCGCCCAACTCGTCACGGACATCGACCTCTCGCCGACAGCGCTGCCGCATCTGGGCGTCGCCGACGGTCGGATCTGCGGCATACCAATGCGCCTGTTCCGGGTGAGCTTCACCGGCGAGATGGGATTCGAGGTCAATGTCCCGGCCGACTTCGGGCAGGCGGTGTGGGAGGCCGTGCATGCGGCAGGGCAGGCCTTCGGCATCACGCCGTACGGCACCGAGGCGATGCACGTGATGCGCGCCGAGAAGGGCTACATCATCGTCGGACAGGAGACGGATGGCACCGTGACGCCGGACGATGCGGGCCTCACCTGGGCCGTCGGCAAGACCAAGCCCGATTTCGTCGGCAAACGCTCGCTCGCGCGTCCCGCGATGCTGGCGACCGGCCGCAAGCAACTGGTGGGTCTCCTCACCGTCGATCCGGCGACGGTCCTGGAGGAGGGCGCGCAGGTCGTCGCCACCCCGGGGCAGTCGCCGCCGATGCAGTTGATCGGCCACGTGACCTCGTCGTACGCGAGCGCCGTGCTCGGCCGGTCGATTGCGCTCGCGATGGTTGCGGATGGGCGTGCCCGCGTCGGGCAGACGCTCTATGTGCCGATGCCGCAAGGCGACGTGGCCGTGCAGGTCACCGCGCCGATGTTCTACGACGCCGAAGGAGCGCGCCTGCATGGTTGAAGCCGCCGTCCGTAGCCCGGTGAGGGTCGTCGCAACACGCTGGCTGCGGTTGTTGCCCGCTGCCGGAAGGTTCACCTTCCGTGGCGACGCGAGCGCACAGGCCGCCGCCGGCACGTGCCTCGGCATGGCGTTGGCCACCGTCGCCTGTCGTGCCGTGACGAACGGCGCGCGTGCGGCGCTTTGGCTCGGTCCGGACGAACACCTGTTGATCGTTCCGGAGAGCGAGGCAACCGCATTTGCTGCCGATCTCGCTGGTGCGCTCGGGGCGCAGCCGCACTCGCTGGTGGACGTCGGTCACCGCCAGGTGGGACTGGAACTGAGCGGCCCGCACGCCGAGTGGCTGCTCGCTGCGCAATGTCCACTGCCGCTCGACGCGTCGGCATTTCCGGTCGGCATGTGCACGCGGACCGTATTCTCGAAGGCCGAGATCGTGCTCTGGCGAACCGCGCCGGACACATTTCACATCGAGGTCTGGCGTTCGTTCAGCCGCTACGTCGTCGATCTGTTGACCGAGATTGCTCGCGAACTGGACAGATAGGGGACATACGCCCGCGACGCATCACGGATGTCATCGTCGGCTTGCGCAATGCCGACGCGAATGAAGAAGACACGCAGCCGCTTGCAGAGACAATTGCTGCGCTGCTGGGACTTGCCGACAGCGTGATGGCGCGCGTCAATCGCTGAATGGCTTGCCTCCCTGTCCCCGGCCGCGAGTAGAATTCCATTTCAACATGCCTTTTTTCGCCGGAAGTAGATGCCTATGACCAGCAAGTACGTTGCAACCGCTGTTTTCGGGCTGTTTATGTCGGCCGGGACCGCCACAGCAACGGAGCTCGGGGCGCTCTACACGGAAGCGCAGGCTGCTGCCGGTAAGAGCAGCTATGAGCGGCACTGCGCTGAATGTCATCACCTGACGCTGCGCGGTACGGGCCACGGACCGGAGCTGACGGGATCGGGTTTCCTCGCCAAATGGGGCGAGCGCTCCATCGGCGATCTGTTTACGGTCATCAATCTGACGATGCCGGCTGGTGCGCCGCATTCCCTGAGCGAGGCGGTGAATACCGACATCGTGGCGCATATTCTGGGCGTCAACGGTGCCGCGGCGGGCAATGCCCCGCTGGACGCGGACAGCACCCTCGTCGTCGGGCGTGCGGTGATGGGCGATCAGTGGAATCCGGCGATGGCGAAGAATGCGGCCGGTTCATCCGCGGGTTCGAAATTTCACAGCTGGGCAAATGCGGGTTCGATCGCGGGCGAAGCGGAACGTGCGCATGGCTTCGTGAACCAGGCGGTCAGCAACTTCACCCCCGTCACCGACGAGATGCTACGCAATCCGCCCGCTGCGGACTGGCTCAACTGGCGTCGAACGCTCGACGGACAGGGCTATAGCCCGCTCGAACAGATCAACCGCAGCAACGTCCAGGAACTCAAGCTCGCCTGGGTTCTGACGATGCGCGAAGGCAGTAACCAGGGCACGCCGCTCGTGCACGACGGCGTGATGTATCTGGTCAATGCCGGCAACGTCGTGCAGGCGATCAATGCCACCAGCGGCGAGGTGATCTGGGACTACGCCTATCAGTTCCCGCCGGAGTCGAAGACGCTGGGTGGGCCGACGCGCAACATTGCGATTTACAAGGATAGGATTTTCCTGGCCACGTATGACGCGGCCGTCGTCGCGCTCGACGCGCGTACGGGCAAGCAGGTCTGGCGCAGCGTGAAAGCCGACTACACCAAGGGCTATACGCACACGGCCGGCCCTGTGATAGCCGGCGGCGTCGTGGTCAGTGGCATCAATGGCTGCGAGCGCTTCAAGAAGGAAGGCTGCTTCATCACGGGTCATGATCCTGATACGGGGAAGGAGCTGTGGCGCACCTCGACCATCGCGCTGCCAGGCGACCCAAATGACAGGACCTGGGCCAAGCTGCCGCCGACGCTGCGCGCGGGATCGGACACCTGGATTGCCGGCAGCTACGATGCCGAGCGAAATCTGTTCTACATCGGCACTTCGCAGCCGAAGCCATGGGTGGCGGCGAGTCGGCACATGTCGCCGCGCGATGCCGCGCTGTATTCGGATTCGACGCTCGCGCTCGACCCAAAGACCGGTCGGATGGTCTGGTGGTATCAGCACATGGCCGGGGAAACGCTCGACATGGAGACCGGCTTCGAGCGCGTGCTGGTCGACATCGACGGCAAGCCGCTTCTGTTCACGATTGGCAAGCCTGGAATTCTCTGGAAGCTTGATCGCGCTACCGGCAAGTTCATCGACTTCACCGAGACGATCTACCAGAACATGTTCCAGCCGCTCGATCACAAGCAGGGCCATCTGCAGTATCGGCAGGACATTATCGATGCGAAGGTCGGGGACGTGGTTTCCGTGTGCCCGAGTATCTACGGTGGACACAACTGGCAGGCCACGGCATACGTGCCGCAGACGCAGTCGCTGATCATTCCCCAGCACCAGCTGTGCGTGGAAATGGTCGGTCGCGAGGTTGAGATGGAGGAAGGCAAGGGGGGCTACGGTGGCGAGTCGAATGTATTCCACATGCCGGGCAGCAACGGCAATCTCGGGCGCCTGAGTTCATACGATCTGCGCACGCTGAAAGAGCGCTGGAACTATCAGCAGCCGGCCATGTTCCTGACCTCCGTGCTGACGACCGGTGGCGGCCTCGCGTTTGTCGGCGACCTCGATCGTTACTTCAAAGCCTTTGATGTCGATACCGGCAAGGTGCTGTGGGAAACGCGCCTGGGCTCAGCGGTTCACGGCTACCCGATCACTTACTCGGTGAACGGCCGGCAATACGTTGCCGTGACCGCTGGCATGGGTGTATTCAAGCTGCTGACGGCGCAGCAGAGCCCGGAGATCTATCAGCCGCAGGGCGGCAACGCGATCTACGTGTTCGAACTGAGCCCAGTGCGATGACCGCACGCGCCGGTCGAGCGAAGGAGTAGTGCGGTTGTCTCAGGCGCGCAAGCGGGCGTTGTCCGGATCGTAGAGCGGCTCGCGACCGACGACGGCACGGCGGCGCTCGCCGAGGATCTCGATCTCGAGCACCTGGCCCGCGACCGCGAGATCCGTGCGCACGTAGGCGAGGGCGATGCTCTGCTTGAGCCGGTACCCATAGCCGCCCGAAGTGACGAGACCCACCTGCGTGTGGCCGTCGTAGACGATCGATACGGCGGCAGCGTCGGCGTCCGTCGCATCGACGAGCAGCGGCACGAAGCGCTCCTTCGGGCCGGTAGCCGCCTCGCGCTTGAGCGCTGCCTGGCCGATGAAGCCGCCCGGCTTGTCGAGCTTCACGAAGCGGTCGAGCGAGGCCATGAACGGCGTGTATTCGGTGGTCAGGTCGCCCTTCCAGGCGCGGTAACATTTCTCGAGTCGCAGGCTGTCCATCGCGTACAGGCCGTAATCGGCGAGGCCGTATTGCTTACCGGCCTCCCAGATCAGGTCGTATACGGACAGCAGGTGCTCCGCGGGTATGTGCAGCTCCCAGCCGAGTTCGCCGACGTAATTGACCCGCAGCGCAATCGCCCGTGTGTAGCCGATGTCGATCGTGCGCACAGTCAACCACGGGAACGCGGCATTCGACAGGTCTGCCGACGTCAGCTGCGACAGTAACTCGCGCGACTTCGGACCGACAACGATCAGCGAGCCGAAGCGCGCCGAAAGATTCTCGACGCGCACGGCATTGCCGTCGGCCGGCAGGTGCGAACGCAGCCAGTGCTCGTCGTGGCGCTCGCCCGCGGCGGCGCTGATGAGCCAGTAGCGATCGGCCCCCAGGTTCGTGAGGGTCATCTCCGTGACGATGCCGCCGCGATCGTTGCAGAAGTAGTTCAGCGCCGTGCGGCCTGGCTTCGGGACCACGCCGGTCACCATGTGATCGAGCCACGCGGCCGCACCCGGGCCGGTGACTTCGAACTTGGTGAAACCCGGCAAGTCGAGCACGGCCACGCGCTGCTGCACGGCCTGGCACTCGCGCTGGATCGCTGCGTGCCACGCGGGCCGGCGGAATGAAACGTCGGGGCCCTTGGGATCGTCGGGTTGCGGGAAGTACACGGCGCGCTCCCAGCCGCCGCGTGCGCCGAATCTGGCACCCTTGGCGGCGAGGCGCAGGTAGGCGGGCGAGGTCTTGGCCGGACGGCCTGCCGGTCGTTCTTCAGCCGGGTAACCGATGCCGTACTCGTGCTGATAGGTCTCGATCGCTTTCGCCAGCACGTACTTGTGGTTGGCGAACTCGAGGTAGCGCCGGGAGTCGAGCGGCCACACGTCCCATTGCGGCTGCCCGTGCGCCACCCACTCGGCGATGATCTTGCCGGCCCCGCCGGCCTGCGCGATGCCGAACGTGAAGGCGCAGCAGTGGTAGAACCCGGTCAGTCCGGGAGCGGGGCCGATCAGCGGATTGCCGTCGGGCGCGTAGGGGATCGGGCCATTGATCACCTTCTTGACGCCAGCCGTGCCCAGGATCGGTACGCGCTCGCACGCGGCTTCGATGTACTTCTCGAGCCGGCCGAGGTCGTCGTCGAACAACTGGTTTGCGAACTCATCGGGTATGCGGTCGAGCCAGTGCGCCTTCGCCTGCCATTCGTACGGTCCGAGGATCAGGCCCTGCCGCTCCTGGCGCATGTAATAGCTGACGTCCGGATCGCGCAGCAGCGGCAGGCGGGCGGCGCCGCGCTCGACCAGGGCCGGGATGTCCTCGGTGATGAGGTACTGGTGCGACAGCGTCACGATGGGCAGGTACTCGCCGACCATGGCGGCGACTTCGCCGCCGCGATAACCGGCCGCGTTGATCACGGACTCGGCCTGGATGACGCCGCGCGTCGTGTGCACTCGCCACTCGCCTGACGGCAGGCGCTCGATGGCCGTCACGCGCGTGTTGCGGTAAACCTGCGCGCCCGCATCGCGGGCGCCCTTGGCGAGCGCCTGCGTGAGCTGCGCGGGATCTATGTCGCCATCGAACGGATCGTACAGTCCGGCGAGGATATCGTCGGTCGTCACGAACGGATGGCGCTCGCGGACCTCGGCCGGGCTCAGCATCTCGAGCTCGAGGCCCTGCGCGCGCGCCTGCGAGACGACGTGCCGGAACTCATCGACGCGGTCGCGCGTGTGCGCCAGGCGGACGCTGCCGGTGACGTGATAGTTCATTTCATAGCCGACGCGCTGGCCCAGGTCGGCGAACAACCGCGTGCTGTGGCGCTGCAGCTTGAGCACGTTCCATGAGGTCGAGAAGTTCGGGCAGTTGCCCGCCGCGTGCCAGGTGGAGCCGGCCGTCAGCTCGTCGCGTTCGATCAGCACGGCATCGGTGATGCCGAGTTGCGTCAGGTGGTAGAGGGCGCTGCAGCCGACTGCGCCGCCGCCGATCACGATTACCCGGGCGTGAGTCTTCATACCGGTTCAGCTCCTGATCCGCTGGTTGGCGGGGTCGTACCACGGCTGCAGCTGCACCTGGCCCGCGTAGCGCTGGCACGCGACCTCGATCTCCCAGTGTCCTGAGGCCAGCCATTCCTTCGTGACACCGGCCGCACAACCCACGTAACCCATGCCGATCGAACGCTCCACGCGATGGCCCCACGCACCGGAGCGAACCGAGCCGACGATGACGCCATCGCGCAGGATGGGTTCCTCGTGATAGAGCATGGGCGCCGCGGGGGACGCGCCGTCCAGCATCACCTGCACCAGGCGCTTGGCGAGGACGCCGCGCGCACGCTGCTCGAGCAGCGCCTCGCGACCGACGAAGCCGCCCGGCTTGTCCCAGGCCACCGTGAAGCCGAGTCCCGCCTCGAGCGGCGTGTCCTCGTCGGCGATGTCGTGGCTCCAGTGACGGTAGCCCTTCTCGACGCGACAGGCCGCCATGGCGTGATAGCCCGCGAGCCGCAGCCCGAGTGGGGCACCCGCGGCAAGCAACTGTTCGTAGACGTCGAGACAGTGCTCGGTCGGGAAATAGAGCTCCCAGCCGAGTTCGCCCACGTAGGTGATCCGGCTCGCGCGCACCCGCGCGTAGCCGATTTCGATTTCCCGCGAGTGGCCGAAGGGATGCGCTGCGTTCGACAGGTCTGCGCCCGACAGGCCCTGCAGCAGTTCGCGACTGCGCGGGCCCATGACGCCCAGCATCGCGATGCCCGAGGTGACGTCGGTCACCGTGCAGCGAGCGTCGTGCCGGGCCTCGATGCCGCGCTTCAGCCAGGCGAGATCACGCGTCTGGCAGATGGCGGAGGTCACGACCATGAATTCCCGTTCGGCGAGGCGGGTGATGGTCAGGTCGGCTTCGATGCCGCCGCGATCGTTGAGCCACTGCGTGTAGACGATGCGTCCCGTAGGCACGTCCACGTTGGCTGTCGAAAGCTCATTCAGGATCGAGCGGGCATCCGCGCCCTGGACCAGGAATTTGGCGAAACACGACTGGTCGAAGAGCGCGACTGCGTCCTGCACGGCAAGGCATTCGCTGCGACAGGCATCGAACCAGTTCTGGCGGCCGTACGAGTACTCGTAGCGCGGCTCGGAGCCCGGCGCGGCGAACCAGTTCGGTCGCTCCCAGCCCGCTGTCTCGCCCATGCACGCGCCTGCCGCGATCAGCCGGTCATGCAGCGGCGAGCGGCGAACGCCCCGGGCCGTCTGGTACTGGTAGTAGGGCCAGTGCATGGCGTAGAGCAGCCCCAGCGTCTCGACCGTACGATCGTGCAGGTAGCGGCGATTGGCCTGGAAGGGCATCACGCGGCGGATGTCGACGTCGGCAAGATCGAGCGGCGGATGGCGATCTGCGATCCACTGGGCCACGACCTTGCCCGCGCCGCCACATGCCGCGATGCCGACGGAGTTGAAACCGGTCGCGACGAACAGGTCGCGGACCTCCGGCGCTTCGCCGATGTAATAGCGATCGTCGGGTGTGAAGCTCTCGGGGCCGTTGAAGAACAGCTGGATGCCCGTGTCGCCGAGCACCGGGATGCGGCGCACGGCGGCCGCGAGGATCGGCTCGAAATGGTCGTAATCCTCGGGCAGGGTGTCGAAGCAGAAATCCTCGGGGATGCCGTGCATGCCCCAGGGTTTCGCCACGGGCTCGAAGCAACCCATCAGCAGCTTGCCGGCGTCTTCCTTGTAGTACGCACATTCGTCCTGCACACGCAGCACCGGCAGGTTGCCTGGCAGGCCGGCAATCGGCTCGGTGACGATATAGAAGTGCTCCGCGGCGTGCAGTGGCACGGCGACGCCACAGTCCGCGGCAAGGCGATGCGACCACATGCCGGCGCACAGCACGACGGTGTCGGCGGAGACATAGCCCGCATCGGTCTCGACGCCGACGGCACGGCCGTTCTCGACACGAATGCCGTTGACCCTGGTGTTCTCGAAAATGCGCGCGCCGCGCATCTTGGCGCCTTTGGCGAGCGCCTGCGTCGTGTCGATCGGGTTGGTCTGGCCGTCGCCGCGGATGAAGATGCCGCCGACGACGTCGCCGACCTCGAGCAGCGGCCAGCGCTCCTTGATCTCGCCTGGTGAGAGCTCATCGATCTGCAAACCGAAGTTCTTGCCCATCGAGGCGCCACGCTTGAGCTCCTCGAGCCGCGCCGCCGTCTTTGCAACGCTGATCGACCCGTTCTGCTTGAACCCGGTGGCTTGCCCCGTCTCCGCTTCCAGCGAGTGGTAGAGGTCGGCCGTGTATTTCGCCAGCTCCGTCAGGTTACGGGTGGCGCGCAGTTGCCCGACCAGGCCGGCGGCATGCCACGTCGTCCCGCAGGTCAGTTGCCGCCGCTCGAGCAGGACGACGTCCGTGATGCCGAACCTGGTCAGGTGATAGGCGATCGAGCAGCCGGCGATGCCGCCGCCGACGATGACGACACACGCGTGACTGGGGAGTGCCATGTGCAGCGCGGGGGGGAGGTCGTCGCAGCGCAGCGCTAGGCGCGTGCCGCCTGCGGGCTGGCCAGCGGTTCATCCGGCGTCGCGTTGCCCGGCGGTCGCATGTCGGTACGGTCGAGTCGAATCGGAAACCGCCGCCGGATTTCCGCGTCGACCGACTCCGCGATGTGCGACGGGAAGTGGCTCGTCAGGATCTCCTCGACCTTCTTCATGGCGCGCGCCGTGACGTCGAGCGAGCCCTGCTCAGCCCACTCGTTGGGACTCCGGCGGTCGCCGACGGCCGGGTAGAGGTACTCGGTCTGCATCAGCTGCAGCGTCTGGTCGCTGCCGAGGAAGTGGCCCGGCCCGTTCAGGCAGACATCCTTGATGATGTCGAACGACAGGCGCTCCTCGTTGACTTCGATGCCCTTGATGGTGCGCTGCGCAGCGCCAATGATGTCGTTGTCGATGACGAGGCTCTCGAGCGAGAAGCCGAGCAGGCTGGCGTGCATGCCGGCCGACTCGTAGATCAGGTTTGCGCCGGCATTGCCGACGAGAGCGTGGTTGAGCGCCTTCTCGGCGCCCGCTTGCCCGTCCGGGATCTTGGAATCGGTCATGCCCGAGGCCGTGCCGCCGGTCAGGTCGTAGAAGTGAGCCATCTGGGCCGCGGCCGACGAGAGCAGCGCCTGTTCGGGGCTGCCACCCGACATTGCGCCGGTGCGCAGGTCCGACACGAAGCACCAGGTGCCGAAGATCGCGGGGTGGCCGGGCTTGATCGCATTGACGTACACCAGGCCCGCGAGCACTTCCGCCACCTCCTGGGCCAGCGCACCGGCCAGCGCCGCCGGTGCCGTGGCGCCCGCCTGCCCGGCGGAAAGCAGCAATATCGGCATGCCGCCGGCCACCGCCACCTCGAGGCAACGGCACGCATCGGTGGCGAATTTCATCGGTGGCACGACGAAGCAGTTCGACTGGCTGACGAACGGCCGCTCGCGCCACTGCTGCTCGCCGCCCGCGATCGCGTGCAGCATTTCAAGCGACGCCGTGACGTGCTCCGGTTGCACCCAGCTGCTGCCGACGTGCTTGGTCGTGCTCGAGACCGCCGCGTAGCAGGTGTTGAAGTCCATCTCGAACGGGTCGGGGATGTCACGCGGCACGACGGCGCGCTGGAAGAAGTGGATGTTCTCCATCACGTCGACGATGCGGCCGATGTCGAAGAGGTCCCGGATGGTCGATTCGCGGTAGCCGGTGCGCGGGTCGACGATGTTGACCGCCGCGCCCGCGGTGCCGAAGTACGTCCGCTTGCCCCACGGCTCCAGGTCGTAGCGCGGGTCCTGCGCGTGCAGCACGAAGTGCCGCGCCGCCTTGGCCAGCGTGTCTTCGACGAGCGAGGCGGGGAACAGCAGGCGGCCGTGCTCGCTGAGCGTGCAGCCCGCCTTGGTCAGGAATTCGACGCCGGTCTCGGGTGCATCGGCCAGGCCGACCTCGGACAGCAGGCGCAATGCAGTGCGGTGGATCTGCTCGATGTCGCCGGGGCTCAGCGGCCGATAGCGACCGCTTTCCATGCCGGGGCGAACCGGGCGCAGGTGGTCGGGCAGCGGGCCGGCGCGCTGCGCCCTGCGGGCGTCGCGCCCGGATGGACGGCGTGCCGGGGTCGGGATTTCAGTCACGGGCCACTCCATGAGTTGTGCGCCGGGCGTGGATCGGGGGAACGCCAGCGCGGCCGGTAGACTCGCACAGAATCCCGGGCGGCCGCCGAAAGAATTATCTACCAGTCGGGAAAACTTTGTCGCCGCCCGCGGGCCGCGCGTCAGGGCCGACTCGCCCGGCATTACGGGTACTATTGCGGGCCGGCGACCGCGCTTCGCGGCCCGATGTTTTCGAGGTGACCCATGACCCAACCGCATTCCCGCGCTGAATGGCAGCGCATGGCTGCCGAGCTGCGTTATCCGACGGGGCATTTCATCGACGGTGAGCACGTTTCGGCGCGTGACGGCCGCTTCACGGTCGTGAACCCTGCCACCGGCCAGCCGCTGTGCGAGGTCGCTGCCGGCACCGCCGTGGACATCGACGCCGCCGTTGCTTCCGGCCGTCGCGCCTTTGCGGCGGGCAGCTGGCGCCGCATGGCGCCCCGTGACCGCCTCGACGTGCTCACGCGCCTCGGCGCGTTGATCGAGAAGAACGCCGACCGGTTCGCGTTGCTCGACACCCTCGTGATGGGTAAACCCATCCGCGACATGGTCGCCATCGACGTTCCACAGTCGGCGCTCACGTTCCGCTACTTTGCGGAGCTCTCGGACAAGGTCGAGGGTTCGGTTACCGCCACCGCGGTGGATGCGTTCCACTACACGCTGCGCGAGCCGCTCGGCGTGGTCGGCTGCATCGTGCCGTGGAACTACCCGCTGATGATGACCTCGTGGAAAGTGGCGCCCGCCCTGGCCGCGGGCAATTCCGTCGTACTCAAGCCCGCGGAGCAATCGCCCTTGTCGGCGCTGTTGCTGGCGGAGCTGTTCGTCGAGGCCGGCGGTCCTGCCGGCGTGTTCAACGTCGTGAACGGCTACGGGGCCGCCGCCGGTGCGCCGCTCGCCCTGCACGGGGACGTGGCCAAGATCGCGTTCACGGGATCCACGGTGACCGGCAAGAAGATGCTGGAGTATGCGGGCCAGTCGAACATGAAGCGGGTCAGCCTGGAGTGCGGCGGCAAGTCGCCGCAGGTCTTCCTCGCCGATCTCGAGGACCTCGACCGCGCCGTCACCTACGCCATCAACGGCATCTTCGCCACGATGGGGGAAGTCTGCAGTGCCGGGTCGCGGCTGCTGGTGGACAAGAAGATCGCGGGCGATTTCAAGCAGCGCTTCATCGAACGCGGACAGACGGCATACACCTGCGGCGATCCGCTCGACCCCGAGACCAACCTCGGTCCGCTCGTGACCGAAAAGCAGCACGCCAAGGTCCTCGATTACATCGCCAGGGGCCGGGCCGAAGGCGCCAAGCTCGAATTCGGCGGGCAACGACCCAATCGCCCGGGATTCTACGTCAGTCCGGCACTGTTCACCGGCGTCCACAATCGCATGACCATCGCGCAGGAGGAAATCTTCGGGCCAGTGGCCGTCATGATCGAAGTGGATGGCCTCGCAGACGCGCTGCGCGTCGCCAACGACACCATCTATGGGCTGGCCGCTTCCGTCTGGACCCGGGACCTGCGCTCGGCCCACGAAGCGGTGCGCGGCCTCGAAGCCGGCACGATCTGGGTGAACTGCTTCGACCACGGCGATCCCACGCAGCCGTTCCTCGGCCACAAGCAGTCGGGGCAGGGCGGCGACAAGTGCCTCGAGGGCTTGCTCAGCTACACGCAGACCAAGTCGGCCTGGATCCATCTCGGGTGATGCCATGAACGCGTCCGACGACCTGCTGGCGATGCGGCCCGACACGGAAGTGTCCGCGCGGTCGTTCGGCGTGCCGAGCGACATGATGATCCCGGCGTTCTCGCAACGCAGCGAGTATGTGCCCGAGGCCGACGACAGCTATCGGTTCGATCCCGACACGGCGCTCGCCATCCTCGCGGGCTTCAAGCACAACCGACGCGTGATGGTGCAGGGTTATCACGGCACGGGCAAGTCCACGCACGTCGAACAGGTGGCCGCGCGTCTCAACTGGCCTCTGATCCGCATCAACCTGGACGGCCACGTGAGTCGCATCGACCTGGTGGGGCGCGACGCCATCGTCGTCCGGGACGATCGCCAGGTCACCGAATTCCGCGAGGGCCTGCTGCCGTGGGCGCTGCAGCGGCCGATCGCGCTGACCTTCGACGAATACGATGCGGGGCGTCCGGACGTCATGTTCGTCATCCAGCGGGTACTGGAGGCGAGCGGCAAGCTGACGCTCCTCGACCAGAACCGGATCATCAGTCCGCACGCGTACTTCCGGCTCTTCGCCACCACCAACACGATCGGCCTCGGCGACACCAGCGGCCTGTACCACGGCACGCAGCAGATCAACCAGGGCCAGATGGACCGCTGGTCCATCGTGACGACGCTCAACTACCTGGACCACGACGCGGAAGCGGCCATCGTGCTCGCCAAGGCGCCGGCCTACGACACCGCCGAGGGCAGACGCACGATCATGGCCATGGTCCGCGTCGCGGACATGACCCGCAATGGCTTCATGAACGGCGACATCTCCACCGTCATGAGCCCGCGCACCGTGATCACGTGGGCCGAGAATGCCCAGATCTTCGGCGACCTCGGGCTTGCGTTCCGCGTCACGTTCCTCAACAAGTGCGATGAACTCGAGCGCCCGACGGTGGCCGAGTTCTATCAGCGCGCCTTCGCTGCGGATCTGCCGGAAGCGATCACGCGCGTGAAGGTCGTTTGAGCCCGAATTCTCAGCGCTCGGTGGAGTCGCCGGCGGAGCGCTGCGCGCGCGCGCTGATCCAGACGACCCGCGCGCTGGCAGGGGTCAAGGATCTCGAGGTCACGTTCGGTGACCCGCTCCAACGCCAGGGCGAGACGGCCCTCCGGTTGCCGCCGCTGGCCTTGCCGCTCAATGAGTCCGACGCGGCACGGGTCCGCGGGCAGGCCGACCACCTGGCCCTGCGGCGCGCCTACCACGACCCGGTCACTCACGCCCGTTACCGGCCGACCGGCAGCCGGGCACGCGAGATCTACGACGCGGTCGAGGACATGCGTTGCCAGTCGCTCGGCGCGAATGCGCTTGCGGGCGTTGCACGTAACCTGGCCGCGGCGCTGAGCGACACGCTGGCGCGCAAGGGCGTCGTGGCAGGCTTTGGTCCACGCCTTGCGCCGATGACGCAGGCGCTGGCGCTGCTCGTGCGTGAACGGCTGACCGGCCTGCCGACGCCCGCGACAGGCGAGGAATTGATGTCGCGCTGGCGCGAGGAGCTCGCAAGGCGCGCCGCACGCAGCCTCGAGTCCCTCGCCGCTGTCGTGGATGACCAGCAGCGGTTCGCCTTCATCGTCCACGATCTCGTCGACGACCTCGATCTCGGCTACGAGCTCGGTGCCGCGGAGGAGAGACGCCGCGTCGCCGTGGCAGCCGCGCAAGCCGCGACTGGGGACGCTGCAGCGGAAGCCGCGAGCGCCATGCCGCAGCTCAAGACGCTGTCGGGGGTGATGGAACAGGACGCCCCGCCGCTCGCCGAGGGCGAAGTGGTCGGTTCGCGACTCGGCAGCGACGATGAGGCGCAGCGCAAGCCCGAGGCGAAGGCCACGGGCGAGCGCATGACGAGGGAACTCCTGCATGACGACTCGGACCACCCGAATCGTCACTACAAGGTATTCACGCAGGCGCACGACGAAGTGGTCGCGGCGGACCAGTTGTGCGACGACGACGAACGCACCCGTCTGCGCGCGGATCTCGATCGCGAATCCCGGCTGCTGCAGCCCGCCGTCGCCCGCCTGGCCATCCGCCTCGAGCGGCTGTTGCTGGCGCGGCAGACGCGGCGCTGGCAGTTCGATCTCGAGGAGGGCGTGCTCGATGCGGCGCGCCTGGCACGTGTCGTGACCGATCCGTTGCTCCCGCTCTCGTTTCGCGACGAAACGGACACGGAGTTCAAGGACACTGTGGTGAGCGTCCTGCTCGACAACTCGGGCTCCATGCGCGGCCGGCCGATCCTGGTGGCGGCACTCTGCGCCGACGTGCTGGCCCGAACGCTCGAGCGCTGCGGTGTGAAGGTCGAGATCCTCGGCTTCACCACACGCGAATGGAGTGGTGGTGTGTCCCGGGAGGACTGGCTCGCGGCCGGGCGACCGTCCGCGCCTGGGCGCCTGAGCGACTTGCGTTACATCATCTACAAGCCGGCGGACGTGCCGTGGCGCCGCGCGCGGCGTAACCTCGGCGTGATGCTGCGCGAGGACCTCCTCAAGGACAACATCGATGGCGAGGCGCTGCTGTGGGCGCACGCACGGCTGCTCCGGCGCACCGAGCAGCGGCGCATCCTGATGGTGATCTCGGATGGCGTGCCGCTCGACGAGGCGACGCTCTCGGCAAATCCGGGCGGTTACCTCGAGCAGCACCTGCGCAACGTCGTCAAGTGGATCGAGCAGCGCTCCGCCGTGGAACTGGTGGCGATCGGCATCGGCCACGACGTTACGGATTTCTACCAGCGTGCCGTGGCCATCGCCGACGTCGATCACCTGGGCGGCGCCATGATCGGCCAGCTGGCGGATCTGTTTGCGGACCGGCCGGCGCGCCGCAAGCCGCCAACCAGCGCCTTTGGCGCCACGCATCGGTTCTGAAGGAGCGCGCATGAGTGAAGCCTTGCATTGCGGTTCCTGCCTCTGTGGCGAGACCGTCTACGAGGTGCACGGGCCCTTGCGTGACGTCGTCGCCTGCCATTGCACGCAGTGCCGCAAGCAGACCGGACACTACCTGTCCGCGACGAGCGCGGACGCGGAAGACCTCAAGCTGCTGCGGGACGGCCACGTGCGCTGGTATCGGTCCTCTCCGACGGCGCGCCGTGCCTTCTGCGCCAACTGTGGCTCGACCCTGTTCTGGCAGGCCGACGCGCGGCTGGATCGAATCTCCATCGCGGCCGGGACCTTGGACGGGCCCACCGGTCTCGCGACCGAAGGTCACATTTTCTGCGCGGACAAGGGCGACTATTACTTGATTCCGGACGAAGGCTACCGGCGGGAGCGGTGGAGTTGAGCGAGCGCACCGGGATGACTGCGCGATGATCCCGTCGACGATGAAGGCGGTGTTGCTGCGTGCCCATGGCGGCTGCGAACAACTCGAGCATCGCGACGATGTGCCCGTGCCAGTGCCCACGACCGGCGAAGTGCTGGTGAAGATTGGCGCCGCAGGCGTGAACAACACCGACATCAACACGCGGATCGGCTGGTATTCCAAGTCCGTCACCGCTGCTACGGCCGCCGCCGCCGCACACACCGAGTCGAGGGCGGACGACGGGGGCTGGACGGGCGTGCCGTTCACGTTTCCCCGCGTCCAGGGCGCCGATGCCTGCGGCCGCATCGTCGCCGTCGGTGCCTGCATCCAGGCGGCTCGCATCGGCGAGCGCGTGCTCATCGACCCCGTGCTGCGTGCGGCGGACGGGTCCCTCGGTCACGTGGCGTATTTCGGTGCGGATCGGGACGGTGCCTTTGCCGAGTTCGCGACGGTTCCTGCCGAGAACGCCCACAGGATCACCAGCACGCTGTCCGACGTCGAACTCGCGTCGTTCCCGTGCGCTTACTCGGCAGCGGAGAACATGCTGTCGCGCGCGGCCGTCGTGGCCGGTGAGACGGTGCTCGTCACCGGTGCATCCGGCGGAGTTGGTTCCGCTGCAGTGCAGCTTGCGCGAAGACGGGGTGCGCGCGTCATCGCCGTGGCCAGCCTGGCGAAAGCGTCCGAGGTCGAAATGCTCGGCGCCGACAGGATTCTCGGACGTGACGCCGACCTGATCGCGCAGCTGGGTCGCGAGTCCGTCGACGTCGTCGTCGATGTCGTCGGCGGCGCGCGGTTTCCGTCACTGCTGGAGGTGTTGCGCAGGGGAGGCCGCTATGCCGTGGCCGGGGCGATCGCCGGCCCCATCGTCGAACTCGACCTGCGCACTCTCTATCTGAAGGACCTGCGTCTGCTCGGCTGCACCGTGACGCCGCCCGAGCTCTTCGCCAATCTTGTCCGATACATCGAGCGCGGCGAGATCCGGCCGCTGGTGAGCGCCACCTACCGCCTCGGCGATATCGCCGCCGCGCAGGCCGCCTTCCTGAAGAAGGCGCATACGGGCAAGATAGTGTTGCTGCCCTGAACCGGAGGAATCGTTGCGCAACAGGATCGACCTGCGGAAACTGCCGCCGCTGAATGCCCTGAAGGGGTTCGAGGCGACCACTCGCCGCGAGAGCGTGCGCGAGGCAGCCGAGGAGCTTTGCCTCACTCACCCGGCGGTCAGTTACCAGATCCAGGTGCTCGAGCAGGATCTCGGCGTGCCGCTGTTCTCGCGTACCGGCCGTGCGCTGGTGCCGACGGCGGAGGGGCGCCTGCTCTACAAGCACGTGCGCCACGCACTCGAAACGCTCATCGAGGGTGCTGAAGTCGTGCGGCGCACGCGCGCCGGCACGCCGCTGCGCGTGCAGACCTACGTCACCGCGTCGATCCGCTGGCTGGCGCGGAAGTTGCCCGATTTCGTCGGCAGCCACCCGGATATCCGCATCCTGCTCACCACCTGTGCGTTCGACTGGGACTTCGACGACTCGATCGCCGACGTCGGGCTCGTGTACTGTCCGGCGCCGCCGGCGGCGGAATACCACTGGATTCCCCTGTTTGACTACACGCTCTTTCCCGTGTGCAGCCCGCTACTGGCGGCCAGGCTCGGCAGCGCGCCGTCGCCGGCCGATCTGCTCGATTTGCCACTGGTCGAGATCTACAGCGAACCGCACAACTGGGACATCTGGTTCGAGGCGGCCCAGCTGGTGTATGCGACCCGCCCGGCGATCGTCGTCGACACGCTCGCCGTGGCACTCGAAATCGCGCTCGAGGGGCGCGGCGTCGCATTGGTCAACGGCCCGTTCGCGCAGGACGACCTGGCGGCAGGGCGCCTGGTCCGGCCAGTCAGGCACGAGGTCACGTGCCCCGGCGGCTGGGGCCTGATCTGCCGCAAGGAAGGTCTGGACAACGAGCGTATCCGCACGTTCATGGACTGGCTGGTGGCGCGGGCGGCGCCGATAGGCAGCCCGGGCTGAGCGCGTCAGCGCGCGAGATCCTCCGGGTACAGGCGTTCCCAAAGTGCGCATTGATGTTCCGCGCTCGCGTCGAACATGCCCAGCTGGCCCGGTTTCAGGCGCAGTGCCGTGTTGTGCGTCTTGAACGGCAGCCATTCGGGCAAGCCACGGGCTGCGGGCCTGCCGGTGCGGGCGAAACTGCTCCAGTAAGCGACCATCTGAGCCGACAGACGCTGCGATGACGGTGCAAGGTCTGGACCGTCGAGCTTGCTCGTATTGGAGAAGTGCGGAAACTGGTACGGCAGTTCTGCAGTGTGCACCGCACCCATTTCGAATCCCGGGTCCGTCATCACGGGCGGGGCCTCACGGTCGGCGAATTCGTACTCGTAAACCTGCACCCACCGCGACGCCAGCCAAGCGGTGCGCAGGAACAGGCAGTTGTTGAGTCCGACGGCCGGGTGGAAGTCGGACATCACCGTGCCGAGCGCGGAGGGTGCGGACGGATACCGATCGCTGGGATAGGCCGCGAGCACGGTGTCCGCGCGATCGCCGTAAAGCGCACGCAATCGGTCCGGGTAAGTGTCACGCGTGATCACGCCGCCGGCTGCCACTTCGTAGCCGACGTAGAGCCGCATCTCGTCGCGGCTGCCGCCGTTCATGATCGGGACGCGGACGAAGTTGCCGCTGGCCAGCGCCTCCGCGCCCTGCCGCGGCAGTGCTTTCGAGCCGACGCTCGGCGAGAAGGTCATCACGTCGGTACCGGCGACCGTCGTGGCGGCGGCGACGATGTCCTGCGCCGATTTGCTCCGCAGGCAGGCGAGGGCGGTTGCGGGCTCGCCGCAGCCAACGAGCCGCGCCACCTCGAGCCCTGTCTTCGACGCTTCGCTGACTGTGTGGAGGTGCGTCGTGCAACCAGCGCTCTGGATGATGGCCCTCTGGAACAGTCCGGCGGTTCGCTCGGGCGTGAAGAGGTGCATGCAGACACTGGCGGCGCCCGCCGAGACGCCACCGATCGTCACGTTGCCGGGATCGCCACCGAACGCGGCGATGTTGTGCTGGACCCAGCGCAGCGCCTGACGCTGGTCCTCGAGGGCATAGCCGCCATTGAAATCCGCGCCGAACGCCGGGTGCGGCATGAAGCCCAACGGACCAAGGCGGTAGTTGACTGAGACGACGACCAGGTCGCCTTCGCGTGCGAGATAGTCGAGCGGATAGAGCCTGGTCGAGCCGCCGACGAACTGTCCGCCGTAGAACCAGACGAGCACCGGTCGCGAGCGGCTCCCGTCTGCGAGCGGCGTCGTCACATTGAGGTGGAGGCAGTCCTCGTCGTTACTCGCCTCCGTCAGCCCGAAGCGCCGTGCCTGCGGGCAGGCGGACCGGAACCGGCTCGCGTCCAGCACGCCCGTCCACGGTACCACGGGCGCCGGGAGCTCCCAGCGCAGTGCTCCCACCGGTGGGGCGGCGAACGGGAGACCTTTGAACTCGCGCACGCCATTGCCGGCAACACCCCGCACCGCACCGTCGCCTGTATGCACCATGAGTGCGGCGGAGGCATCTTCCTGTGCTGCGGCCCGCGCAGGTGTGCTCAGCGTGAGGAGCAGCATCCACGCCAGCTGTCTCCCAAACGCCCGTATCGGCGGCATGCTCGGCATGACTTTCTCTGGCAGGGTCCGGTTCAGGCGCGCGTGCGGGTGCGCAGCGCGTCCCAGCTGGCATCGGCGGTCCAGCCGCCGTCGACCGGCAGGCTGACGCCGTTCACGAATCCGCTGCGTTCCGGGTCCGCGAGAAATGCGATTGCGCTCGCGACGTCCGCCGCGCGCGCAAAGCGGGCCATCGGCACGCGGTTGACGATGTCTGAGTCGGAGTAGGCGCCGCTGCCCTGGTCGGCGACGTCCATCTCGGTCTTGATCCAGCCCGGGCAGACCGCATTCACCCGGACGCCGCGGCCGCCCCATTCCGCCGCGAGCGTCCGCGTGAGGCCGATCAAGCCGTGCTTGGAAGCGTTGTACGCGCTGCGATGGATGACGCCCGCGATGCCCGCGATCGACGCCACGTTGACGATGCTGCCTGCGCGCCGGGCCAGCATCTGGACGCCCAGGTGCTTCGACAGCAGGAACGGGCCGAGCAGGTTGATGTCCATCACGCGCTGCCATTGCGTCGTCGTCGTGTCCTCGGCGGGCGCGATCAGGCTGATGCCGGCATTGTTGACCAGCACATCCGCCGCGCCATAGTCGCGACCGATGCGCGCGGCGAGCGATTCGACGAAGTTTTCATCCGAGACGTCGCCCGTGACGCCGCGCACCCGCAGTCCCTCGGCCTGCAGGCGCGACAGGGGTGCCTCGAGCGGCTGGACGTCTGTGAGCACGACCTCGTATCCCAGTTGCGCCAGCAGCTTCGCGGTTTCGAGCCCGAGGCCCTGCGCCGCTCCGGTCACGACCGCTGATTTCATGAACACGACCCCCTTGGCTGAAATGTCCGGACCTGACAGCCGGGCTTCTCGCCCATTGTGCCGCACGCAGGTCATCGCATTCGCCAAAATCACTGCGTTACACTGTTGGCTGATCCTGGGGGAGATGCCGTACTCGTGAATAGGACATCCGCGGCTGCGCGCGCACCGCTCGGACTGGTCGCGCTGCTGTCGGTCGCGCTGCTAATCAACTACGTCGATCGGGGCAGCATCGCCATCGCCGCGCCGCTGCTCGAGAAGGAACTGAGCCTCTCGGCGAGCGAAATGGGCTGGGTCCTGGCGGTGTTCTACTGGGCGTACGCGCCGATGCAGCCGGTCATGGGCTGGCTCGCCGATCGTCTCGGGCCGGCCCGTGTGCTGGCGGGCGGCTTCCTGCTGTGGAGTCTTGCCACCGCGACGACCGGGCTCGTCGGGGGCATCGTCGCGCTGATCGCGCTGCGAATGCTGATGGGCGTCGGCGAGTCCACGTTCTACCCAAGCGCGCTCAGCCTGCTGTCCCGGAACGTCGCGCCTTCGCAGCGCGCCCGCGCCACGGCGACCATGCAGTTCGGCGCGGTGGTCGGGCCGGCCGTCGGCACGCTGCTCGGCGGGCTCATCATGGTCCGCTACGGGTGGCGGGCAATGTTCCTCGTCATGGGCCTCGCCTCGATGCTCTGGCTGATCGGGTGGCGTCGCTGGATGCGCAGCGCGCAGGGCAGCGCGCCGCCACCGCAGACGGGCGAGAACCCGCCGTACTGGCTGATCCTGCGGCAGCGCGCGCTGTGGGGCGGGATGATGGGCACCTTCTGCTCGAACTATGCGTTCTACTTCGTGTTCTCCTGGCTGCCGCTGTATCTCGTGCACGAGCGCGGACTCTCGCTCGGCGTGATGACGCAGGTGGCGAGCGCGTTCTACGTCTTCGACGGAGCGAGCGTGCTGGCGGCCGGTTGGCTGCTCGATCGTGCGATCACGCGCGGCGCGAGCTTCAATCGTGCGTACAAGACCGCATTGGCCCTCAGCAGCGCTGGAGTCGGGCTTTGCCTCATCGCCAGCAGCATGGTGACGGGGCTGGTCGCCGCCGCCGCGATCCTGCTGCTGACCGGGGTCATGGACGGCTTGAACAGCCCATCCAATCCGTCGGTGACGCAGACATTCGCCGGTCCGCGGGCGACCGGGCGCTGGATGGGAATCCAGAACGCAGTCGGCAATGTCGCGGGCATGACAGCGCCCGTCGTGACTGGATATCTCGTGCAGCACACCGGCCATTACACTTCGGCGTTGATCGTCTCCGGGGTCGTGGCGCTGTTCGGTCTCGTGGCGTGGCTGGTCATCGTGCCCGAGGTGCGTCCGATCGACTGGGCCGCCGAGCTTGCCCGTACCGTGCGGCGCTGAATCGTCACGCGGATTTCCCCGTCACAGGGCAGAGCAGGCCGGCCATGAAGCGAATCACTGAACCGCTGCGCGAAATCGACGTCGTCCACGAGACGGACGTGCTTGTCGTGGGCAGCGGCCCGGGCGGTCTCGCGGCGGCGCTGGCCGCGGCCCGCGCTGGCGTGCGCACCACGCTGCTCGAGCGCAACGGCTGCTTCGGCGGCAATATCACCCAGGTGGGTGTCGAGGGTTTCGCCTGGTACCGGCACCCGGCCACCATCGACAGCGAAGGCATCGGCATAGAGTTCGAAGAACGGGCCAAGTCCATGGGCGCGGCGATGCCCGAGCCCCAGTCGATCAGCCACGCGCTCGATGCGGAGATGTTCAAGTACGTTGCGGACGTGCTCGTCCAGGAGGCGGGCGTGCACCCGATGCTGCACCGCCAGTTCGTGTCGCCGATCGTGAGCGATGGCGCCATCCGCGGCGTCATCGTCGAGAGCAAGGCGGGACGCGAGGCGATCCTCGCGCAGCGCGTGGTCGACGGCACCGGCGATGCGGACGTCGCGACACGGGTCGGCGCGCCCGTACGCAAGACGCCGAAAGAGGAAATGATGTCGGCGTCGGTCATGTTCTCGATGACCGGCGTCAACAAGCAGCGCTTCATCGACGCGGTGAAGGCCGACCCCCAGACCTACAAGGACTGGACGGGCAACGGCGAGTGGAACATCGAAACCAGCGGCAAGGAGGACGACCTGTTCTCGCCGTTCCTGCGCAAGCCTTTCAAACAGGCCGTGGCCGCGGGCTTGATTCCGCCGACGCTGGCGACGCTGGCGGGCACCTGGGGCGCCGTGAGCGACCAGGGTGACCTCACGTATCTCAACCTGATCCACCTCACCGCGGACGGCACGGACCCGGACGAGTTGACGCGCGGCGAGATCGAAGGCCGGCGCCAGGCCATCCACGCCGTCGAGGCGCTGCGGCACTTCATGCCGGGTTGCGAGAACGCGAAGCTGCGCAATTTCGGCATGACCCTCGGCATCCGTGACACGCGCAAGATCGACGCGCTGTACAACATGACGGCCCGCGACGTGCGCGAGCAGGGACGCTGCGAAGATTCCATCGGGATCTTCCCGGAATTCATCGACGGCTACGGCCTGCTGATCCTGCCGACGACGGGGCGGTACTTCCACGTCCCGTACCGTTCACTCGTGCCGAAGGGCGTCCGGCACCTGGTCGTCGCCGGCCGTTGCATCGGCGGCGACAAGGTGTCGCACGCCGCCGTGCGCAACATGATGTGTTGCGCGGTCAGCGGGCAGGGCGCGGGCGTCGCCGCCGCCGTCTCGCTCAAGACCGGGCAGTCGTTCGACACGCTCGATGTTGGTCTCGTGCAGGCCGAACTGAAGCGCCAGGGCGCGCGTCTGGCCTGATCGTGGAACGCAAGGCAGCCAGGGGCACCCGCGCATGAGCGAGCGACAGTACGACTTCGTCATCGTGGGCGGCGGTTCGGCGGGCTCGGCGCTGGCCAATCGACTGAGTGCCGATCCAGGCACCTCCGTGCTCGTGCTCGAGGCGGGACGCACGGATTTCATCTGGGATCCGTTCATCCACATGCCGGCCGCGCTGTCGATGCCGATCGGCAATCGCCTGTACGACTGGCGCTACTCGAGCGAGCCCGAGCCGCACATGAACGGGCGGCGCATCTACCACGCGCGCGGCAAGGTGCTCGGCGGCTCGAGCAGCATCAACGGCATGATTTTCCAGCGCGGCAATCCCCTCGACTACGAGCGGTGGGCCGCCGACCGCGGTATGCAGGCCTGGGACTACGCGCATTGCCTGCCATACTTCCAGCGCATGGAAACCTGTCTTGCCGGCGCCGATGCGTGGCGCGGAGGCAGCGGCCCGCTGGTGCTCGAGCGCGGGCCCGCCACCAATCCCCTGTTCGGTGCGTTCTTCGCGGCGGCACGGCAGGCCGGCTATCCGCCGACCGACGACGTCAACGGCTACCGGCAGGAAGGCTTCGCGAAATTCGATCGCAACATCCACTGCGGACGACGGCTGAGTGCCGCACGCGCCTACCTCCATCCGGTCATGGGTCGCGGCAATCTGACGGTCCGCACGCTCGCGCACGCCACGCGCGTCGTGTTCGATGGCCAGCGGGCGGTGGGCGTCGAGTACCTGCAGGCGGGGCGGGGTAAACACTCGGTCCGGTGCGGCGAGGTGATTCTCTGCGGTGGCGCGATCAACTCGCCGCAACTCCTGCAGCTGTCGGGCGTCGGCAGCGCCGATCTGCTGCGACCGCTCGGGATCGATGTGGTCGCCGATCTGCCCGGAGTGGGCGCGAACCTGCAGGATCACCTCGAGGTCTACGTGCAGTTCGCGAACAGGCAGCCGGTCTCGGTCGATCCGGGCATCGGTTGGGTGAAGCGGCTCGGAGTCGGCGCGCAGTGGCTGTTCCAGCGCAAGGGCATCGGGGCGACCAACCACTTCGAGGGTGGCGGCTTCTGCCGCAGCAATGCGGACGTGCATTACCCGAACCTCATGTTTCACTTCCTCCCGATGGCCATCCGCTACGACGGCACGGTGCCGGCCAAGGGCCTCGGCTACCAGGTGCACGTCGGGCCCATGTATTCCGATGCGCGCGGCTCGGTGCGCATCCGCTCGTCGGACCCGGGGCAGGCGCCCGCCCTGCAGTTCAACTACCTCTCGACGGACCAGGATCGCCGCGAGTGGGTGGAGGCGATCCGCGTCGCCCGCCGGATTCTCAATCAACCGGCGTTCGAGCCCTACAGCGGCGGGGAGATCTCGCCGGGAGCCGGCGTCGAATCCGACGCCGACATCCTCGACTGGGTTCGGCGCGACGCCGAGACGGCGCTGCATCCTTCGTGCACCGCGAAGATGGGCCTCGGTAACGATGCCGTGCTCGATCCCGGCTCGATGCGCGTGCACGGGCTCGGCGGACTGCGCGTCGTCGACGCCAGCGCGTTTCCTTACGTGACCAACGGCAACATCTATGCCCCGGTCATGATGGTCGCCGAGAAGGGCGCCGACCTGATCCTCGGCAACACGCCCCTGCCGCGGTCGGACGCTCCGTACTACCGGTTGCGGGACGGGAGCCCGCTGTATCCTCCGGGTGACCCCCGCAACGAGAACGGAGCAGTTTCATGACGGCCAGGGTGATCGATGGCAAGCAGATCGCGGAACAGACGCGCGCAGGGTTTGCGCAGGAGGCGGCGCAGTTGAAGGCGAGCACGGGCGTCGTGCCGCACCTCGCGGCGGTGCTCGTCGGCGACGATCCGGCAAGCGCGGTGTATGTCCGCAACAAGCAGATCGCCTGCCAGCAGGCCGGCTTCAAGAGCACGCTGCATCGCCTGGCCGCGACGACTACGCAGTCGGAACTGCTGTCGCTGGTGCAGTCGCTGAATGCTGATCCGGGGGTGCACGGCATCCTCGTGCAGCTGCCCCTGCCGAAGGGCATCGATCCGCCAGCGATCCTGGATGCGATCCATCCCGCCAAGGACGTCGATGGCTTTCATCCCGAGAACGTGGGCCTGATGCACCAGGGACGGCCGCGATTCCTGCCGTGCACGCCCGCCGGCGTGATGCGCATGCTCAAGGTTGCAGGCATTGCCACCAGCGGCAAGCACGCGGTGGTCATCGGTCGCAGCGACATCGTCGGCAAGCCGATGGCTGCGCTGCTGGCCCAGAAGGGCGTGGACGCGACGGTCACCCTGTGTCACAGCCGCACGCCGGACATCGGCGCGGTCGGTCGCGAAGCCGACATCCTGGTAGCGGCGCTCGGCATCCCGCAGTTCGTGAAGGGCAGCATGGTCAAGCCCGGCGCCGTCGTGATCGACGTGGGCATCAACCGGGTCGGTGACAAGCTGGTGGGTGACGTCGACTACGCGGAGGCGTCGCTGGTCGCGTCCGCCATCACACCCGTGCCGGGCGGCGTCGGTCCCATGACGATCGCGATGCTGCTCGGCAATACGCTGCAGGCGGCGCGCAGTCTCTCGGGGTCAGCCTAGGCCTGATCCGGGCCTCGCGGCGGGCGCCGCCACCGGCGCCAGCAGCAGAACGGCCGCACCGGCGGCGGTGCTCAGGCCCTCGCCGCCCGCATGGGCGTGCGCGATGATCTGCGAGCGCATGCGCGGGTCCCAGAAGCGGGTGATGTGCTGCGCGATCTCGCGCGGCGCCGCTTCCTCGCCAGCCTCCGCGACGAAAAAAGTGCCGATTTCGTTCGCCATGGTCACCAGATGCCGGACGTTCATTGCGCGCGTTCCGGCATGCTCAGTGCTGCGCGGGCGAGTCAGTCGCCTCGCGCAGCAACTCCAGTTGCTCCTCGTTGCGCTTGCGAAAGCGACGCTGCCACTCGGATGGCCGCTGGACCTTCACGGCCTGCACTGCGGTCACCTTGTACTCGGGGCAGTTGGTGGCCCAGTCGGAGTTCTCGGTCGTGATGACGTTGGCGCCGGAATCCGGGAAGTGGAACGTCGTATAGACCACGCCGGGTTGCACGCGTTCCGTGACGAGCGCGCGCAGCACGGTCTCGCCGGCGCGGCTGGTGACGCCGACCCATTCACCGGTCGCGATGCCCCTGTCTTCGGCATCCTGCGGATGAATCTCGAGCACGTCCTCCTCGTACCACTGGCTGTTGGCGGTGCGCCGAGTCTGCGCGCCGACGTTGTACTGGCTGAGCACACGGCCGGTCGTCAGGATGAGCGGGAACCGGGCATTGACGCGCTCCTGCGTCGCCACGTACTCGGTGACGTAGAAGCGGCCCTTGCCGCGCACGAACTGCCCCACGTGCATCGTGGGCGTGCCCTGCGGCGCCGCGTCGTTGCACGGCCACTGGATGCTGCCCAACTGGTCGAGCTTGCCGTAGGAGACGCCGGTGAACGTCGGCGTGAGGCGCGCGATCTCGTCCATGATCTGCGACGGGTGCGTGTAGTCCATCGAATAGCCGAGCGCCTTGGCAAACTCGACGGTGACTTCCCAGTCGGCGAGACCGCCCAGTGGCTGCATCACTTTACGCACGCGGGAGATGCGTCGTTCGGCATTGGTGAAGGTGCCGTCCTTCTCCAGGAACGACGATCCCGGGAAGAACACGTGCGCGTACTTGGCGGTTTCGTTGAGGAACAGGTCCTGCACGATCAGGCACTCGAGCGAGGCGAGTGCCGCAGTGACGTGCTGAGTGTTCGGGTCGGACTGGGCCACGTCCTCGCCCTGCACGTACAGGCCCCGGAAGCTGCCGTCGAGCGCCGCCTCGAACATGTTGGGGATGCGCAGGCCCGGCTCCGGGTCGATCGTGACGCCCCAGAGCACGCCGAAGAGTTCCCTCGTCGCGGCATCGGACACGTGGCGGTAACCCGACAACTCGTGCGGGAAGGAGCCCATGTCGCAGGCACCCTGCACGTTGTTCTGGCCACGCAGCGGGTTCACTCCTACGCCTTCGCGACCGAGGTTGCCGGTGGCCATCGCCAGGTTCGCGATGCCCAACACCATGGTGCTGCCCTGGCTGTGCTCGGTGACGCCGAGACCGTAGTAGATCGCGGCGTTGCCGCCCGTCGCGTACAGACGCGCGGCACCGCGGACCATGGCCGCGGGGACACCGGTCACTTCTGCCATGGCTTCCGGCGAATTCTTCGGTTGCGAGACGAACTCGCGCCAGCGCTGGAACGGCGCCGGCTCGCAGCGCTCGGCCACGTAGGCCTCGTTGACCAATCCCTCCGTCACCACCACGTGCGCAATGGCATTGATCAGCGCGACATTGGTACCAGGCCGCAGCGGCAGGTGATAGTCGGCCTGGATGTGCGGACTGTGCACCAGATCGATGGCGCGCGGATCGGCGACA
>Ga0315292_10000155_pt1 | contig 27961 bp, 28 predicted proteins | sample YL17G13_0_MG_FD_204029 | JGI IMG/M metagenome (GOLD analysis project Ga0315292, IMG submission 204029) | Sediment microbial communities from Yellowstone Lake, YNP, Wyoming, USA - YL17G13_0 | ecosystem: Environmental > Aquatic > Freshwater > Lake > Sediment | place: USA: Wyoming | collected... | reverse complement strand
CCTCTTGGTCCGCCTTGTGCCGAAGGATCTCGATGACCTGCTGCACATAGAGGTTTTTGATGGCGAGGAATTCCTCGTTGGATAGGGTCAAGCTGGCGATGATCTCGTAGGACGAGCAGATGACGCCGGTCTTGTTGGCGCTGGAGTCCTTGATAAACAAGACGCCATGCTTTTGCAGCTCGGTCCGCGCCTCGGTGGTAAAGAAGATGTTGGCACCCTCGACCACCGCTCTGGTCGTTGGCACGTGGTCGGGCCCCATGAACTGATTCCAGTTCTTTTCGTTGACCGTGTAGGGGCGGCCTCCGGCGGGGATGAAGACGTCCGCGTAGACCGTAAAGTGCAGATTATTGCGGATGCGGATATTCTCGGCGCTGTCTGCCTTGATGACAAAAGCGTCCTTGCTGCCACTGAGCAGGGCCGGATTAAATTCGGAGGCTGGCTTGCCCTCTTCGCAAAGGCGCAGCAGCTCACTCCAATTGAGACCGTTAGGGTCCCGCGCCGCACCATAACCGTCGGCGATGGCTACCAAGCGAGCATACTCGCCGTATTCGCGGTGCAAGATCTTGAGTTCGTTGCCAGCGACGTCGCCGTCTGGGCCGCCGGTCATCTTGATGGTGAAGCTCTCGGTCAACGGATTGATGCCGAGGTGGCGCAGCATGTTGTCGAGAAAGACGTTGAGCCCTTCCGACGTCACGCCGTATTCCTTGTGGTTGATCCCGGCCCCTGGCTTTGACGACATAAAGGCTGCGGCATAGCGATAGCCGCGGCGTGCTGCCTGCAGCGGGATCCATTCGATCAGGTCGTTGGTGATGTTTTCGTCGGGCCCGAGGTAGATGATCTCCTCTTTGTCGTAGTAGCTGATCGGCTCACCGATATTGGGCTCGTCGCTGCTATCAAACGGGACCAGCAGATCCAGCAAGGCATTGACCGCGCCGCGCACGGCCTGCTGGCGGTGACCGGTTGGCCTGAGCACCAGCACGGCTTTCGACCCGCCTTCGGGAATATCTTTATTCTTAAGCTGCTGTGCGTGGCTTAGGCCGTAGACCTCGTCGAACAGTCCAGCCAAGGCATAGTCGAAGTCCGAGGAGTTGCGCGACATGACCACGCGAAGTCCACCGCGCGAGATATCCTTCCAGCGCAGGTGAAAGAAGCGAAAGTCCTTGCCGACGATAAAGAAGATGCCAAAGGGCCGCAGCGGGTAGTACTTGGGATTAAGCGCTTCGGGAGCGATGCGAAAGGCCAGGCCGGTCTTCGTCGCCAGGAAATAGTTGGTCTTTAGGGTGTGTTCGATCAGGTTGATCGACTCAAGCAGGATGTTCTTCTCGACCTCGTCGATCACCTCTTTGGTCATCGCCATCAAGACGGCTTTCGTCTTATCGTAGCCGTCTTGCTTCCGTTCTTCGGCCTTGAGGGGATCAAAGCGCAAGCGAAACAGCGCGATCAATTCGCGGGTAAACTCGCCGTACTTAAAGAACGTCGTCCGGATCTTATACTGCGAATAGTAGTAAGGATTCTCCTTACCGAGCATGATGTGGGTCCACGTCGCCACGGCGCGGATCAAGTTGGCGGCATTGATCGAGAAGCCGTAGGGCTCCTTGGTCAGGTCGCCGTACTCGTCGACATCGACCCAGCCCAGGGTCCGCAGCGCTTTATTGAGGCGCAGGACGGGGATGCTGTTCTCCTCGACTTTGACCTCGTCCTCACGTGCCACGATGATGTGCACCACGGAGATCGGCTCATCATAGCCTTGCGAAAACTTGACCAAGAAGGCGCGGATCACATTAAATTCATATCTGTTTACTAGGTGCAGGATCGACTCGAGCACCTCCGAGGGATTGACGTTCTTCATGCCGAGCATCAAGCGGGCGGTCTGGGTATTTTCGATCGGTTCAAAGAAGGTGTGGGCACCTTCGTGATCGAGCATATGGCGAACCATGCGGTACATGAGGTGTACCCGGTTGGCCGTGGCATACATGACGAAGTCGTTATCGAGGTGCTTTAAATAATGGTCGATGCGCTCTTGTTCGTTCGGAAAATCCTCGGCGATCAGGGCACGCGAGACCTTGATCTTCTCCATGATGCGACGATTTTCGCGATCGAGCTGCTTGTGGTCTTTGCAGTGAAAGGTCGATAAGAACAGCAGTTTATCGCGGGAGAAGTACAGGGAGCCCATACGTAGTGGGTTGGGAGCAAGGCGTCTGGCCATGTCGATTAAAATGGCACGGTCGCCACCCGGGCCGATATAGGTGACCTTGGCGCGGTCGCGGTCCCAAAGCTCGACGGTCTGCTTGGTCTCGAAGACGTGACCGGTGATGACGGCGGATAGATGCCGCACCTTTTCGGGCCTAGGCGTCGTCTGGTAATAGGTGCGCGGCATGTTGTTGAAGAACCATGGGGTCAGGATCGCGATACTCTGATCTAGACCGATGCGCACGGTGTCGGCGATGTCCTCGATGTAGCTCTCAAGCTCATCGCCGGTTTTGATCTCCTCCCACGACGCCGCGCGGCTTTCTAAACTCGGCGGCGTGTCTTCAAGTAGGTCCTCGTCGACGTCGAGGTTGGTTTTGCTTTTGTTGAAGCCCTTGTACTGCGGGGACTGGGGCATGACAGGTCCTTGCTGGTCTTATGTGAGTTGTGCCGCCCAGCGGTCTTCGAGGGTTTGATACCCTGACAGGGGCAGGTAGGTAGCCTGGGTTGCCTTCAATTGCGCTATGACCGCATCGGCCGGGGTCAAGCTTCGCGCCGTGAAGGTGTCTGCAAACACCGCTAGCTCGCGTTCGCCGCCGGTAGCTTTAAAGCAACCAGGCAACGCCGCAAAGCCCTCACATGCTAGCGCCATCACCGCTTTGGCCAATGCTGCGAGCTGTGGATCGGCAAGGCCGCCCTCAGCACGACGGATCAGCTCGGGTAACTGTGCCCGCACAGGTAGTAATAAATCCAACAACCGGTCTAGGGTCTTGTCGTCATAGAGCAGGCCCGTCACATAGGCCGCGGGAACATTCTGAAAGGCTCGCGGCTGACAGTCGATCGACCGCACCTCAAGAAAGCCGCGCGGCCGGACTTCCGGGAACAGCAGCGACAGGTGCGTCGCTAGATCAGCCGCCGTCGGGCTAACGCCCCGAATCGGCGTCGTCAGCCATTCACCAAAGGTGATCGTGCCTCTGGGCACGTAATAATCGAGGGCCGCGACAAAGACCACGGTGGCGTTGAGGGCGAACTCCAAATACGCATCCACCCAAGCCTGCCGCGTCATCGCCCCACGTTCGATCAACGGATGGTCGATGCCGACAAAGCCGGTGTGCGTCGGATCGGTATGCCGCCAGATCCGCGAGCGGAAACTGCGCACCCCTTGGTCCTTGCGATCCACCACCGGCGAATAAGCAAAGGTCGCCGTCGCCATCGGCGCAAACAACTGACTCGCGAGATAGCGCTTTACCATCGTCGCTTCGCTAGCACCGAAGTCGAGGTTGACCTGCAGCGTGCAGGTTTGCCGCATCATCCGCTGGCCGTATTCGCCGATCGCCTGGTAGTGCTGATCCATCGCCCGGTAGCGCCCTTTGGGCATCTGTAGGCCGATCTCGGACACGGTATGCCACGGATCGATGCCGACCTGCACGAACTTGACGCCATGCGCCGCGAATGCCCGATCGAGGAGTCCTTGCATCTGATGCATGCGACGCACGGCATCACCGAGGCATGGATAAGGACGCGACGAGAACTCAACCTGACCACCGGGCTCAAAGCTGATGTTATCTTGCTCCTCGAGTCCCAATTTCAGCAGAAGCGACTGTCCATGATCGCCGGTGGTCTCCTCGATACTCCAGCCACGGCGCGCGGCTTCGGCGCGCAAAATGGTCGCGCTGGAAAAGCCGGGGTCCTGCAGCGGCATGCTCCCAGGATAATCCAGGCCCGCCGCAGGCGCCGCGATGACCGGCAGCATCTCAATCTCTAAGCCAACGGAGCCTGGCCACTTCGGATACTTCTTGCCGTAATCGATCGGCTGCAGACGAAAGGTATTCTGATCCAAGTAAGCACGGCAGGCCGCCCGATCTAGCGGAGTGACATCCTTAGGCAGGTCAACCGGCAAGGGAGCTCCTGTGATAGCGACAAGGCTAAACTCGGGCGAGGCATGATTGGGGGGAAGCATGACTGGTATACATTAGCCGCTACTACCAGCCTCGACGTTAATGGCGAAGTCGGTTATACCGTGTTTTCTCACCGTATCAATCAATTTTACCACGGCTCCATGCGGCGTTTCTTTATCTGCCGAAATGATGGCATTGAGCGGTGCGCCATTGGCCTTGGCCTGCTCTTCTTTGATCCGTCCAGCGACCTCGTCAAAGCTGAGGGCCTTGCCATCCAGATAGAGTTGGCTTTTGGCGTCGAGGACAAAGGCGAGGTTTTTGGTCTTGTCGGCGTTGTCCGCCGTGTCGGCCTTGGGCAAGTTGACGTTGATCGACTTATTCGTGATGTAAGTCGCTGTAACCATGAAGATAATCAGAAGCACCAGCATCACGTCGACCAACGGCGTGACGTTGATCCCGGTGATTTCATCGTCGCTATCGCTAGCTCCACCCGCCATATTGCGACCTCCTCAAAGCACCACTACAAAAGTACTAGCAATAACCGCGGCCTAAGTTCCTCAGGCATCGTCGTAGGTCGACAACACCAGCTTCATCACCGCTTCACTATTGGCGATCCGCCGCTTCACAACGCGGTTAAAGGCGTTGTAGGCGATGACCGCCGGGATCGCGACCACTAGGCCAATCGCCGTGGCCACCAAGGACTCAGAAATACCGGCCATGACGACCGAGGGACCGCCGGCCGGATTGGTGGCGAGGTCCTTAAAGGCCATGATGATCCCGACCACGGTGCCGAACAAACCGATAAACGGCGCGTTGTTACCAAGTGTCCCCAGCACCATTAAGCCGCGATCGAGGATTTGCTTGTTGCCGATGAGAAAGCCTTCCATGCTCTCGCGCATCGCCTTTGGCCCGCGGTCGCGGTACTCAAAGCCGCGCATGACCACCTGCGCCTCGATCGCCGGACGATTGGCGCACAGCTGCTTGGCGCCCTCGATATCACCGTCGATCAGGCGCTTGGTCAGCTGCTGAGTAAATTCGGGGAAGTTTAGGCGCATGCGCAGGAAGAACAAGGTGCGCTCCAGCATGATGGTGATCGAGACGACGCTCAATGCGACCAGCAGCCAGAGCACCCAAGCGGTGCCGATGAGAGTCAGGCCCAGCAATTTCTCGACGATATTGAATTCCATGCACGCTCCGCAATGATGGGGCCCCAGGTTGCCGCCCGGCGCTCGCCGCTGGCACCATGTAAGTCCCTAAGCTACCGGACTTAACCGACTGTAGCCAAAGGAACACCAACCCTGATGGTCTTGCCTGAGTAGGATACTAAAGTCGAGCCGGCTTTACCAATCCGAGCTGCAAGCAACTTACGACAGACCGAGTTGTTGCAGCAGCTTTTGCTCGTAGTAGCTAAAGGCCAGCAGGTCCTCGCCGAGTGCCCGCGACTTGACCCGGGGCATGGTCGGCTGATCGCGAGCCATGAACAGCTGGACTGAGTCTACCGGCGCCTCTTCGCGCAAGAACAGATCGCGCGCCACGATCTTTTCCGCTGGAGTCACAAGCCAGCCGGCTCCGGAGCGCTCAAACAGCCAGCCCTTCTGATTTTGCGGTTTGACAAAGAAGTAGGGCCGCCCCGGATGCAGCCGACCTGTCTCGCGAAACACCGTCGGCCCGCGATCCTTGCGTTCCTGCTCCCTGATCGCGCCAAAAATCCGCAGCTGCAGCCGTTTGAACACCTCATCGGCCAGGGACGCATAGTCGAGGAGCTGGTAGCGCTGCTCCAAGGACACCGGCCGCGGCTTCACCGCCGGCGGGGGCGGTCGTACGCTCGTCGCTGCGGCCTCCGGATTTTTGTCTAACAGCTTGAATACTTGGCCCTCCAAGGTTTTTAGCCCGTGGTGTAAGCCGGCGAAGACCTGTTTTGAAAACTCTTTCATGAAACTCTCTTGACAGTCTGAGGCAGAAACCTTAATTACTTCCTCACTTCTGGAGCGAATTGTGCGGGTGTAGCTCAGTTGGCTAGAGCGTCGCGTTGCCATCGCGAAGGTCGAGGGTTCGAATCCCTTCACCCGCTCCACGAAGTCCCTTTAGGTGCCGTTTGTCTTGCTCACGCCGACTCAGCGCATCGAACATATCCTCTTAAGATCGTAGCTTGAAGCTGGGGTTCTGGTCACTGGGCAGTATTTGCCGTGGTGCTGGCTGTTTTGGGGCGTCGTCTAGTGCTTCTTTTGACGGGTAAAGATCGTGCACGATCACCAAGGCGTTTTCTACGCGCGACAACCATAAATGGCGCCGCTTGGCGTTAAAATGAGCTGAAAAATCTTCACAAAAATCAGGCAAAAAAAAGCCCGATAGAGCTTGCGCAGATTGAAGGCGCACCCCGCCATCACAGCGTTGATTTGATCGCCAGCCGAGCCGAGAAGAAAGTTGCGGCCGCGTCGATGATCAGCCTTCAGATGACCTATGACGGGCTCGATGTCGGCGCGACTGACGAGCTTGCGTTTAACAGCATCGGAAGCACCGCTAGAGCTCTTGCCATGCACGTAAACATGCGTCGAAAATATGTACAGCGCTATCCGCAAGGGTTTGATGCGGTCATCAGGGCCGACCAGCTACCGGACAGGTGTCGACTGTGGGCCGGTCACACGCAAAGAGGCCCGCTGTGGCGTTGGCCTTGACGGGCTATTGACCTGCAACGCCAAGCCCTGTCCATCACCGGTAATCTTCAGCACAATGGCCTCGCCCCATGTCGTCGCAAAGGGTGCCAGGGCAAAGACTTTGGCTTTGCCACTGGCGGCGCTGCAGGCCCATGTCCCGGGATTAAGGCCCATGCCATCGTTGTCATAGGCCTCGCCCCAATCGTACTCCGCAGTCGCATCCGCTGCAATCACCAGGCTGCTGAGGGCTATTTTTAGCTCCCCGGAGCTAGCATTTTTGCAACGTAACGTCACCTCCTGCGACGTCTGATTTTTGATCGACCACTTAGTCGAAAACCCGCTTGCCAAGGCGGGCCCAAAAGACTGCATGGCCTGCGCCGTTACAAGTCCAACCAATACCGCTGCTTTCGCTAGCCTCATCGTCCACCGCCTTTGCAAAAAAGGTTACACGCCCATTCAATAATGCGCCGAAACAACAAATACTAAACATCTATAAACATAATGTATTGTATCTATTTTAAAGAACTAACGTCACAAAATGTCTGTAGCTGCCCTGCCTTTAATCCTCCCAAACGCCTACCCGCAACTGAGACTCTAGCCAATTGCTCTAGAAAAAAGAGCACGTTTTGCCACATGTTCCAACCATATATCTTTGCTTTAGGCGATTCTTATTGGATCAAATATCGATTTTTAATCACCACCGCATTCATATGATTATCGCAAGAGCAAACCCATCTCAGACACCACTGAGGGCCGAGACATGAACCCTAGTAACTTTCGCAGCATCGACCTCTTAGCCGGCAAGGACGACTTTCTCGCCGACGTCCTTGCCGGACTCACCGCATCGCCCAAGTATCTACTGCCCAAGTACTGCTACGACAAGGCGGGATCGCAAAACTTTGAAGAGATCAGCAGGCTCGACGACTACTACGTCACAAGGGCCGAAGAGCGCTTACTCCAGTCCATAAACCCAATCAACGAAGTCACCATAGGTGCAGGACAGCAGGTCGTGGTGATTGAATTAGGCGGCGCCAGCAGCGAAAAATTTTGCCGTTTGCAGCACCTTATTCCAAACGTTAATCGCTACATCCCTATCGACATCTCCAGAGACACTCTGTTTAGATCGGCAAAGCAACTGGCTTGCGACATACCTGCCCTCGATGTCCTTGCCATCTGTGCCGACTACGAACAATTAAATGATCTTGACTGGACCAAGCTACTGCAGGACCGAATCCCGGTGCTTTACTATCCGGGTTCAACACTTGGCAATTTAAGTCGGGTAAAAGCCCAAGCCTTGCTGCGGACGATGCGAGGCATGGTAGGCGACCACGGCTACCTCATCCTGGGATGCGATATGACGACGGATCCACATGTCCTCATCAACGCCTACGACGACAAACAGGGTGCCAATGCTCGCTTTAATCTCCACATACTACGCCGCATCAATCAAGAGTTAGGCGGCACCTTTGACCTGGCACAGTTTCGCCACGATGTCCGCTTTAATGCCGACCAAAATCAAGTCGAAATCTATCTGACCAGCCTGACTCGTCAGCACGTACAGGTTCAAGGTCACGACTTTCATTTGGCCAAAGGCGAAAGCATTCACGCCGAGCTCTCGCGCAAGTTCACTCGCCGCGACTTGGCGGACTTGGCGGCCTCGACTGGATTCACACAGGTGCAGAGCTGGACCGACGAGGTCTGTCCGTTTGCGATCATGCTGTGGCGCGCTGCCGACACCGTCGCCGAGGCGGATGCTGAGCGGTGGGATCTAAGGAGCAACAATGACATCCAGAACACCCATGAGCCCCAAGGTCTCCACAGCGAAGCAGCCATCGCGGAGGCCCTATGACTAGCCGCCAGCCCCTGATTTTGCACCGGCTCACCCAGTCCTACGCCGTGGTCCATCTGCCGCTTTCAACTGAATTGGATCTACTTCAGCCTCTGCCTGGGCAACTTTGGAGCCTAACTAGATCCATCACCGAGTACTCTCTGGTTTGCACGGAGGAGCATCTCAGCAATTACGACCCTAGCCAGATCCGCTGCGATGGCCCCTGGCAGGCATTTTACCTCCAAGGCCCCATTCCCTTCAGCGCTTGCGGCATCATCGCTCGCCTCACCAATGTCTTGGGCGCCGCACAAATCGGCTGCTTTGTACTGTCGACCTTCGACAGTGACGTGGTGATGGTCAAGGCCGACTCCGCGGCGCAAGCCATCAGGGCGTGGCAGCAGGCTGACATCGTCGTGGCCCATGGCCATAGCAATCTTGCAACCAATCCTTAGCCGGAGACGCACCTATGTTCATGCTTAGTCAAAACGAGTCGAGTGCTCCAGCCGTTGACCTCAGGATATTCACCGCAGAGGAATTGCGAGGTCTTAACCGCATCGCCGCGCAGTTAGCCCTGCGCTTTAACACCTGCGAATCGCCGTCCTTTGCCGCTGCCGCCTCGCTCGCAGCTGAGGAGCTACCGCTGACCCTGCGCCAAAAGGCCAAGTCCTTTGCTCTCGACCAGAACGCTAGCGCGCTCCTACTCAAGGGCTTTAGGGTAGACGACGCGACCCTTATGGCAACGCCAACGTCCTGGGATACGCCCTGGGAAGTGGCGCAGATTCATCGTTTGGAGGTGATACAGGCGCTGATCGCCAGTCTATTTGGCGAGATCTTCGGTTGGCAAACCCAAGAAAATGGTCGTTTCTTCCGCCATATCATCCCCAACCCAGCCGATGCGCTGGAGCAGCTAGGTTCCAGCAGTGCAGTCGACTTGCAATGGCACAACGAAGAGGCCTTTCATCCCGCCCGTGCCGACTGGATCGTTCTCATGTGTTATCGCAACCTGGAGCATGCCGTCACGACGCTCTGCCCAATGAGCGCCATTCAACTAGATGCCGACGTCGAGGCTGTCTTACGCTCCAACCGGTTCATCATCCTGCCGGATAAGTCGCATCGGTCCGAGTTTAATCAGAGCAAGCACTGGCACCTGTCTCGCGAGGACTTTAACCGCATTGAACGGATGCTTGAGACACCGCTGCCACAACCGGTCCTGACCGGGCCAAGCCAAGCACCCTTTCTACGGATCGATCCGGAATTTATGCATGCGCTAGACGGGGACAGGGACGCGGAGGCGGCCTTGGCGACGATTAAGGCGGCCATCAGCGCCCATCTAACCGACGTCACCCTTGCCCCAGGCGATTTTCTGATCATTGATAACCTGCGCGCCGTCCATGGTCGCCGCGCCTATACACCTCTCTATGGTCCACAGCAACGGTGGATGCGTCGTGTCAACGTCGCTAGAGACTTATATAAAGGCGGCCAGAATATCACGTTCGAGACACCCCGACGCTTTATTTAGCCAGAACCTGGTGCGGCAGGACTCCGCAGATCGGGCTAGATGCGAAAATCCTTCATGATCGCCGCAGCCACCGGATTTTGGATCCGTCGGTGCGCCGCAATGAGCCACAGCTCCTCAGTTGGTCCTGCAAAGACTCTGGAAAGCCCTTGCGCAGCTTGGCAAACTTGGAGTGCCCACAGATAGCCACCGGCATCCTCGCGATGCTCTTGGCGTAAAAGCCGCCGGCGTGGCCCACAGGTGGCGGCTCGTTGGCGACGACCAAATCGATGTTGTGCGCTCTAAGCTCGCGCAGCAAGGCATCGGGATGACCTTCAGCCAGCGACACGATACAGTCAAAGGTCGCCTGAGCCTGGTGATAAAGGCGCAAGGTAAGTGGCTTTGGCACCATGTCGGTGGCGCCGATCTGCACTTGCACCCGGGCTGCGGCATGCTGGTCGTTCAAAGAATCGACCATTTCATCGCCCAGCCTAAAGATCTCACTGGCGTAACCCAGTACCAATCGTCCCGCCTCGGTCAATTGCAGTTGACGCCGTGAGCGGTCGAAGAGTTGGTGACCGATGGCATCTTCAAACTGCTTAAGCTGCGTCGACAGAGTTGGTTGCCCCAGCCGCAGCTTTTTCGCCGCCCCGGCAATGCCGCCCTCTATGGCAATCATCTTAAAATACAGCAAATGATGATAGTTGATCCATGGTCGACTGGGCATGCGTGTCTCTCAAAGGCGAAATAGCAAAACCTAAATGTTTGGTTTTTCAATGGTAATCGACAACTTCGATGAGTTCATTCTCATTTTATTTTGCACCGTGGTCAAAAAACGCGATTCGAGGGTATGCCAACACAGGCTAACCTGACCGCCACCGCGGTCATGACGTGCCACCCAGTCGCGGATGATCTCCAGACAAGCATGGTCGATAAAGATCAGCTGACTCGTATCCAACCGGACGCTGGCGCCAACGGGCACCTTCTCCAGCGCCTGAATAAACCGCGGCGCCCGCAGAAACGTGGCAATGCCGCTGATCGCCAACTCGACTCCGCCATCGACCACGCGTTGCTGAATGTGCAAGCTGGTCACGCCAAGCAGGAGGAGCACAAGTGACAACAAAAATCCGAGCAAGACCCCTTGCAGCAAGTCTGTCGCTAAGATAGCGACCCCGGTGCACGCAAAGATCACCAGCTGAGACCTGCCGCCGGCCGCCAGGCTCCGCACGGCGCTAGGGTTGATTAACTTCAGCCCATAGTAGATCAGGACTCCAGCTAAGACCGCCACCGGAATCAGGTTCAACACGGTTGGCAAGCACGCGGCAAAGATCAGCAGCAATAGTCCATGCAGGATCGTCGAAAGACGAGTCTTCGCTCCCGAACTGATATTGGCAGCACTGCGTACAATCACGCCGGTCAATGGAATCGCACCGACCAGACCACAAGCAATATTGCCAATCCCCTGCGCCCAGAGCTCGCGGTCATGGTTGATCTTGGCGTCGGGCGCCATCTTTGCCATGGCTCCTAAGCTCAGCATACACTCGGTACTTGCCAAAAGCGCAATACTGAGGCCAGCTAGAAGGATACCAGGGTGAGTGTTACGCATCAGAGTCGGTAGCCCATCAAACGACAGCGTTGCCATCAGGCTAGTCGGCACCTCGACGCGCAGCAGCGATAGGTCAAAGGCGTAAGCGGCCGCGGTCATCAAACAAACCGCAAGCAGGGCACCTGGTATTTGGCGACATGAGCGGGGAGCGAAGCGAGTCCAAAGCCAGACAATGCTTAGCGAGGCCAGACCAACCATGCCCGCCACCAGGTTTGGCGCACCTTTAACGCCTGCCAGCGTATCCGTCGACGGCGACAGCAGGTGCAATAGTCCAAACAAATTGTCCATGCCGCCGCCAAGTGGCTTAAGATCCAACACGACATATAACTGCCCAAGCACTATGAGCAGTCCAATACTTGTCAGCATTCCCTGAACCACGGCCGGTGATATCGCCTGAAACCAACGTCCAAGTCGTGCCGCGCCAGCCAGACACTGCAGCGCCCCGGCAACCACCACTGCCGCGGCAAGACCACCAAAGCCAAAGGTCTTAGTCGTCTCCCAAACGATCACGATCATTCCAGCAGTTGGACCGCTCACCATCAGTGGACACCCGGTCAGAAGTCCCACCACCATCCCGCCGAGAATCCCGCTGATCAAACCGCTTGCAGCCGGCGCGCCCGACGCAATGGCGACCCCCAAACACAAGGGCAGCGCGATCAGAAAGACGACGAGCGATGACAGCACGTCAAAGCGAAGCGATTTGCCCAAGCCGGCGACTGTGAAGCTTTTCATCGTACACTCTCGATATCCGTGTCGCAGGTCTCAGCACTCACCCGATGCACCAAGGTCGGCACACCACGTGGTGCGTTGATGAGGGCGTCAGTAACCGGCTCAAATGATGCCGAATCGAGATTAAATGTCCGAACCTCACCGTTTTCAATCCGATACACCCAACCGTAGATATCCAGCTCGTCTCTAGCGAGCGCCTTGGCAACCGCCGGTATCGTCGCCAAGCTTTCAATCTGAAGCAAGACATTGGCCTCGATGAGGCGCTCCATCTGCATATGCTTTGGCAGGTGACCGTATTCGCCAGCGACAAATTTGTAGGCCGCATCGGCATGCTGAAGCCACGCGGCTAGGGCCGGCATGGTACTGTCAAGAGCATTCTGCTCAAGGATACCGGCCATGGCCCCGCAGTGCGTGTGGCCGCAAACGACGATATCCCGCACCTTAAGAACCTCGACGGCATACTCGATCGACGCCGTTTCACCGCCACCATGCGGCCACGGCGGCACGATGTTGCCGGCATTGCGCACGACGAAGAGATCGCCCGGCGAGCTCTGGGTGATCAGCGACGGACAAATGCGCGAGTCTGAGCAGGTAATAAACAATGCCTGTGGGTTCTGAGTGGTCGCTAGACGCGAAAAAAGCTCGCGTTTGGTCTGAAAGATATGACGACGGAAGTTCAACACTCCCGCGAGTAATCTTTGCATCATCGGCCTCCCATGAATACTAAGTAGTCTAAGATATCGGTCGCTCGATGCTTCGCTCAAATGGATAATCTGAATGATTATCATCGATTTAGGCGAATCGTTGACTGACTTTAGTCGCAAAAACTCTCGCCTCAGCTGAAGCCAACTCTTTTGGCTCCTAGCCCTACCTTTACGACTGCGCACTTAAGTGCCAAATGTTTTATTTTTACCAAGAGAATAGCTTCGCTATAAACGAAGTCATCTCGCATTAATATAAATTTATTAATCTAAAAAAAAGATGCTTAGACTAGGTTTGTTGAGCCTACGGGGTCGTAACTTGGACCTGTTGCGCGAGCTTCCACCGCTACTTTGCCGTATCAGCCTGATAAGTCCCAGGCTCCACCTCCTCGACCTCTAACTCCACCACCTCACCCGCGCATTGATTGGCTGGAGGAAAGGTGTGTTTCATTTTCACTATTTTGAACTCACTGCCGGGGACGAACAACACCTCGCGCTCACCCGGCAAGCCGGCCAAGGCAGAGATGTCGCGCCCGTACTTTGACTGCACCGTGTAGAAGGCCTCACGGCAGCCAAAGCTGAGGCGCAGGATGTTTGGATCGTGCTGCGACGTCGACAAGAAGCCAGACTCGACATAGATCTGGCCGACCTTAAACTGGGCCAAGCGCTCGGGGTCGATGACTCGAAGCTCATGAAACGGCGAAAAATACTCGCCGTTGCCGAAGGCCGGCAACAGTCCAGTTCGGTAAGCCAGGGCCGTGGTCGGCGGTAACTTATTGAGGCCAGAGCTCAACACTTTGATGAATCCGGCCTGCTTCGCCGTGCCGGCGATATCCTGCTGCCTTAGGACTTTGTTTAGCGAGCGAAAGCCGATGTTCGAATAGTGGTAGATCGCCACCCATTCCTCAGGCGACAAACGCTTAAAGCGATCGGGGATCGGCCTGCTACCGTCGGCGATGCCCTGCTGCAATTGCTGCAAGTACCGGTCGTAGTCGGCGCCCAACTCCTGCCTAAACTGAGCAAGATCGGCCGGGGTCGCTTGATACTTGGTGAGGTCAAGGCGCTCGTCTGGGGCGATGGTCACCGCGGCGTTGATGGTTGAGTTGCCGCCTGTCTTACACGAGGCGACCATGATAAGGCAAAGCAGCAGTGTTCGCATCGGCGTGACGTCCTTGGTGCATGGAGTTGAGGGCAGGGAACGACTGTCCATATTATAGGGCTTTGCACCGGCGGAAGCGACCGGCAGGCAGAAAGGACATTTGTGCAACCACCTAACGCGAGCTAGGGCGCGTCCTCGTTCGATTTTCTGCACAATTCATGGCAGATCTAGCCCTGGCGCCACCGCCCTACGTGCATCTAAGTAGCTACTTCGGGGTATTGAGCTCACACAGTAGTGGCGGCGGCCTGCTGGCGCTGGATCTTGGCGTCTTTCACCGCAAGCCTGCAGGAAGGCGGTGACGAGTATTCGACCGTACGATTCTCCGCCAACCTTCTCGACTACACCGTTGATGAAAGGACCGGGCAGGTGTTGACGGCAGCGATTCATCACCGGTAAAGTTCGAGGAGGATTGGACCTTCGCCAAGCCAGCGCGTGGGGATGCCTGGCAGCTCGTGGGCATCCAGCAGGTATAGGCGCTAGCAGCCAGCGTTCGACATAGATGGCTGAAGCAGCTCTTTGGTTCTGCCCGATTGTAAGAGAGGAGAGGACGGTGGCCGGAACGAGCCTGCTTGCACTGATCGATGATATCGCCACGCTTCTCGACGACGTGGCGGTCATGAGCAAAGTTGCGGTCAAGAAGACTGCTGGCGTTCTGGGCGATGACCTTGCGCTCAACGCTCAGCAGGTCACTGGTATCGACGCTAATCGCGAGCTAGCGGTCGTCTTGGCGGTTGCTAAGGGTTCGCTGGTCAACAAGGCGATCCTCGTTCCGGCAGCTCTCGCCATCAGTGCTATGGTGCCGGCGGCGATCACGCCGCTGTTGATGATCGGCGGCCTCTTCCTCTGCTACGAAGGTTTCGAGAAGCTCGCCCATAAATTCATCGCCGGCAAAGATGAAGATGACCAGCACCATGCCGAGCTAGTCGAAGCGGTCGCCAGTCCTGCCGTGGATTTGGTCGCTTTCGAGAAGGAAAAAATAAAAGGCGCTATCCGGACCGATTTTATCCTCTCGGCCGAGATCATTGTGATCTCGCTTGGAACCGTCGCCAACGCAGCTTTCGGCATGCGCGTGGTGGTCCTGATAACTATAGCACTCGTGATGACCGTCGGTGTTTACGGACTCGTCGCCGGCATCGTGAAGCTGGACGACTTGGGGCTTTATCTCGGTCGTCGCCGTGGCGACAGCGGACGGGCGAAGATGCTCCGCGCGCTCGGTGCCGGAATCCTGAGGGCCGCACCGCTCCTGATGAAATTACTCTCGGTTGCAGGTACGGCCGCGATGTTCATGGTCGGCGGCGGTATCCTGGTACATGGCATCGGGCCGCTGCACCACTGGAGCCAAAGCGTCGAAGCAAGTGCGGCTGCTATTCCTGGCTTTGGCACATTACTCGCGGGCCTGGCAGGCGTCCTGCTCAGTGGCCTCGTAGGCGTCGTCGCAGGCATCGCCGCGCTAGTCACCGTGTTGGCTTTAAAGCACATCATAAGGCGCAAGTAACCAGGAATCCCCATTCTTGACTATCGCCGAAGGCCACCCAAACATCCGCGACAAACGCAGCGATGAGCATGGCCCTGCATACGGTCAGAGCGAATCGCCTGTGAAGGCTTCTGTTCGAAGATGTCGCAAGGCATCCGTCATTGGAGATACACCGATAGACTTTGAAATCCGAGTTTGATGGCTTCCCACCAAACAGCGAAGTAACACCAGGTACCGATGGTTATAAGATGTCCGGCGACGATCACAAGTCCGTCTCGTTCCAGATAGCCGAGACATAGAAGAATGACGGCCCAGGCCGGTAGAGAGTTTGAAAACAGGATGACAGGTGGCAACGGTAGACTGAGCGCCAGACCACTGACAACGATGCTGACGCCAACAACGTTGAGTAGCGGCGGCCTGAGCATGACCCCTAGGCGTGGTTTGAAGAAGCGCTCGACATACGAAAACACTCGCGCCGCGCCGTGAATGATCTTACGCAGAGTTCCGGCGTCGACGGTCCTTTGCCTTATAAAATGCGGAAGACCACCTGCGGAACCGAATGCGAGACGAAGCCCGAGTGCCATAAGGGCAATGCCGAAGATGATCGAGAGTCCCGGCAGGGGAATAGGCTGAACGAAGGGAATGCAGAGGATCAGGCTGAGTGAGGCGAAACCCCGGCCGTGCAGTACCTCTTCGATCTCGGCAACCGTGACCTTCTCGCCCGTTGTCTTGAGGGCGATGGCCTCAAGGTCACGAGTAAAGCACTCTTCACGGACCTGCGCTGGTTCGGAAGCCAAGCGGCCCTCACTTCCTAAGATTCTATCAATTCATCAATAATGACTATAGGCTATATCGACCGTAAGTTCCGCTAGACCTTGGCAAAGCCCAATTGGTTAACGTGGAGGTTGTTTGTGCTGGAAGCGGACTATTTCGCGATCTAAAAGCCCGTTTGACCATGGGCACTCCACGGGCGCCGACAGCATGGGGATGTGACCTTTAGAGGATAGCACAGATGAACGGAGATTTGGTTTGGCGGTTCGCGGCAGTTGCACTTCTAGTCGGGGCCAACGGCATTTTTGTTGCCGCGGAATTTGCGTTGGTCAGTGTACGTCGGACGCGCATTGAACAGCTAGCTAGCGAAGGCAGCAGCAGGGCTAAGATCGTAAATGCGCGAGAAGCCCGATGACGTTGTTCGAGATCACGTTGCATATCTCCGTCAACGGCAGATGGCTTAGGTTTCTTGGCGAAAAGGGGTTCTGCAACTCCGCGCCAATTTCGTCCAAAGAGAGGAGCGGGTATGACGCCAGCGCTACGACGAGCGGCGTGAGAAGACCGATGCGATCGACGAGCGCCAACGGAAGCAAGAGCAAAAAGAAAAGTATGAACCTTCGCGTCTTGATCGCAAGGACGTATGGCATCCTTGTGTTCCTGATGCGCTCGCACGCGCCGATCGCGTCAATAAGTTGAGACCTTTCAGTCTCGGCTCTTTGAAATGCGAAGGGGTCAAGCCCTGACCGGCGTAGCTCGGCAAGCATCGCGGTGATGCGCATCCCGACATACATCGGCATGTGTGAAGCACGACGTATGTTCTCGACTTCATCGAAGCCGACCAAGGTGGCGACTTCGGTTAACGTCCTCTCTTTGCGAAGAGAGTCGCGCATGACGTAGGACCAAGAAGCCACCCATTTTAGAAGCTGAGCAACCAAAGCATCTTGGTTTTCGGTGTAGCCGTGAACAACCAGCGCCAGGTTCCTGCTCTGGTTGACGATGCCACCCCAGATTTTACGTGCTTCCCACCAGCGGTCGTGCCCCGCGTTGACCCTCAAGACCAAGATCAGCGCTAGCACCGCGCCCGAATACTCAAAGGGCGTTATGGGAATTGCGATCTCTGGCACAAGCGCTGCCAAGAAACACACCGCCGTGGCGTAAAGAGCGGCGACAGCCACACGCGGAAGCACTCGCGGCGTAACAGATCCTTGCCAAGCAAGTGCCGTCGCCAAAAACGATTTTGACTCGGCTTGGTTCGTCAGGGGGGCGCACTCAGAGTTCGCGGTCCCGTCGTGCTTCTTTATATTTAGAACCGCAGAGCCGTTTCGGCTTAGACCGCCGAACGGCCGTTCATAGAGCGAATCGGGCTGCATCTTCTACTGTCTCCTCCCTGACCTCTGTGGAAAGTACGTAGCGCTTCGCGTCGGGGTCGTAGATTGCAATGGAGCCCGACTCGAAGTTGTAGACCCAGGCAAACACCTGCACACGCCCTCCTCGGATCGCTGCGGACACCGCTGGGTGCGTCTTCAAGTTATCGACCTGCACAAGCACGTTGTCTTCGACGACATCATGCAAGTCGCACTTTCCTGGGAGGTCCGCCATTCTTCGCCGCGTGGACTGGGCGTGATCGAGCCAGCGCTTGACCGACGGCATCTTATCCAAGTTCACGTCGTTGGCGATTGCCGCCATCGCGCCGCACTGGGAATGCCCACAGACCACGATGTTTGTGACCCCGAGCCCATCCACGGCAAACTCGATGGCGGCTTCCTCACCGCCGCGAGAGGCACCGTAAGGCGGGACGACGTTCCCCGCATTGCGCACGATGAAAATCTCACCTGGCTTCGTTTGTGTTACGAGGTTTGGGTCAATCCGGGAGTCCGAGCAGGTGATAAGAAGCGTGTGCGGCTTCTGACCTTGAGACAAAGCTTCAAAGTGCTTCTGCTGCGTAGGGAACACTTTTTCGCTAAAGTTGCGTAGTCCAGGAAGTAAGTTGTGCATGTCCTAACACCTCTAAGTATGTGGTTGGTTAAAGCTTCAGGCAAACTGAAGTTTATTGATCCGCTTTTCGAGTGGCGGGTGCGTCGAGATCAGCGCCATAAACCCGCGCTTTTTCGTCGCGGAAATCTTAAACGCTGCCATTGACTGCGGTGCGTCTTCCTCCACTTGCACTGCGTTCTGAAGCGACTTCAAAGCGGCGACCATTTTCGGTTTGCCTACGAGATTTGCACCACCGGCGTCCGCGCGGTATTCGCGGTGCCTGGAGAACGCTGCGACGACCATCATGCCGAGCAGTCCGAAGGCGATGTCGAAGACCAAGACAGCTACGAAGTTGATGACGCCTCTATGTTCCTCCTCGACGAACTGGCTGAGACTCCACGCGACGATGCGGGCAAAGAACATGACGAAGGCGTTTACGATTCCTTGAATCAACGTCATGGTCACCATGTCGCCGTTGGCGACGTGTGCGATCTCATGGGCGAGGACACCTTCAACTTCGGCGCGGTTCATGCGCCGCAGTAGACCCGTAGAGACCGCCACCAGCGCCCGAGCCTTAGTCGGACCCGTTGCGAAGGCGTTGGGGTCGTCGCTCTCGTAGACGCCGACCTCGGGGACTTTCGGCAGACCGGCGTGGCTGGAGAACCTGCTTACGGCGTCCAGAAGCCAACGTTCCTCGGCGACTACGGACGAGGGGTCGATGACCTTTACTTTCATCATCCATTTCGCCATGACCCTAGAGACGGCAAGCGAGATGAACGCTCCGCCGAAGCCCCAGACCAAGCAGAAGGCAGCAAGCGACTGGTAGTCGATGCCCTTGGCCGTTAGATAGGGTTGGACGCCGAGCAGGTTGAGCACCACCGAGATGCTGACTACGATCAAGACGTTGGTCAGTAGGAACAGAAGTATTCGTTTACCAATAGCCATAGCGGCACTCCCTCCATTTTTCTCTGGTTAGCCGTTTAGAAGCCAACTTGCACAGGCAGCGGGACCGTTGGCGGTCGTCGTGCTCCCGCTCAGGCTCTTATTGAGATCCTGAAGCTGCGTCGTCAACGCTGCGTCAGTGACCGTCCGCTGGACGTAGCCGACGATCTCCGTTGGGCTAGGTCCCCCAAGCGCATCGAAGCAGGAGAGCCCGTTCTTCAACTTGGCGACCTCCCCGCTTGCGGCTCCTTGCTGTAACCAGCCACTCGCCACGTTGAGGACGACGTCTTCTACGAACCCTGAGGCTTGAGCAGGCAGCTCGGAGACTCCAGGCTCCAGGGACTTGAGCTTGTCGGTGGCGAAGGAAGCGGTCTTGTACACGGCGTAGCCTGTGCCCACGACACCGAGCATCAACACAGCACCCATCACCCCCAAGGCGACGATGACCGGCTTGCGATAGCGGCGGATGATCTCTTGGACGTTGTTCGAATCCATCGAAGGCTCTCCCCTTTAAGGCGGGAACACCCGCTTGATGGACTTAGTATCGCCAAAACGACTGGTTTGCTAAAATGGATAATAAGTATCATCGACTTTGCTTTAAGCAAAGTGGAGCAAGTATGGGACAGAGACCTTGGGTGAATGACCATCACCTGCTGCACTTCAAGACGATTGCGCAAGACGTCGGCATTGCGAAAGCCGCGAAGAAGCTACGGCTTGTGCAGCCAACCATCTGGTCAGCACGAGCACGGTGGCCTGCACGCCTTGAAGCGGGACTAGCTAGCGCTCTCAGAGCCCTCGACGGGAACGGCACTACGGGGCGGTTCCTGTCCTTTTTTTGTGAAAATTAAAAGTACTGGTGCATAGTTCTAGAAAGATGAAGTTACACCTCACTATAAACAAGTTGTCTGTATTGCAAATAGCCTGTTAGAAAGATCTTGTTAACAACACTTCTGTTAAAAAGGTTTACAATTATGAAAAAAATCATCGGATCGATCTTTGCTGTCGTTGCCTTAAGCTCGGCTCCTGCTTTCGCCAACGACATCTTCTGCCCATCCTTTAGCGCTGGCCCAGAATTCTGCAATGCCCAGCTGCAGTGCGCCTGGGACTACTCGACGTCTGAGTGCGTGTTCCAATAACGGCAATCCCGCCAGCTCCTAGCCTCAACCTCGGCTAGGAGCTGGTCGTCCTGCGCGGCGCCTCAGGGTTGCCGCAGCCGTTTGAGCTCGGTCACGAGCTCTTCCCAGCCTTTGCTGCCGCTGCTTGGCGCCTGGGTGCTTTGATGCTTGTCCAAGTGATGAGCCCGGATCTCCCGGTCCGCATTGAAGGCGCGAAAGCACCCTGAGTGATGGATGTCATTCCACAGGGCCACCGGAACCATGGCTGCAGAGCCATCGTCGTGGTGCCACCCATGACGGTAGAGGGCCTCGCAGGCTGCAGCGCGAATGGTGCCCGTGGCTGGCTCGGTGCCGGTGGTCTCCGTGGCCTTGATGATCTTGAGCAGGGATTCAACCAAGGCCGTTGGGTTGATGCCTAGCGAGTCGAGCCACTCTGCGGAGAGCTCGTCGGCTTCCTGCTCCGCTGTAAACCAACCAAGGTTTTGCTGGATCGCTTCGCTATAGAGTGCGTTCATCATCGTCGCCTGCTTTGCCGCTGCTTGCGGTATCGCCAGCTCCGAGAGGGTCAGCAGGAGTCTCGTGAGTGAGGTGGCGCTGGGCATTGGCTGGATAGCTTGGATCAGGCGATGGTCCTCTCTGCCGAGTTCTCGCGTCAGCGCGGTGACGACGCGGTCGTCGTCAGGACTTAGCTGGATGCTGCTAGCGCAACCCAGGGCTAGGGATTCAAAGCGCTGGTAGGCTTCCCGTTCGGCCTGCTGGGTCATCGGTCGGTAAGGAAAGCCGGTGAGCAGCTGTGCTGCGGGTTCTTGCGCAAAGAAGTGGTTGAGGAGCTGGCAGTGGTCGGTACCGACGCTGGCCGCCATGGTGCTCAGCAGCGGCGCCATGGCGCGCAGCGGCAGGTATAAGGACGAGTGCAGTCGTTGCTGCGGCATCGGCTGGAATACCGTGAAATAGACCATCCTGTGGATGGCCGCCATCAGGCGCTTGCCTAGCTCAGCGGAGACCGGATCAGACACCGGCTTGTGGTCGGGATTGACGGCGTCGATGTGGTAGAAGATGCCGTATTGCGCCGCTGGGGTCACGCCGTGGGCCATATAATAATGACCAAGCTCGTGCGCTAAGACCGCGGCCATCTCGTGCTCGGACATCAGCTCCAGTGTGGCCGAGAAGATGGTGACTTGGTTCGACACCGCCGACATCACCAGGCGCCTTGGTCGCGTTGATAGCGGTGCTCGTCCAGGCATGCGCGGGCAGCCTGCCGACAGCGTTGCAAGGTCGCCATTGACGGTGACTTTGCAGTCGGGTAGATCGCGTAGATTCCACCTGAGATCATCCACTTGCTGCGCGAGGCTCAGACCTGACTTGACACAGTTGAAGCCACCGCTCGCGGCGCCATGCTCCCCGACCTTCATCACCGCAAATTCGCCAGAGTGACGGGAAAAGGCCCATGCCTCAACATCAGTCGATGGGCCAGAGCTCTCATCGCCGCCGGCGGAGCCTTCAGCACGCAGGATGATGGCCTTGAGCTCCAAACAAACCGGGACGGTGCTGACGAATGCGTTGACGCCGTTGCTGAGAAACACTTTGGCCCTAGGCCGCGGCACCTGCGCCAGGTCGCTGCCGTGGGCTTGGCGCAAGGAGGCATCGACCTGGTCGAGCCAGAATTGCATGCGCTGAGTGACCGGGTGATCTGCGGCCAGGAGGTTGCCGCGATTTAGTGGGGCCTTTGGCCGGTCGTCGCGCACGCCGACGAGGGCTGGGTATAGGTCGTCGGGAACGTCCACCCATTGAAAGGCTGAAGGGCTGTTGATGGGGCGGCCCAAATCGTGCTGCAGCTTGCTGCTTGTCGGCTTAGTACCGCAAGCGGCAAGCAAGGCGGTAAGCAGCCATAGTCTCGATGTCGGCATGATGATCTCGCTTGGGTTGCAACGGAATATCGGCATGTGACGGCATGATGATTCTGCGAGCAACCTAGAGGACTCAGGATAGAATCGTAGAAAGGCCCGGCGAATATTTGATGAAGTTTTGGTAAAAGCAACCGGGTCGGGAGGCGGCATCTAGGGCTAGAAGTCTCCCCCTTTTTTCGACACTTGGCCAGCTCCGGGTCTCAAGTAAATCGCCAAGATCCGAACCGCCGGTGACGGGCCCGCGCTTTCGGCCTCGCTTGCGAAAGTTGCTGTCCTTAAAATCTAGAGAATCCACGATCTGACCTTTTAGGCCCCTAAGCAGGGAGGCGTAACTAATGAACATCATGAATCCGTGGCCGTAATCAAGTCGTCTAAATACTCACCAGAGGTATTTAGTCGGATATCTTCCGTCTAAATACACATACCAGGTACTTAAACCATTCGATTGATTCTAACTACCCATCCTAGGTAGATAGACCCGTCCGCAGCCAACTCTGCCACGGAGCAAAGGGCGGCGGATAAGGAGCAGTCAGCGCAGCGGCCAGCGCAGGCATCGGCGACAGACAGGTCAGCGGCAAACCTTCTCCACTGGATCTCATACGCCTCAATGCGTCCTGGCACCCGGCAAAGGCCCGCTGGCTCATCAAGACGGTCCGTGTATGCACTGGACTCGTCCGCCAATAGCGCCGCTGACCAGCAAGGATCAAGGACGTCACCTGATCTTTATAGATCAACAAATGATCGTAGGGCGTGACGATCAGATCTTCGTTGTTGATGCTGGTCATATGACGATACTCAAAGATCATCTCTTCGATACTATCCGGTGCGTGCAGGCAATCACTGGCGACCAAGTAGATGAAGTCAAAACTGCGGCTACCAGCCAATTCAACCACATCGACCTCGACGTCCGCAGCAGCACTGACTTCGTTTGCGGCAAAAGGGCAACGACGCAGCAGCGCGCCTAAGGCATCGGTATCCACTTGGTCCAGAGGTGACCTGATGACCTCCAAATGAACATCCGCCACCACTCCAGAACCTAGAGCTTTGACTAGCGACATGATCAAAGCACCGAGGCAACGCAATTGGACGGACGCATCAGGACGTTCTAGCTGCCCATTAAAAGCCGCGTTGCGGTTTGACCGATCGTCGCCGCCAAAGTCTAAGCAGAACAGGACGTGAAGTTGCATCTGGAGTCACTCCGTGAGTATTCGCTGGAAACGCTATGTTTAGCTCAGTCAAAATCCTAGGTCTTCGCAACCTCTGCATGCCGGTCCCACCAGGTACGCCAGTCGATAAACGGATCCTGCTCCGTATCGTATTGCAAGTGCAGGGCCAGCGAGGGAATCGGTGTAAACAGGTGAAGACCGCGCCGAATAAACAACTGGTTGATCGAATCATCCTCCATAGTCGGCGATACCTCACTGCTGCCAAAGCGTTCGAACAGGTCCCAATGCGTGCGGATGACTTCGTGATGCGTCATAAAACAAGACGCGGTGTGGTAGTTCGTGCGCCAGTGGCGGTCGCCGCCGCGCACGATGTGCACATTTTCGCCGACGTTGACCGGCAGGTAGCGATACGGGTCATTAAACGGATAGATCGAGACGTACTCGCCGAGGTTGGTGGAGAATTCTAGACTTTGACGCAGCATTATGGCGATCGCCTCGGGCTCATAGAGATAATCATCCTGGACGAAATAAACCCAGTCTCGGCCGGCCTCTAGTCCATGACGGTAGCATGCGAGAATCGAGGGCATGATGCCGCGAGTCTCCAGAGAGACGAGTTCATGGGGACACTCCGCTTGACGCAACACCGCACGGAGGTTTGCCAGCGAGGCCTCGTCGGAGTGATCGTCGAACACCATTAGCTTAATGGTCAGGTCATCCATCACATCTAAAGCGACGTTTATGGAATGCACCAGCGAGGCGACACAGCGACGCATGACCTCAGGCTTAGCGGCCTCACAGTAGCGCTGCTTCTTAAGGTAGTGCTGTGAGTCGCCGAGCGCATGGGTTTGGAGCACGACTAGACATTCCAAGAGACTGATCCTTTACGAAGGAGTCTAACATCCAGTGTTACAACGACGATTCCGCCTCGCGCTGCACCGTACCCCCAACGCGACGCGGCGCTTCCTGCGGCGCTTCCTGGCTAAGTTGCCACCAAGCTGCTGCTGGAATATCGGCCGGCACCGGCTCATCGCCGTAGAGGGCCAGCGCCAGCGCTGGCGTTGGCGCCAAGCACGGCATCAGCCGGTGCATGGCATCCAAGTCATTGCCCACGGCTTGACGCCCAGCGCGCCAGCGCCGCGAGTCGAAATCAAACACCTCCCAAAACCGCTCCAACACCGCTGGCGTCAGCATCAACGTCCGACTGCTACGCTGCAGGGTTCGCCACTGCAAGCCAGCCCCGTCGTCCGCACTCAACTCCCCGCCCCCATCGCCCTCTCTGGCCGCCAGCGGCGTCAGGATCAAGTCACCAGCAACCAGGCTAGAACACCTTTGATACGCCGACACCAACGCCGTCACACTGTCAGGACCATGCAAGGTCGAGCTTTCCACCATATACAGGAGATCGGCTTGTTGGCCCTTGGCAATGCCGCAAACCCCTCCCTCCAGCTCCGCCACCATCGTCGGCACCAAGCGCGTCGGGTAGGTCGCACGGCTTAGGAGACGTCGGACCGCGTTGAATTCTTCGTCAAAGCCACCGGCAAGGACCGGCATGACGCTCGACCCCTGTCCCATCACCACCGTCAACGAGGCCACGCTCAGCGTTCCGGAGGCAAAGGCTTGCTGCAGCGAGCCCATCAGCGCAGCTAAACAGCGACTATTGATCTCGCCGCCGTGAGCGCCTAGGGCGCGTGTCCGGACCGTTGCGCGGGGAGCCGGGGGGAGCAGGTGAAAGACGACCGCTACATGCATCGAGAACCTCGTTAGTGAGTGGCATCCTGGCGCTTTAAGATGGTGAGGCCATGATTGTGCTCATGGACCGCTTCGATCGTCCACTCCGGCCTCGCGGCCAAGAACTCAGCGACGGCAAAATTCAGCCCCTTATAGACGTCGTCGATACTATAGCCGCTGTCTTCAGCCACCTTGATCAAATCGCTTTGCCAGCGTACTGCTTCGCCAAAGCGACCATAGACGTTGGTGTCATGCATGATGATCCATTTGCGCACCTGGTTGTGGTGCTTGGCCAGCTCGCGGCGAAGATGACCGTAGCAGTGCCACGAGTCGATAAACAGCAGGTCGACCTCAGGCAAATCGATGGTCGCCGAATTGGCCTGGACAAACTCGGCGGGTATACCCGACGAGCGCGCCAGAGCCAAGGACTTCACTCCCGAGCAGTCGGCGATGTCGACACACAGGAGTCGGCGCTGCGCCTTGCCGTTTTTGGCCAAGCCCAAGGCAAGTGCCGCCGTCGAGATCCCGTCGCGCACGCCGAGTTCGCAGGTGGACTCACAGCGCTTGGCGTAGTCGAGGAGTGTAAACAGATGTTCGTTGACATCCCCAGGATAGTCCACCAGTTGATAGAGATACTCGGTGAGCGGCTGCAGGTGATCCATGACATGCTCCTATAAGCTTAAATCTGCTGCTGACTGGGCCGGACGCTGCCCCTGCCGCGGCGCTTGACCGTGCAAGACCGTCGCATCTTGATGCTGCGCTGGATGTCTTAGATGCTCGGCGGCAAAGGCTTCGAGCTGTGCTTTGACCTGAGTCATCGGCGTCTGCCAGTCGTCAAACTGCGTCTGACGAAACAGTCGCACCGACGGGTACCAAGGCGACGTGGCGCCCGGAGTCGCCCAAATATAGTACGGGCTCAGCGGACTGATGATCCACACCGGCTTACCTAAGGCGCCCGCCAGATGGGGCACGGAGGTACAGGACGAAATCACTAGGTCGAGGTGCATGATCGCTGCTGCCGTATCGTCCCAGGTCTCTAACTCCGGACCGAGATCAATGACTCCAGACTCAGGCCTGAACTGTTCGCTGCCCTCATCTCGCTGCAGCGAATAGAAATCGATCCCGGCCACCGCGGTGAGCTGTTCCATCAGGCTAAAGGGAATAGAGCGCCGCAGATCCTGATCATAGAGCGCATTGCCTTGCCACCGAAGGCCGACCTTCAGACGTCCCGGCTTGGCGGGCAAGCGGCGACGCCATTTGTCGAGATAGTCTGGTGCGGCCCGCAGGTAGGGATCATGCGGCAGTTCATGCAGGTCTAGTTCGAGCAGGTGCGGCAGATCCATGGCCGGCGCCCAGTAATCATAGGCTCCCAGCATGGCGACATCGCGAGTCACGACCCGTTCGACGCTTTGCGCGCGACCCAAGATCGCCGCCAGGCTTTGGCTTGGCAGCCATTGCGCGCGTCCACCGCGCGCCTGGATCACTTGGGCAAAGCGCACGTTGATGATCTCATCGCCGGCTCCACCCTCGCCGCACAGTAGGACGGTTTTGCCTTGGACATCGGTGCCACGCTCCAGCTTGGGCCGTGGATAATTGGACGCAGCAGCACCCCAGATGCGCAGACTCCGACCGATACCGAGGTAGCCCATCCCGCGCTTAAATTCACCGCGCCGAATGTAGTGCCAACCGAGATTAAAGCGCACCACGGCCGAATTCAGATCGCTTTCTGGCACCACCTCTAGAATCGACTCAAGCATCGCCCAAGCTTCATCAAAATGGCCCTGCGCCCCGATGTACACGGCTAGGTCGATCTTCGGATCGATCCAACTTGGCCTGGCCGCCACGACGCGCGCCATCAACTTCTCGGCGGCAGCCGGGTTACCCGCAGAATTTTGGCATTTCGCAGCATTAAAGGTCGCCTCGATCGAGTCGGGCAACAAGGCCAGAGTATGCATGGCCTGGGTCACCGCAGTCAGATAATCCTTGCTGCGGCAGTAGCCAGAGGCGAGAAAGTCCGAGGCCGCCGCATCATCGACTGGCAGCACCCGACCAATCGCCCGCAGCAAAGCCTGGGCTGCCGAATACTCCTCGCGTTGGATCAACCATTCCAAGGTTTCCTGAAGCTGCTGCGGAACGGGAGCCTGGGCTGCTCCCGGATAACCGGCTCTGGGCTGCTGCATGGCGACTCCTCTAAAAGGACATGAGTAATTGTTCCGGTTCAAAATGCCGCCCGTGGAAGCCAAAGCTCTGGCCGAGGTTGAGCGGCACTTCATCGATGGGCAGCTCACAGGCAAATCCCGCCGCTAGCTCCAAAGGCGCAAAGCGTATACCACGCTCCAGCCAATACTCGCGCATAACGCGGCAGATGACAAAATCCTCGGGCAGCGAGCCAAACGGCGCGTAGTCGACGTCGGCACACGCCGCTAGGAGGCGATGACTGCGCAGGCTAAAGCCGCCATTGCCAACCCGCGCCTGGTTCGACAGATCATGGATGGTGTAATCGGCACCACCCCGGATCGCCGTCGTCTTTGGCCACGGCGCGCCGATATAATCATAGTCGAGAAAGTCACTGCGCCAGGCCGCCGGGTTGACGACAAAGCCATCGGCTTGCACAAGTAAACAATGAG
>Ga0315292_10000153_pt1 | contig 28001 bp, 26 predicted proteins | sample YL17G13_0_MG_FD_204029 | JGI IMG/M metagenome (GOLD analysis project Ga0315292, IMG submission 204029) | Sediment microbial communities from Yellowstone Lake, YNP, Wyoming, USA - YL17G13_0 | ecosystem: Environmental > Aquatic > Freshwater > Lake > Sediment | place: USA: Wyoming | collected... | reverse complement strand
GGGGCTTGTTTAGCGAAGGTGGTTGGGCCAACGCCGGTCAGGTGATGGTCTATGGCGATGCTAAGTCGACCTCCTGGCGCGCCATCGTCGTCGAGCCGGAAGCTGACCGCATCAGCACGGACCAAGTACTCAGCGCGGCGGCTTTTGCGCCGATCGCCAAAGCGGCCAAAGCCGCTGCATCTTTGGTCGATCTTGACATGGTGGCCCTTGACGCTTTGACCTTCGAGTATGTGCATGTGCAAAAGGACGGCAGCGGCAACTTCAAGGTCGTTAAGCGCGTCTTTATTCGCAATGGCGGTAAAAAAGACACGCGTGAGTATGACGCGCTGATCGCGGCCTTTCAGCAGCTGCGCGGTGTCGCCAAGTAAGACCGCGGCATGACGATAGACCGGCGCATCAGCTGGCCTTTTTGCTCAGGCTCTTTTCGATCTGGTCCAAGGTGTTTTTCGCCTTTTCGAAATCCGGACTGAGTTCGAGGCATTTCTTCAGGTTCTTTTGCGCTTCAACATACGATTCCCTGGTTTTATGCGCGATCTGCGCTAGCGCGATATTGTAGTAAATGCGGTAGTTTTCTTTAAACTGTGGGAAGAAGCTGAGCGCACGTTTGTATTCCCCGAGGGCTTCACTGGCCTCGCCGTCTTTGGACATCATGACGCCCTTATTATTATAGTGGCGCACGATCTCCATGGGCTTTGCGGCTTCCTTGCCAAAGTTTACGGCGTGGCTGTCGAAGCCGTGGTCGAAGAGCTTGGCAAACATGCCGAATTTTTCGTCCGGATGTTCTGGGTTGAGTTTAATGAGCTCTTTCATCTTGATGATGGCCGCGTCGGGTTCCTTGAGTTCGAGGTAGGCGCCGACGAGGTTGTTGAGTCGTTCGATGTTCTGTGGGGCATAGCTGTCTGCTTTGGCCAGCGCCACTTTGGCCTCTTCAAAACGCCCCAGCTGCATGAGTAGGCGCCCTTTGGCGTTAAGCAGCACGATATTGCTTGGATCGCGTTCGAGCATCGGGCCAACCAGGCCCAGGGCTTCCTCTTTCTTGTCGGCCTTTTCGTAGAGATCATAGAGCAGGGGGAGGCCCTTCGCGCCGATCTCGGGTAGCTTTTTCTGCACCAGCTCTGCGGCCTTGGCGAAGTCCCCGGTCTTCTCGAAGTAGTTGATGACGCGGGATTTCAGCTCGACGAAACTGGCCATGCGCTTGCGCGTTGCCATCCCACGGCTGAGAAAGGGGAGCACCTGAATCGCACTGCACGGTTTATTGAGGACTTCAAGATCACCGAGTTCTTTGACCAGGCCCTCGTTGTTGCCGAGTGATTTGTTGCCGCTCAGCATGATGAAGGCGCACGAGCGCTTGTCGACCATGTCGTGATTGCGCCACTTTTGGACTAAGGCCAAGCCAGCGAGGGGCGCGAATTCGATCTCGATCAGCGCGACGTCATAGCGGTTGGTGTTGAACAGATATAAGGCCGTCTCCAGGGACGTGGCTTTATCGATCTTGATGTTATAGCGCGCGAGGGCTTCGTCGAGGCCCTGGGCTATCGACGGATCATCGTCGACCAGCAGGATCTTGTTCGGCAGGTTTTGGCTGTTCTGACTCATCGATCCTCGCGCGTCGAAGGCTCCCCCGCCGCATGATCACTCCGTGGTAAAATCCACTAAGTCACGTTTGAGGCATCGGCGAGGATGGCGAAAACTTGACCTTGGTGGCCTAAATTCCACATTAAATATCTAATATGATTGAGTTTTTATGAAAAAGCGCGGACTGAGATTGGGCCTTTGCACCGGCGGTGGCGACTGTCCTGGGCTCAATGCGGCGATTCGCGGGGTGGTGCTCCATGCCGAGTTGAGCTACGGGATGGAGGTCTATGGCATTCGTGATGGTCTCACCGGCCTGTCTCAGGGATCAAGCGGGGTCGAACGTCTGCCTGTGGCTCGGGTCGAAGAGATCTTGACGCGGGGCGGGACCATCCTCGGCACCAACAGCCAGGGTAGTCCCTTTCGCGATAAGCAAGCCGCGCAGCGGCATATCGCGGCCATCAAAGCGGCCGTGGCCCGACTTAAGCTCGATGCCCTGATCGTTATCGGTGGCGATGGCAGTCAGTTTATGGCCAAGCAGTTGGTGACGGCCGGACTGGCGGTGATCGGCATTCCCAAGACGATCGATAACGATCTGGTTGGCACCGAGCAGACGATCGGCTTTGCGACGGCGGTGGATATCACGACCGAAGCCGCTTGCCGTCTGGGTAGTTCCGGGGAAGCCCACAACCGGGTCATGATTCTGGAGGTGATGGGGCGAGACGCGGGCCATATCGCACTAGCGACGGCTATCGCTAGTGGAGCGCACGCGGTGTTGTTGCCGGAGCTGCCGTTTGCCTGGGATACCGTCGTGCAGCACTTGAGCGCAGCGAAAAAGAACGGCCAAAGAGGCGGACTCATCATCGCCGCCGAGGGTGCTCACGCTTTTGGCAGTGATCCGGTGTTTCAACACAGCGTCTCCGGTAGCAAGCTGCTCGGCGGTATCGGGGCGCAAGTGGCTGCCTTGGTGTACGAAGCCATGGGTATGGAGGCCAGGTCGACGGTCCTCGGACACGTGCAACGGGGCGGCACGCCGAACGCAGCCGACCGGATCTTAGCCTCCAGCTTTGCTCGCCATGCTGTGGATTTGGCGCACCAAGGCGCTTTTGGCCGCATCGTCGGAATCCGTCGAGGACGAGCGTCCGAAACGACCTACGCAAGCATCTCCGAAAAGCGGCGCACCATCGATGTGGCCGATCCTATGCTGCAGACGGTCGAGGCCCTTGGGACTACCCTCGGTCGACCGTCCACTGTCCATAGGCGGAGGCGTTAGCGCCAGCGACCGTTTGGCTGGTTCTTGCGGCCTGGGAATTGGCGACGCTTCTTGCGAATGCGCAGCTTTTTCTTGGCGCGGTAGCGAGCGGATTTTTTGCGGTTACGAGCGGGACGGGTACCTTTAGCTGCCATGACTCTGTCTCCTGAAATCTTTTAGAACCGCATACCTAACGCTACTTTAAAATCGTTTAAGCTGCCGGCACTCTGAGCGAATAATTCGGTCCTCTTGGTCTCTGACGTCGTGCTCACCTTGGGCGGACCAAAGGCGGTGGTGTTGGACTTTTCTGTGGCGAACAAGGCGCTATCAAACAACGGCACCTCGAAGTCGACAAAGAACTCCTTCTGCAGGCTGAGCCTTATACCAAAGTCGGCGTGGTAGTATAAGCCGTTTTTTTCGGTTTCTCTGTACCCGCCTGGTTCTGGCGTGGCGTCCTTGCTGTTGCGGACTTCCCCAATGAGGTTGCCATAGGGCTCGACATGTTCGGCTAACTTAATGAAATAATAGCGAAGACCGCCGCCTAATACGATGCTCGTCGAGCTGCTTGGGGCGGCTGCGTTGTCGCCTTTGGAGTAGTTTTTCAGGCTCAAATCACCTTGGGCTAGCCAATAAATCCGGCCGTCGAGGGGCGCTGAGACACGGGTACCGAGATCGATGGTGGTCTTGCTGCCTGCATCGTTGCCATTGGTTTTGTAGGATTCATTGCGAAATAGGCCGCTAACCAAGCTTAATTCGGTCGCTTCCGCTGGGCTAGCTTGGGACATGGCCGCTGCAGCGATCGTGAGCGCTGCAATCACCGCGTTGCTTAGCTTGTGCATCTGGTCTCCTTAACGGCAGGTATCTTGCCGATAGTCCTTGGGCTTCCTGTTATTCAGGGGGCGCCAAGAAAAGGCAAGCAGAGTTTCTTGGTCACCGTCTAGCCTAAGTTTGCTATGCTGGCGCGTAGACCCCCTTTTAAGGACACTTTCGCATCATGGCTCTTCCAACGCCCTTAGACCCTGTTCCAGTCGATCAGTTGGCGCATATGGATTACGACAAGGGTGCGTTCATCCTTGGCTTGTTTCCGCTGGTGGCGATCGGTGTGATCTGCGCCGCTGGCCTGGGCCTATATTTATTTCGCCGCGGTAAAAATTGGAATGAGATCGGCGAAGAGATGCGACTCCCGGAGGACGATGTCACCGTGCAGACGATCCCGGACGACGAGCCGCTGAGTGCGGCGCGAGGGGACTTAAAGACCAGCCCCCGGAACTCCTTCGATCCTTCTAAGGATGACAAATAGCCTCTGCAAAGGCTTGCTCCTGATGGTAAGCTCGCGGCTGTAACGGCCTGATGTGACGAAATATTAAGGTTTGACGTATGAGTGATGAGGTGTCGATAGAGGATCTATCCAGCGAGACCGAAGGCTTCGTGATGGATCTGATCAGCCGCAATCTCCAGGGCTTCGAGGAGGCGGGCAGCGTCTTGGCCGCGACCTTTAGGCGGTTGCAAAACCTGACGGGGACCTACGGCGTCGAGGGCGCGCGCTTCTTTGTCCTGCGCGATAAGACCAGCGGTCATTGCATCGGTGCGGCGGGTATCGGGTCGCTGCACGGGCTACCGCCGTCGGAGGGTTTAGGTGAGGTCCGGGATCTGGTGCTCGAGGAGGGTTTCCGCGGTCGAGGCTACGGGACGCGCTTGCTCAAGCGCTGTATCGAGGAGGCCAAGCGGTTGGGTTACCGCAGCCTATATCTAGAGACGACGCCGCAGATGGACAAGGCGCAAAAGTTGTTCACCCGCTTTGGCTTTCGACCGGTGACCCAAGCGCAAACCGACCTGCGTGAAGCTGGCCCGCAGAAGGTGCCTGGGTATTTCATCCTCGAATCGCTGTGATCGCCTGGCGATAAAACTATTTGCTAACCTTCGTCAGCTGGCAGCGAACCCGAAGCCCTTCGACATTGGGGTCCTTGGCCAAGGTCAGCACGCCGCTATGCGTCGCCGGTAGGATCCCAGCCTGCGGGTTGGCCGTCAGAACGCCTGAGAAGAAGCCCAAGAACAGCGATCCTGTGGTTGATAGGGCTCCGTGCCCTTGTTCATGATCAGCCAACGATTCGGTGTGGCCATCGTTGGTCTTGTTTGCCGACACTAGGATGTCCTGGCCCTCGTCGGTCGGGCTGACGGCGCCTTGAACCTGCAGCAGATAGGTCGACTTGTTGGCGTCGCCTTCGGCGCCGACGCAGCTGAGCGTCCAGTCGCCGCCTTTGGCCACCTCTGGCCCGGTAGAGGCGGACGGTTCCGACAGTAAACCGGCAGCGTCGGGATTGCGTGCCTTGCAGCCGCTGCTGAGTAACGTCAGCACGGCAAGAAGTGGGGCAGAGGCTCGGAGCATGGAGATCCTTTCCGTCGTGAACTGAGAGCGGTCAATGGTGAGTGTAGACGGCGCCGTGCGCGGGGACAACTCCTATAGCGTGCCTTTGCAGTCCAGCGCCGTTGTCAGCCCTATCATTTCAATTTGTGGATGACGATGCTAAGATTTCAAAAATCGCTTTGCGGGGTCATGATATTGGTAACATCGAACACGGTGATGGTTCGTTTCCATGCCTTCTTGCTTCTGGTCTTAGTCGAAGCTCTAGGTGCGTCCTGTAGTCTAAACCGCATGGCCGTTGGTGCCGCAGGCGGCCTGTTCCAGACCGCAAGTGCCGAGATGGAAAGCGAATCCGACTGGGATATGGCGGCGAAGGCCCTTCCGGCCAATCTGAAGACCGTTGCCGGACTCCACTCCATAGATCCGACCAACAAAGATCTGTTGCAGGCCTTGGTCAAAGGCTACACGGCCTATGCCTTTGGTATCAACGAAACCCTCTATCTGGATGAACGCTTTGCTGATGTCACCGGTGGCCCATTGCGCGCTGAGACCATCCGCAACTACTCGAAGGCGCTGGCCTACGGCTTTCAATTTCTGGCGACCTACGACTTGACCGCCGATGCTCTGTTCAAGGCCAACGCGGAGCACCAGTTGGATGCATTGCTTGGCGCCCACTTCAGCGCCAGCGATTCCGCTGGCGTGGCCACTCTGCTGTTTACGGTCCAAGCCTGGGCCAATCTGATCAACCTGCAGAAGTCCAACGCGACGCTTTTGTCCCAGCTCAGCATCGTCAAGCAGCTGGCCGACTTTGGCTGCTCTCTTGCGCCGGACTTTCAGTACGGGTTTTGCGAGATGTTTGCGGCAAGCTATGAGGCCTCGCGGCCAAAAGCGTTGGGCGGTGATCCGGCCAAGGCGCAGTCGATCTTTCTCGCCGCCATCAAAAAATACCCCCGCAGCTTGATGGTGCGAGAGGCCTATATCGAGCGCTATCTGGTACCACTCGGCCTCAAAGATGAGTACCTCAAGGAAAAGACCTTGGTTTTGCCTTTGCTCAAGGAGCAGCAGGAGCAGGCTAGCTATATCCCGGGTGAAGCAAGCAGCCAGGATCCCTTGCAGGTCAAAACCGCCTTCTTATCCGCTGTCGCTGCCAAACGCTTGAGCATTATTCAACGCCACGAATCCTCCTTATTTTAATCATTGAAGGGCCACCGGATGCAAAGACCTGCCATTAAGTTAAGCTTAGCGATCGCACTGGCCGGGTTCGCCTTGGCTGCACCGCTTAAAGCCGAAACGCTCAAGCTAGCGACCATCATTCCAGACGATTCGGCGTGGACGAATAATCTGAAAAAGTTTGCCCAGGAGGTCAAAGAAAAAACCGCCTCTCGGGTCGAGATCAAACTTTATTCCGGCGGGGTCCAAGGTGACGAGCCGGATATCCTGCGCAAAATCCGCGTCGGCCAGCTGCAAGGCGGCATCCTCACAGGATCGGCCATGGGCAGTGTGTACAGCGACGTGAGGGTGCTGGAGCTGCCGTTTAACTTCGTGGACGACCGTGCCTTGGCTCTCAAGGTGATCAAGGACCTCGGGCCAACCTTTGCCGAGGGCTTTGCCGCTAAGGGCTTCAAGGTTCTCGGCCTGTACGAGCAGGGTAAGGTCTATATTATTTCGAAAAAGAGCGTCGCTAGCTTTGAAGAGATCCGCAAGACCAAATTCTGGTCTTGGACCGGCGATGAGATTGTCAGCGCTATGCTCAAAGGCTTGCAGTTTACTCCGATCAATCTCGGGCTGACCGACGTGCTGCCGTCCCTGTCTACAGGCTTAGTCGATACCGTGTTTGGTCCTCCGCTTGGCATTTTGGCTCTGCAGTGGAACACCAAGGTTGAGTACCTATTAAATTATCCAGTCACCTATGGCTTCGGTGCCCTCATGTTGTCGAGCAAGGCCTTTGATAAAATCAGTAAAGAAGACCAGAAAATTGTCGAAGACCTGGGCCAACGCTACATCCAGTTGACCAACGATGAGGTGGTGAAGGGCAATGACGAGGCGCTGCAGACCATGAAAAAAATGGGCATAAAGTTTATGGACCTACCCAAGTCCGATCTGGAGCAGGCGAAGAAGGTACGGCTCGCCGTGATCGCCGAGCTGACCGGCAAAGTCTTCTCGAAAAAAACCCTCGATTTGTTTGAGAAAAGTGCCAACGGCAAATAGTCGGACGGTGTGGAGGTGAAGATGCGTTGGCTTAAGGGTCTTGACCAGTTATTGGAACGGGTATCGTCCAGTCTACTGGTGGTTGCCATCCTGGGTATTTTTTTTCTCAGCCTCGGCGGCATCGTTGGACGCTGGGTTCATGTGTCGCCGGACTGGATCGATCCCTTGGTGCGGCATTTAGTCCTCGTCAGCGCCTTTCTTGCTGGCGTCTTGATCACTGGTAAGAGCAAACATATCGGCATCGACCTGCTGGTGAAATACGTCGAGCATGTGCCGCACTGGCACCGACTGCTGAGGCGCGCCATTGCGCTGATTTCGGCGCTCGCCTTGCTGTTTTTGGTCAAGGCGAGCACGGATTTTCTCCGTTCGGAAATCGAGTTTGGCAAAGCTGAGTTCCTGCAGATTCACAGCGCTGTCTGGGTCGCGGTGATTCCGGTGGGCTTTTTATTCATGGCCTACCGGTTCTTCTACTTATTTGTCGTGACCTTCCAACAGGAGTAAAAGCTTTGCTTGGAATCATCGCCACGATCTTTATATTGATCTGCGCCCTGATCGGGGTGCCACTATTTATCGTCTTAGGCATTGCCTCCTTGGTGTGCTTCTCGCTGTTCCAGATCGAGCTGTCCTCGATCGGCATCGAGATGTTTCGCGTCGCTAGCACGCCGAGTTTGGCTTCGATCCCGCTGTTTACACTCGCTGGTTATATGCTAGCCGAATCGCATTCGCCCCGGCGGATCATTCGCCTGGCCAAAGCCCTTTGTGGTCACTTTCCCGGTGGGATCGCCATCGTCTCGCTCGTGGTGTGCGCCTTTTTCACCGCTTTTACCGGCGCTTCTGGAGTCACGATCATTGCCCTCGGGGCTTTGCTCTATCCAGTGCTAAGAGAGCAAAACTACAGCGATATGTTCTCGCTTGGACTGCTGACGACGTGTGGCTCACTTGGGCTGCTGTTCCCGCCAAGTCTGCCACTCATCCTTTACGGCGTGATCGCCAAGGTCGATATCGCCGATCTGTTTAAAGCTGGCATCGTGCCCGGCACGGTCATTATGATCGTCTACGCCCTATGGGCGATCAAAAAGGGCGAGAAAAAGGACGTCGAACCATTTTCTTGGACAGAGGTTCGGGCTGCGGTTAGGGGCGGTATTTGGGAGGTGGCCTTACCGGTCGTCATCGCAGTTGGCATCTACGGCGGCTATGCGACGGTGTCGGAGATGTCGACTCTGACGGTGCTCTATGTCTTTATTGTCGAGTTTGTCGTCTTTCGCGATCTGCAGGTGAAAAAGGATCTGACCAGAATCATCATCGACAGCATGTATCTAGTCGGTGCCATCCTCATGATTCTGTGTTTGGCGCTTGGCTTTACTAACTTCCTTGTTGATCAGGAGATCCCTCTCAAGGTCTTGGTGGTGATGAAGCAGGTCTTTCACAATCGCTACAGCCTGCTGCTGTTCTTCAATGTGTTCCTATTGGTCATCGGTGCGATGAAGGACGTGTTCAGCGCGATTATCGTTGTCGTGCCACTGATTTTGCCGATCGCTAAGGAGTACGATATTCACCCCGTGCATATGGGGATTATCTTTCTGACCAATCTCGAAATCGGTTATATTGCGCCGCCCTTTGGTATCAATTTATTCATTGCGAGTGCCAGATTCAAGCGGCCTATAGCCGATGTCTACCGGGCGACCTGGCCGTTTTTAATTCTTTCGTTTATCGCGTTGATGATTGTGACTTATATTCCCTTTTTGAGCTTGATGTGGATCAAGCAGTAAGGGGTGGCCCTTTACCGTGTGCCGCTGGTACGATGCGGGTTCCTTGTAGGGGGTTTCATTCATGTCGTTATCCGTAATCTTTCGCCAACACATCGCCCTGCGGCAAAAATCCACCGAACAGGCGCTGCGCGAATGTCGCTTTGACGCCCTGGTCATCGGCGCTGGCGAGTTACAGTATTATGCGGAAGACGATGCCGCAGTGAGCCATCGCAGCTATCATCATTTCAACCACTGGTGCCCCCTCATCGGTGAAAATCACCTGCTGGTGATCCGCCCGGGACAAAAGCCGGAGCTGTGCGCCTACATCCCCGACGACTACTGGCATGAGCATGCCGATTTGGAGGACGCCTTTTGGTTGGCGGAGTTCAACATCACCTCCTTCGGCAACGTCGAGGCGCTTTGGCAGCATGTCGCTAAGGTGCGCGATGGTATTTATGTCGGTCCAGACAAGGCCCGGGCCGAGGCCGCGGGCCTCAAGACCGATGCCGCCACCCTACTGCCAAGGCTCAATTGGGAGCGCAGCTTTAAGTCCGAATACGAAGTCAAATGCGTCGAACGCGCCACGCGGCGCGCGGCAACCGGTCATGTCGCTGCGCGCGAAGCCTTCTTTGCAGGTGGATCTGAGCTGGATATCCATCATGCCTATATGCGGGCGATTCGGCAGATCGATCGGCAGCTTCCCTACGAAACCATCGTCTGCCTCAACGAGAAGGCAGCCGTCTTGCACTATCATAAAAAGCGCGACAAGACCCGCCTCGGCAAGACCTTTCTCCTGGATGCCGGCGTGCGTTACAAAGGTTATGCCTGCGACATTACCCGCTCCTATGCCGCTGATGCGGCGCCGGCGGAGTTTCGCTCCTTGCTCGGCGGGATGAATAAGCTGCAGCAAAATCTCTGCGGCTTGATCAAACCAGGTCTGTCCTTTGAGCATCTGCATGCCCAGGCGCATCTCGATATCGCTGCCTTGCTGCTGGATCACGGGGTGCTGCGCAACCTCAGCAAAGAACAGGCGGTCGAGCGTGGGCTATCGCAGGTGTTCTTCCCACATGGTCTTGGCCATATGCTGGGCATCCACGTCCATGATGTCGCCGGTAAACAAGTCGATCGCACCGGCACTCTGCCGACGCCGCAGGGCAAGCATAAAACGCTGCGGACAAGCCGTATCCTCGACGCTGGTAATCTCCTGACCGTCGAGCCTGGGCTCTATTTTATCGATATGCTGCTTAAGCCGCAGCGCGGCGGCGAGCATGCGGCGAACTTCAATTGGGAGTTGATCGACACCCTGATGCCTTGCGGTGGGATTCGCGTTGAGGATAACGTGCTGGTGACGCGAAGCGGTCAGCGCAATATCACTCGTGCCTTTTTGCCTTAGGGGCCTGGGCACAGGTGTAGGTTATTTATGGACGGACCCTAGTGAGTGGCTAGGGTTGAGTTGCGGTTAGCGGACTTACACCAGCTTCGCGTTACTCCCCACAAACCTTGATTCGCCGATCGTTAAATCACATTCCCATGCTTGTATAAATCGGATCCTGAGCACGAGTGTTTGATCGAATGTTAGGTGTCCCTCCGGGGCCATCTCGCGGTCCTGAGAAATACCATAATAAGAACAAGACAACTAAAGCCAAGCCTCCGATTGCAAAACCAAGCCAGCCCCATAGCCAAGTAGCGAAGGCTAAGATTGTACTTAAGATAAACACCATCAAGGCTAATTTCAAAAATTGCCGAGAGGATTTGGTCTGACGGTTCTTCACATCCTACCTCCCAGGAACATGGCAACCGTTTGACTGTTGCCCAGGATCGTTTGGATACAAAATTTTATTTAGAGAAGTTGGATAAGTATAGAAAGGAGTATCGGCATCGCCAATTGTCGGGAAGTCAGGAGCTCGACCTCTTCCAAAAGCATCAACCAGTGCGCCCGTTTGCCGCATTCTATCTAGCCAGCCCATTTCTCCCTTCATGAGATTAGCCCAGGGACTTCATGCGTTATCTGTCACTTTCTTTTACCGCCAAACCATCCTAAGTGAATACGACAGTAGGTAAAGCTCAGGTAGGTGATCAGTAATGATATTGCGGTAACAATTATATGCACGCTCAAACCAATGTGGTCTTCTGGTGGATTCGGCGCCCTAAAAAATAGAAACAGGCTTACCGGAGTCGCCACCAGAAGGAACGGGCATGCAAACTTCAGAAGTAATCTCGAAAGTTCCTCGGCATTCATAAGAATGTCTCAATGCAAAGGGCAGGTCGTGCCCTGTTTAATGGCTCGCACGCCCTTCTGTAAATCTGAAGGGCCTAGGCCTTGCGGAAATGATGTTGTAGCAAATGCAACCTGCAAAGCGATATCCAAACCTATTCCTAGAGCTACACCTGTAGCCGTAGGGATAGCAGATGCGGCCGCTGCTAAAGCCGTAATAGTTGCTGCCGCCCCTGCAACAGCTCCAGTAGGAACCGATGCCAAAGCCTGGCGCTGGGTCCCACCTCCTATTAATGTGCCAACGTAGCTAGAGATGCCACCTACTGCTGCCACAGCAATCACTGCTACAACGATCGGATTTCTACCATCCGGATCAATCTTATTAACCGGATCATCCCCAGCGTACACATACAAATTCGCCTGCCCACCATTGAAAAGAATTGGATCCTTACTCATCCACCTTCCTGTTGACGCATCATAATCTCTCGCCCCAAACCTCACGAGCCCAGTCACGTTGTCGTAAAATCCACCCGCAAACCCAAACGGCTGAAACCCCGGCGCCGTATCAGCCGTGACATTACCCCACACATCATAATCCATCCGCTGCGCCACCGTCCCATCCGTTGCATTTACGACGAGCCTCACACTGCCTCTCTCGTCGCTTATGATGCGGTAGCTGACGCCATTCTTGCTCATGTAGTCTGGACTGTGATCGCTGGTCCCATAAACAAACTGCGCCGTCACAATCCCGCTCGCATCCACCATCCCAATCAGATGCGTATCATCCTGATAAATCAACCCAGTCCACGCCCCACCATTCACCTGCCGTGCCACCCTCCGACCCAGCCCATCAAGCTGGTAGTTGACGCTCTTACCGCCTGGTAGCGTCGCCGACATCAGATGCCCAAACACATCGTACTGATAGTTGGACACCTCGCCATTGAGCTTGCTGACCTTCTGCCTCAGCGCTCCTCGCCCATCGTAAGCATAGTTATAAATACTGTCGGAAATCAGCCGATCCTGAGCATCATACACAGCGCCGTTGTTCAATCGGTTGCCGTTGACGTCGTAGCTGTAGCTAGTCGTCACGCCACCGATCGTCACCGACGAGATCCGGTCTAGGTGATCATACTGATAGCTAGCGGCATTGCTCACGCCGTTGACGCTCTCGGTACGACCGATGATCCGTCCAACGGAGTCCTTAGTCAAAGTCGTGCTAAGCATGGTCGACCCGCCATAGGTCGCGGTCATCCCGCTAAGGTCCCCAAAGCCGTCGTAGCCATAGCTGGTGGCGATGCTCGACAGCTTCGTCGTGGCAAATTGGCCGTTGGCTCCGCGAGTGATCTGCATGCCACCCACTTGACTGAGGACATCGTCAGCATCGTAGGTGTAGTCAATGGCCGTTCCTTGATCCATCGAAGCGCTGGCCAGTTTAAAGGTCGGTGTGTAGGTCCAGTTCGCTACTGGTGTGACACCCGCCACTGGTACGTTGGCAAAGGAGGTGCTCAAGACTAAAGGCCCCGCTCTGGTAAAGCTGAGGTCGACGTTGGTTGGACCCGTGACCCGGTTGAGCAGGCCGTAGCTTGATTCGTAGCCAAAGGTCGTGACTCCTTCAGGTTGAGTACGAGTTTGGAGTTTACCATTGATCGGATCGTAGGCATATGTGACGGTGAATTTAAGGTTCCTCATTTGCTCTGCCTAGAGAACAAATGCTTTTTCAAGAAATGAATCGAATCGCAATAAGGCAATAACGTGGTTAATAGCCATAACAAGCATTACCGCTAGGCTAATCCCAACCACCAGTTCCCATCTGTCCGGCTTTGTAGCCAATAGCGCAAACCCCATCATGATCAAATGAGCTAAGACATTCTTGCCCATGTACACCGTGTATTTTACTTCGGCCTCAGATACATTTAAGGTGGCAAAATCCACCGTCGCTTTATTTATTCCCGCAAGCGGCGAATACATTCCCCAATCACCTTGAAAACAGATAGAATGGTCGTTAATCGCAATCCCCGAGGCGGGAGTTGTCTTCAGACGGCTCGCTAACATTTCTATAGCCTCCTCCTTAGATACCATTATTGCTAGGCTTCCGTGAAAGCTGAAAGGGAACATAGAGACCTCTGTATTCGCTATGGGTAGATTCCCCCTGTCATTGATTGTAGGACTCTACCCAGTTCGGAACCGAGCTGTGGTCCATAGTCATGCGGATCGGTATTTGTCGTTGTTTGCGATGCCGTCACGGGCAGGCCGATTCCAGCCGAGATCGAAAAGCCCGTCGGTTCACCCTGGCAGGTCTTTGTGACACCAACTCCGCCCCATTTATATCCAAGGTTGATAGAGGTACTTTGGCCAGTGAAATTATTGTACGAGTTGGTAACACCAAACGTTAGTCCACCACCAAGCTCGGCACCAGTCGCACCTCCCGAGGAAGTGTACGAGCCGAAATGGCCGGCGTCATCTCCGATACCGATGAACACACCACGCGAGCCATGGTCTCCACTCTCTCCGCCAGCAGCCGTACCGAAACCACCGACATAGAGGATGAACAATCCCTTCGGATCCACCCTATTAACCGGATCGTTCCCAGCGTAGACGTAAAGATTGCTCTGCCCACCGCCAAAGAAGATCGGATCCTTCGCCGTCCACCTTCCCGTCGACGCATCATAACCTCTCGCCCCAAACCTCACCAAACCCGTCACGTTGTCGTAAAGTCCCCCCGCAAACCCAAACGGCTGAAACCCAGGATTAGTATCCGCCGTGACATTACCCCACACATCATAATCCATCCGCTGCGCCACCGTTCCATCCGTTGGATTTACGACGAGCCTCACACTGCCTCTCTCGTCGCTGATGATGCGGTAGCTGACGCCGCTCTTGATCATGTAATCGGGAGCATCGGACGCGAATTTTCGAGTTCGGTTGTACATTCTGTAGGCAAGTTTAGCAGCTAAGCAGCGAGATAGCAGGCATGACTTTACGCGGCGAGCTTGAGACCCCCGATGCGGATTTTTCCCTAGATGACCGCGCTGGAGATGGACTTGGTGGTGGGACTACTCGGGGTCGCTGGCTTTCGGTGACTTTGGAGTGGGCTTCAGCTTTGCCCCAGGATGGGAAGCGTTGTGGGCTTCTTTGAGTTTATGGATAGCGACGTGCGTGTAGATCTGGGTCGTCTGCAGGTGTTCGTGGCCAAGCATGGCCTGGACGTGGCGCACGTCGGCCCCGCCTTCCAGCATCAGCGTGGCCATGGTGTGGCGGAAAAGATGGCAGGAGCCACTCTTGCCAAGCGTCGGCCGCTCGATATGCTCACGCACCAGGCGCGATAGCGTGGCAATGTTGAGCGGTCGGCCGTCGCGGCTCAGAAAAACCGTGCCTGGATCCTCGCCAGAGACTAGCGAAGGCCGGACCTCCGTCAGATACTTGTCGATCCACAGAAGAGCCCTTTCCCCGATCGGCAGGAGGCGGTCCTTGTCGCCCTTTCCCTGGCGTACGACCAGCGTGCCGCGGCCGTAGTCGAGGTCCTTGAGGCCTAGGTTGGCTAATCCCGCCGCCTGATACCGGTTGAGTACAGGGTCTCGAGAATGGCGCGGTCCCGCACTCCGGCCGGCATCTCGAGATCAATGCCACTCATGATCTGCTCGACTTCGTCGGTGGTTAGGATGGCTTTAGGTAGGCGTCTGCCGACCTGTGGTAGTTCTAGATCCGCTGCGGGGTTAGTCGGGAGAATCTTCTTTTTGACGCACCGCTTAAAAAACTCTCGCAGATTCGACAAGTGGTAGCGCTGTGAAGCAAAGCCCAGACCCTTGCCAGTCGTTGCGTTGCGGTAACAAAAAGATGCTTTTGGTAGCGCTCGATCAGAGCTGCGGCAATCTGCGTTAGATCTAGGATATCGCGCTGGAGACACCAGTGCCAAAAAGATCGTCAGGTAGCCAGAAGCTTAGCCATTAGTAAGGCATTAAATCTAGCTTGTTAGACTGACGGATTTAAGCTTTTTCTTATGCCTCAGGTTCCCGCGAGGGCATAGATTCGTTAGAGCGTTTAATAATCTCAGGGACGACAAAAAAAACTGAGACCGCCGTGGATAATCCAACTAGCACGAGACCAATTAATGATCCAAGTTCGATCGCAAATATGAGTGGATAGTGAGCCACTTGACTGGCTAGGATCGGAACACCGATTAGAGATATGCCACCAATCCAGGTCAACGCCTTGTAGATCACCATAATATTTTTGTTTGCAATTCTATATTTATAGAGGCATTTACAGTCGGCACAAATACAAGTAGCGCCGCCCTCTTTCCTAGTTTTAAGGGACCGTAACACTCCGCCACATAGTAAACATGTGTGCTTGCTGCCAGTCATTTAGTAGCGCCCCCCGAGGGATTGCTTTGAAAAAAATTACTAAGACCTGGCAAATTTCCTGCAGCAGTTTCAGCCGCTTGAGCTCCGTTTAAAATGCCTCCGCACGTCCCTGCTATGAAAGCCGCACCTGTACCGCCAAAAACGTTGGTCGCTCCGACGATTGCTCCTTCGATGGCGCCAACAACAGCACCATTCGCTATAGCGTTGGCTAACACCCAACCTCGTGCCCCTTGATTGTAGGCAATTATTCCAGCAGTGGTCCCATTTATGATAGCGAAGCTACCAGCAGCAATGCCTGCGGCGATAAGCACTGGGTTCTTTCCATCCGAATCAATCCTATTCAGCGGATCATTTCCAGCGTAGACGTACAAGTTCGCCTGGCCACCATTAAAGAGTATGGGATCTCGCGATTGCCAGCGTCCTGTCGACGCATCATAATCCCTCGCCCCGAACCTCACCAAACCCGTCACGCTATCGTAAATCCCACCCGCAAACCCAAACGGCTGAAACCCCGGCGCCGTATCCGCCGTAACATTACCCCACACATCATAATCCATCCGCTGCGCCACCGTCCCATCCGTTGCATTTACGACGAGCCTCACACTGCCTCTCTCGTCGCTTATGATGCGGTAGCTGACGCCATTCTTGCTCATGTAGTCTGGACTGTGATCGCTGGTCCCATAAACAAACTGCGCCGTCACAATCCCGCTCGCATCCACCATCCCAATCAGATGCGTATCATCCTGATAAATCAACCCAGTCCACGCCCCACCATTCACCTGCCGTGCCACCCTCCGACCCAGCCCATCAAGCTGGTAGTTGACGCTCTTACCGCCTGGTAGCGTCGCCGACATCAGATGCCCAAACACATCGTACTGATAGTTGGACACCTCGCCATTGAGCTTGCTGACCTTCTGCCTCAGCGCTCCTCGCCCATCGTAAGCATAGTTATAAATACTGTCGGAAATCAGCCGATCCTGAGCATCATACACAGCGCCGTTGTTCAATCGGTTGCCGTTGACGTCGTAGCTGTAGCTAGTCGTCACGCCACCGATCGTCACCGACGAGATCCGGTCTAGGTGATCATACTGATAGCTAGCGGCATTGCTCACGCCGTTGACGCTCTCGGTACGACCGATGATCCGTCCAACGGAGTCCTTAGTCAAAGTCGTGCTAAGCATGGTCGACCCGCCATAGGTCGCGGTCATCCCGCTAAGGTCCCCAAAGCCGTCGTAGCCATAGCTGGTGGCGATGCTCGACAGCTTCGTCGTGGCAAATTGGCCGTTGGCTCCGCGAGTGATCTGCATGCCACCCACTTGACTGAGGACATCGTCAGCATCGTAGGTGTAGTCAATGGCCGTTCCTTGATCCATCGAAGCGCTGGCCAGTTTAAAGGTCGGTGTGTAGGTCCAGTTCGCTACTGGTGTGACACCCGCCACTGGTACGTTGGCAAAGGAGGTGCTCAAGACTAAAGGCCCCGCTCTGGTAAAGCTGAGGTCGACGTTGGTTGGACCCGTGACCCGGTTGAGCAGGCCGTAGCTTGATTCGTAGCCAAAGGTCGTGACTCCTTCAGGTTGAGTACGAGTTTGGAGTTTACCATTGATCGGATCGTAGGCATATGTGACGGCCAGCGGGCTTGTGCCGGTGTCGGGTAGGCTGAGCTGCGTCAAGGATCGATCGAGGTCATAGGTGTAGCTGGTCGATGAGGACGCTAGTGCTGAGATGGTTGGAGGGCTATAGGATTGCAGCAGGCTGACAGGGCTGTAGCTGAATTCGTGATCGTTTGTGGTGTCGTGTCCTGGGGGCAAGACGGCAGTGACGTTGCCGAGGCCGTCGTAGCGCAGGGCAGTGGTGGTGCCTCCGTAGGTGGTGCTGACGGCGCGGCCAAGGGCGTCGCGGGTGAAGGTGGTGACTTGACCTAGTGGATCGGTGACGGAGGCAAGTTCACCGGCTCCGGGCTGGCCCATGGGGATATAGGCGTAGCGGTAGGATCTGCAGTTGGTCAGGTCGATGTCACAGGCTGGACCCTGAGCGAGCTGGCTGATGCGGCCGCTGGAGTCGTAGCTGATAAACATCGGGTAAAGGCCTGGGCCTTGGGCTTTGGTCGTGCGACCTTTGGCGTCGTAGGTTTGTGAGGCGGTGTAGCCGGTCGGCGTTTGCGAGGTGACGATGCGGTTTACGGTGTCAGTGGTGGTCAGATAAGTGTTGTTGTTGACGACGCGACTCTCGACGAGCTGAGTGACGGAAAAGGGATCGAGGGGGTCGGCGACGGTCGCGGTCTTGGTGCGCTTGATACTGGTCAGGAGGCCGGGCTCCACCCGCACCTTCGTCTGGCTTTCGTAGCGGCCGTAGGCGCCAAAGCGAGGATCGTCGCTGTAGGTGCTTTGGTGCGAGACGCCTTGAACGAAGACCCCTTTAAAGTCTTGTTCGTAGTTGACCTCTGTGGTGGTTAGGTCAGGATTGGTGATGTAGACGTCCGTATTGGAACCGCCGAAGCTTCTAGAATCATATGAAGTGACTCGGCCAAGAGCCGAGGTAAAGTTTGACACCTGTTCTTGGGGGTCTAGCACTTGGCGATTCAATTCTGGGTTGAAGCTCAGCTTGGAGACAGCACCGAGCGGATCCGTTGCAGTCGACAGGAGGCCTGAGCTATCAAATTGGTAGTGGCTAGTCTGGCCGTTGAGATCTTGGAAGCTACTGAGCAGGCCGGATCCGCCGGCGTTGGCGCTCGGGACGTAGGTCATTCGGGCTGATTGCTGTAGCGGATTTTTCAGCGAGCTCAGGTAGCCGTCGGCGTCGATACTTAGTTCGGTGCGGGCGCCAAAAGGAGCGACGATAGCGAGGGCTTGCCCTGAGCCGTCGCGTTCGATGGTGGTGACCAGGCCGTTTAGGTCGATGACCGAGGTGAGCAGGCCGTTGGTATACGCAAAGGTGTAGCGAGCCACTCCGGTTAGGGTGTCGAGGGTCTTCAGGTGGCGGCCGGTTGCATCAAAGATGTAGATTTCTGAGCCGTCGCTGGAGATGTCACCTAGATTCGGCTGGGTGCGCCAGATCTCCGTTCCGGTATTGATGAGGATATTGCCTCGGCTGTCGGTGGCAAAGGAGTCGCCAAAGACCTGAACCTGGGTTGCGGAGCTTAGGTTGGCGGCGAGATTTAGCGCTTTTGACGATGAGAATTGGGTGATATATGGGCCGACCTTGATCTCAAGGAGGTCCTGGCTTGAGACACTCATGACCGAGAGTTCAGACGTGAAATACGGTCTTTCATCCTTGCCGACCACCACTGCTCCCAAACCAGTTAGGCAAACCTCGTCGCGCCGGTGGGGATCGTTGGAGGTAAACACGCAGTAAGGTGTGGTTGGGTACTGACCCACATAGGCGTCGATCAGACCATCATTGGTGATGCGTCGGACCTGGCTGGTGTAGCCATCGGTCACGTACAAGGTACCGTCGCTGGCCGATGCAATGCCCAGCGGATGCATATGGTGGCCTGGAGCGCTGGTCCGTCATTGCCGCTATCGTCGACGCTGTAAGGGTTGCCCAAAATATCGGCGGTGCCAAGGCCAGCGATCGTCGAGATAGTGCCGCTGGTTGATACCTTGCGAATGGTCGACGTGGTGGCGATAAAATAGTTGCCGGATTTGTCGACGTTGATACCTTTGACAGGTCCTCTGATCAGGGCGCTCGTAGCTGGGCCACCGTCGCCGTCTTGTAGGGTCGTTTGGCTGGTTGATTCGCCGGGTGATGGTTTGCGACCGGCGACGGTCTTGATCAAGCCGGTTAGGGGATCGATGCGGCGCAGCATGGTCCATTCTTCGTCAATTCTGACGAAGATGCATTCGGTAAAGTAAACGGCTCCGTCTGAGCTCACATCGATGTACTGATCATGGATACACGAGCCGATCGAGATCGTTTTTGGATCGACATCGTCGGTACCGCTTTCTCCGGTGCCAATGCCAGCGATGATGGATTGTTGGCCGCTGGGGGTGACCTTTGCGAGCACAGGACTTGAAGAGTTTCCTCGTAGAAACAGGTACATCGAATCATCGGGACCAACGGCCAGGCGACTTCCTGTCAAACCTCCAACTGTGAGTGGATATTTATAATCAACCGGAAGCTGATAGTTTGAGTAGTATGACTCATCGCCGATGAGTTTAGTCATGACTAAATTGCTGGCATAGCCACGGCGCAGAGTGCCATCGCCAAAATAGATGATGTTGTGCTCGATATCCTTGACATGCTGCGGGCTAAACCACCAGCCGCCCATTTTGAATCGACTTGGATCGAGCAAGGTGTTGGCTCCGATCAGTCCGTTCCAGCGGAGCACGTTGGTCGTCGAGGCGGCTTCGCGGCTAATGCCGGAGTCGGACCCTGCGACCTCACCCCAGCTCGACCCAAGACTGGGCGCAACGCTGCTAGTAAAGCTGCTTGCGGTGCGAGCGGCGCTGCTAGAAGTAAACTCAATCAATGAACTGAGGTAGCTTGCACTGTCGACGTGCTGGGTAATGGTCACCTCGGCCGTACTGCCACCGATGACCTTACGACCAAATTGGTCGAGACCGTTCCATATAAATTGATAGGTCTCTTGCTCGCGCGGCGAGTGGTCAATCGTGGCCTTGTAGCGACTGCCTTCGACGTCGACCTGGACGTCGACGCTCAACACAGCTGGATCAGTGCCATCTGCGGCGATCGAATGAAGCGAACCAATGGGTATGCTGAGCTCGTTGGCTTTGCGGTAGCCTGGCATGCGGTCGCTCTGGTAGCTGAGCTTGAAGGGAGTGCCGGCGACCGCGAGGACCTCATTTAAGGTGTGTGTCGGCACATTGATCGTTGAATGGGAGCATTGGTTGCACACAGGGTCTCTGCCAGCATCGTGGCGTGGTTCACCGCGGTTGCGCGAGTCTGGCAAAAAGGGTGCGCTAAACGGAGCTGTTCCAGGCCAGTTGAAATCCCACGTCGTAAAATGCGGGATGGGGACGCGCCAAAACTGTTGACCCACCGTAAAAGTACTAGCGAGCGTCGTCAGTTCTGCCGGCGTAAATTCCAGCAGATCCAGCTGGCTTGCCGATGCTGGCTGGTTGTTTGCGCTCAGGCCAATGACCGCCTGGCCGGCCCTGATGTCGATGATCTGGACGACCACCCCATCGGTACTGCCCTTCCATAGATGGTCGTGCAGATCGAAGTAGCCTGAAGGCACCAAGGTGCCGACCGGAAACTTAAGAAAGTTATCGACGTAGGCGTAGATGGTGCGAGAAAACTCGACCGTCTGGTCATCGTTCGCTTCATCGATCTTGAAGGCGGTCGCGTAGGTATACTTGGATGTCGGTGGCAGCCGAGCAGGCATGGCGAGGGGGCCGTTTGGACCGACGGTAAATTCGCTAGCACTCAAAGTGATGCTTGAAAGGCCACTTTGAGCAACGCTGCCATCGGCATTTTTGATGGTCACAAAGGTGCTGTTAGGCACCAGCAGCGAGACCCGCCTTGGGCCGTCGGCGTCGGTCATGACGCTGCTTTGGGCCACTGAAACGCCGCTGTCACTGCCACCAATGGTAAGGACGGTCTTTTTGACGTCTAACGGTCTCATGATGAGGTCATCCATCCAGACAAACTGCCCCTTCGGAACGTCCACCATGCGTTGGCCTTCGATAAAGCCGGGCTTGCGGACGACGACCGCATAGCCCATGCCGCCATTAGCCGCCAGGTAGAAGTCACCACACGCAGACGTGGTGGTCGCGCCAAAACCAGGATAGTCAGGTAAGGACACCACTGCGCCGATGACTGGCGTACCATCAAAATTGAGCACCCGGCCGCGGATCATACCCGTGCTTGCCGGGTCCAAAAGGGTCGTCAGGCCAGATTGGTCCGGAAGTAAAAACTTGATCTTGTCGTAAAACGACACCAGCGACCCACCTGCCGGCGTGCCCAAGGCAGGGGCGCTTGGTACATTGGACCTCAGACAGTTTTGAAAAGCCGCTTCGTCAAAGACCACGGTCGTCGAGATACCTCCACCGCCATCACCAGAACCCCCGCCATTGCCGTTGGGATTATTGTAGGCTATCGAGAATATGGCTGAGGCGAGGTTGTTGTTTCCGGCCTGATCGGGAACCGTGCTAGCCTTGACTTGGGCAGTCACCGTTGCGGCAAACGGCACCAAACTTACTTGATAGGAGGCTCCACTGCCGCTCACGTCTCCAACACTGGCTCCGGTCACGGCGAGACCTGCTTTGGAAAAGCCGCTTACTGGCTCGCTAAAGGTGATGTCTAGAGGTATCGGCGAGGTCGTCGTTGGGCTATCAAGCCTAGACGTGATGATGGCCGAAGGTGGAATATTGTCGAAGGTGTAGGTGACACGGTCGCTTCCGCTATTACCAAAACTGTCGGTGGCGGTCAGCTGCAACTCATAAGAACCTGCGACACTTGCGGTCACCGTGGTGGTCAGCGAGGTAGCAGCCGAAAAGGTCACGGTGCCTGGGCCCGAGATCTTAGTCCACAAGACCGTGATGGCACTCGCATCGATGGCCGATCCTTGTAGCGAAATGGGAGCCGATGCAAGGACGTCGTCACCTGCCAAAACCACTGGCGAAGTGGCATCCTTCGCTACTTTCACGTCGGCTGTACTAACGTTACCTGCCAAATCGGTGACAATCAGACGTGCAGTGTAGACGCCATCAATCGGGATAAACACGGTCGGAGTAAGTGAATTGCCATTGATAAAAGTCAGGAGCGAGGAGCCGCCGACGCTTTGCCACTGATAGCTCAATGGTCCTAAACCAATGGCTGTGGCGGTGAGTTGAACCGAACTCAGACGGGTATAGATCGCGCCTGGAGTTGAGACGACTGGTGGAGTCGTCGACCAAGTTAGATTGGTGGAGGCACTCCCTTGATTGCCGGCCTGATCGGTCGCCACAATGCGCAGTACAAAGGTGCCATTTGCAGCTGCGGTGATGGTCGGCGATAGCGCTTTTGCATCTGAAAAAGTAAGGCCAGCGGCCGGTGTTGCAGTCCACTGATAGGTGAGGGCCAAAGTGCTGGTGACCGTGGCCGGGATGACTAGAGGTTTATTGGTGAAAAATTTGGGTGCAAGCGTCACGACGGGCTTGGCAGTCGCCCAGGTGAACCTGAAGCTGGTCGACGCTTTGACGCCAGAGGTCGTTGTGGCGGTCACCGTCACCTGATAAAGGCCGTCGAGGTCAGCGCTGATTTTGGTAGTGAGGCCGGTCGAAGGAGAAAAGGTGAGACGTCCGGGCCCAGCGGTTTGCGACCATTGCGTCGTGTAAGATGAGTTGCTGGTGATGGCAGCAGACACCTGCTTGGGGATGTTGGTCAGTACGTCGGCAATCGCTGCGATTTGAATAGACGTTGCTGATGGCATGGTCAAAAAGGCCTCGGCACCGTTCGAGACGCGCTTGGGGCGACTGGCGCTGACGGCACAAAGGCGAAACATCAACATTTCTAGGGGTTTTAGGCCGGTGACACGGTAGCTTGAGACCATGCCCAGGGATGTTGAGTCGACGCGCGGAAATTTGCGACGATCCTCGTCCTCGCCTTCATCGTCGTCATCGTGACTTTTGACGTCACGGTCTGCGCCGAGATAGAAGCGGCAGCTTTTCGGTAGCCGCAAGCTTTTCGACGAGACGTCGTGAAAGGTCAAAAGGATGTAGCCGCCAACGTCAGTGCCACCTGCCTTCCAACTGAGATCCGCTGTGGTTGCTGAGGCCGCAGTCGCCGTGAACGACGCCGGCGCAGTGGGCCGGTGCGACTGAGGCAGCAGGGTCTCAAGGAGGTCGCGCAAGGTGAGCGCCGAGGCGTTGTTGCTGAAAGACAGACCCAGTAACAAGACCAACAAAAGGCGCTTTAGCATACGCGTCGTTCCGATCGTGATAGAGGTCGAGTTGATGTCACCCTGCGAGCAATGACCAACGATCATGATGGAGGGCGTTTCGGCGGATGGTCGGCAGAACTTTTGAGGAAAACAAAAGGAGGTTGAATCCATCTGATTTCAATGGGGGTTTGGATTGCCGCTTAAGTCGAATTAACGTCCGAAAAATAATCGAAAAAGGAGTGCGTGGAGAAACGGTGGGGCGCAATACGGACAAGAGCCGTGTCCGCTAGGATCACGCGTCCGAGTAATGTGGCGTCTGTGCGTCGTCTCGCCGTGGCACTTCACATGGAAGTGCCCCTACTTGGCCTCCTCCCAAAGCTCCACAGCCCAATAATCAGCGCCAGCACCAACACCTGCGGCACCAACGTTTCATAGGTCGGGAAGAGCCCCAAGGTTTCAAAACGCAGCGCCGCCAGCGACGTCGTCACGCTCAGTGCTCCCGTCTCTTGCAACGCGTGCAGACCTTTGCCGGTGAGGATCACCGCGAGCAAGGCCATCACCACTGCGGAGAATGCGAATAGCTTGCGCACCGGGATCCGCGCGCTAAATCGCAGCAAGGCCCAGGACGCCAGGATGATCAGCGCCAGGGTCACGAACACGCCAAGCGTCAAAGCAGAACGCGCCTGTTCACCGCTGTCCAGCCAGATGGTCCGTAGGAATAGCACCGTCTCGAAGGCCTCGCGAAACACCGCCAGAAAGGCGATGCTGGCAAGGCCAAGAAAGCTGCGGTTTTGCACCGCAGCGCGAACTTTGACGCGCAGAAAGCGGTTCCAACGGCCGATTTCGGTGCGACTGTGCAGCCAGAAGCCGACGATGAGCAGCACGACGACCGCGAGCAGCGAGGTCACGGCTTCCATCATTTCCCGCTGCGCGCCGCTGATTTTGAGTAGATACCCTGAGAATACCCAGGTGATAAAGCCAAGGCCAAGCGCTGCCAGCCAGCCGCCATGGACCCACAGCGCCGCGCGCTTGGAGCCCGAGGCGCGGATGACGCCGAGCAAGGCCATAATCAAAAGGACCGCTTCAAAGCCTTCGCGTAACAGGATCGACGCAGCGGCCACGAAGGCGACGCCTGGTGATAGGTCGTTATGGGTGAGCAGCGCCTCAAGCACCGCGATCTGTTCGTACGCAGCAGCAACCGCCGCCTCGACTTGGGCTAACGGCGCCTTAGCTTCGATCGCTGCGCGTACGGCAGACATCTTGGCCTCGGCCGTCATCGAAGCATCGGGATTCGACGCCTTGATCCGCGGCTCGACCGGCTCGATACCTTCTAGGTAAGCCTGCAGGGCTTGGGTTTTGGCGGCGCCGAAGTCGCCGTCACGGTAGGCGGCAACCGCCGAGCTGAGCAGGGCCTTGGCATGTGCGAGAGCGGCTTGAGCATCGGTACCCGAGTCGGAGATCGTCGCAACGGGTGGCGTGTTGGCTTGCCACGGCGGCAGTTGGCGCCCAGGCAGTAAGGATAAGACATAGTACGAGACATGCCAGGCATCAGCATCGGACAGGGACGGAAAGCTCGGCATCGGCGTGCCTGGGATACCGATGCGTACGGTGTTAAACGCATGCAAGGGCGTGACGTTGTCCATCCTGGCACTGTCCAGAAAATTAGCTGGCGGCGGCGTTAGACCGGTAGCGCCAGGGCCGTCGCCACGCCCCTCGGCGCCGTGACAAACGGCGCAGTTTTGTTGATAGAGGAGCTTGCCGCGCGGCAAATCCGGCTGGGTGACTGGACCGATCTGCAGGTGGACCAGCTTGATCACCTGGTCTTGCAGGGTGTGGGCGAGCGTGGCGACGTCTTTTGGCTCGGCCTTGTTGCCGATGAGCGCAGCCAGTTGCTCGACGCCCGAGAGGAGCTCGGGGCTGGCCTGCAATTCAGGCAGCTGCCGACTCGTCTCGACGGCCGTGTGACTGAACTCAACTTGTTCGCTATACTCGCCAGGCGACAGCACTTGGCCTCCGGGACCAACGGCGCCAGGATAGTCTCGGGCCAGGTAATCGAGCAGATGCACCAGCAGCCGTGGTGATGGCCGGGATGTCGGGGACTCGGCGGCCGCAGCCGAGTGCGCTAGGTGCAGCGATAGCATCGATGATAGGACTAAGAGGCAAAGGGATTTGTGCATAAAGGTCTCATGCCAACACAAGCGGTGAAGGATGCCGGTGCGCGTCCCGGCGGGCAAGGTCATCCAGGGGGCGAGAATCCTTGAGAACGATTTTCAATATCATAACACAGGGGGCCTGTCTCGGCTTATTGGCCCTGGTGGTGTCGGGCTGCAACAGCCTCTACTACTTTCCGGATCAGGTCGATTACGTGCGGCCGGACAAGCTCAAGCTCAGCTACCAGGAGCACAACCTGGACGAAGCCGATGGGACTCGGCTCAACCTGTGGCATATCGCGCCTGTCGCTGGCAAGGACCGCCGGGCGGTGGTGGTGCATTTCCACGGCAATGCACAGAATATGAGCGCGCACTTCCTCTTCGTCGCCTGGTTGGCGAAAGCCGGGTATGACGTGGTGACCTTTGATTATCGTGGTTACGGGCGGTCAAGCGGTGTGCCTGAGCGCGCTGGACTGTTCCGGGATGGCCGCGCCGTACTCGACTGGGTCCGGCAAGCGCCCGAGTTGCGGGGCAAGGACGTGATCGTCTTTGGCCAAAGCCTCGGCGGAGCTGTGGCCACAGTGGTGGTGGCCGAGGCTCCTCCTGGCCAGGTCAAGGTCTTGGCCGTGGAGTCCACCTTTGCTTCTTACCGGGACCTAGCTCAGGCCAAACTTGCTGATGTTTGGCTGACTTGGCCCTTTCAGGTGCCCCTTTCCTATCTGATCAGCGATGAGAACAGCCCGGTGGCCTATGCGCCTCGGCTACGGCTGCCCTTTTTGTCCATCCACGGGACCGTCGATCCGGTCATTCCTTTGGCCGAGGGCAAGGCCCTCTACGATGCGGTCGGGTCCAAGGACAAAGAGTTCTGGTCGCTGCCGGGCGAGGGCCACACTCCTGCCTTTGCTGCCGAGGAAACCCAGTGGCAACAGCCATTTATCAAGTTCCTGTGCGGCCACGCCGGGCGCTGCTAGGGGGGCAAAAGCGTGGCGTCCTGGGCAGCCCCGGCTGGCTTTTGCCGCCGCCAGGGTCCGAGACGGCCTCGGGCGGCTGCCGGTTTAGGCGTATAGAACTTATTAATTTAGAACACTTAAGTGCGCCAGGGCCGCGGCGGTAAAAAAAAAGTGTGTAATAGAAGAATCATGGTCTTACTGTGCACGTAGTTTTTTGGTAATAGGTACGCCTGTTAAACGCAAACAGGGGATAAGGATCTATGAAAGCTGAAACTACAGAGCATGTTTTACGGCAAAAAATCGTTGGTCGCTTTCTGCGCGAAAAGCGCTCGAAGGCTGGCCTCACCCAATGGGACGTAGCGCATCACTTGAAGTACTCGACGGCGCAGTTCATCAGCAACTGGGAGCGTGGCGTCTCGTTGCCACCGCTCGAAGTGCTGCCGAAGCTGACGGCGTTGTTTGGCGTCGTAAACAGGGAATTCATCGACACCATGCACCACTACCAAGAGCAAGTCTTGAAGCTGGACAAAAAGCACTTGGTCGAAGCCTTTCGCGCTAGTCGTTAGTCGGTAGGCAACAGCTTGGACCCGAGCGCGTTGGTGAGTGGCGCGGTTAGCTAAGTAAGGCGACGAGATCGTCGCGACTTAGCGCACTGAAACCGGCACCCGCGTCATCAACCGCCGCTCTGGCTAAGCCGCGCTTAGCCTCCTGCAAGGCGAGGATCCGCTCCTCGACCGTCCCCAAAGCGACCAGGCGCTGAATCAGCACTGGTCGCTCTTGGCCGATGCGGTGCGCCCGGTCCGCCGCCTGGTCCTCAGCGGCAGGGTTCCACCACGGATCGGCGATGATGACGTGGTCGGCAGCCGTAAGATTTAATCCGACGCCCCCAGCCTTGAGCGACATGATGAGCACTTGCGGCCCATCTGGTTGTTGGAATGCGCTGACGATCGCACCGCGATCTGCGGTGGAGCCGTCGAGGCGCAGATAAGTGATGCTGGCTTCTTCAAGCGCTGGCTGCATGAGGTCTAGGAAGCTCGTCCACTGCGAGAACACCAGTGTCTTATGGCCGTTCTCGCCGCTAGCTTGCAACGTGGCAATCAGCAGCGCCAGCTTCGCCGAAGCTTCGCCGTGGACCCCTGGCAGAAGGTCAGGGTGGCATGCAGCCTGGCGCAAGCGAAGCAGCGCTTCGAGAGCGGCGAGCACCGATCCCCCTGCGGCGAGTTTGTCCAGCACATCCTGCCTGGTGGCGGCCAACACCATGTCGTAGCGAGCGCGCTCCGAAGGTGATAGCTCGGCGTATAGCACCGTCTCGGTACGTGCTGGTAAGTCGGCGGCGACGTCTTGCTTGAGCCGGCGCAGAA